>OGPQ01002082.1_pt1 | contig 12175 bp, 6 predicted proteins | sample 1552971 | NCBI WGS metagenome assembly OGPQ01 (sample SAMEA2580232, study PRJEB22360) | human gut metagenome | biome: human gut; feature: human-associated habitat; material: faeces | place: Denmark | collected 2008/2010 | reverse complement strand
GAAAAGAAATACTTGCGGATCTGGATATGAAAGCCGGAAGTTATGAACTGCAGATGAAAGTGAAATCAAATCTGGATGATCTGGCACAGCTTCCGGTAACAGTATATCTGGATAATATCATCAAAGGAACACTGTCATTTAGGGGATCGAAAGGGCAGTGGGTGACACAGCAGATCCGGTTTGATACATTCGAGGGACATCATTATATGAAATTATATTTTGGGGCAACCGGACTTACGGTAGATCATATAGCGTTTCAGCTGTCCGGGGGCGCAGACAAGGAGCAGTAAGACATGAATGTTTTAAAGGTAAAAAAGGGAGAAACGCTTGCCAGAAAACAGGACAAGGTGATGGAATGGTATCTGATTCAGGAGGGATCGGTGATCCGGCAGTTTGCATTTGCAGAGATCATTATGCATCGGAATGCAATTGTGGGTATTCTCGAGAACGAATGGTTTGCCTGCGATTATGTGGCAAATGAAGATACGACATTGATTGTGATTCCATGTAAAAATGCACAGGATCTGCGGAAGATTTTGTCCGAACATGAGAATTTCCGCCCGATTTTTTTGCGTACGGCAGTGGAACAGCGGCATCAGGCACTGTGTCTGTATGCCAGTCTGCAGAAAAAATGCATGCTTTTACATAATGCTGCGGAAACGTTGTACAGCGAATACAAAAATCTGTGCAGCGAGAAGCTTCTTGATGAACAGGATTTTCCACGTATGGAACAGTTTGCAGCTTTAAAAATGCAGCACCGTGCGGAAAACTGGGAGATTGCAAACAGTAACAGTCTGGTCCGGAGTTATCTGAAAGAATATATGCAGCTGATGATCAAAGATGACAGTCTGTGTGTGGGAGCAATCATGGAGGCGGCGGCACAGATGCGCCGTGTGACACAGGGAATCGGCGAGATGGTAAATTATCTGCAGTACAACAGGGATATTTTATTTTCAGATTCCAGAGATGATATTTTTCATCTGTTTTTTGCAATGGCAGTCCAGCAGTCGCAGAAAAAGCAGGACATTTCCGAGATCAAAAAGCGTCTGTTAAATATGGTGGATGTCATGACAAAGCTTGATGTATACGACAAAAAGCAGATGGCGGAGGCACATGAGCTCTGCGAGAATTACGACTTTACCAAGGAGTCCGAAGGCCGTATCAATATTATGCGTGAGGATTGTATTGCACATATTATGGAGTATGCAGGATATGGCAGCGATATGATCAGGGATTTCCACAGCATTGTGCAGCAGTACCGGGAGCTGCCGGATATGATGTCTACAGACAATGAGGCGAGACAGCTGCGCAGGGAAATCACAAAGGTCTTTTACGATATTTATACCAAGGCGTTTATGAGATCAGTTGAGGAACTGGTCAAGCCGTCACCGATCATGATGATGTTTTTCAATTTTGGGTTTATGGATGCGGAGGTGCTGGGGGAAACTAACACAAATGCACTGTATAATCTGACGGATTCGCTTGGATTGTTTCATTCTGCAAATGTCTATACGGTTTATGACTGGCTGGTACAGATTTATCAGGGAAAGAAAGAACCGTCCCGCAATGAATTTGACCAGGATTTCAATGCATTTCTGCTGGAAGAAAAGAGAACTGGGAATATTACGGAAGAGCAGATGCAACAGTATAAAAATGACAGCAGGCAGAAAGTACAGTTTGAGATCCGCAATATGTTTACCTCCGGAAACCGTGTGACCTATGGCCGTGTGACTACATTCTGTCCGGTTCTGATGGAAGAGGATTTCATCAATACCGTGGAAAAGATGGCAGTTACCGCAGAAAAAATTGCCGATGCCATCAATAAGGTGCGCTGTGTGGATTATTCTGCACTCTATCATGATGTCATGTTTTCCGATCCGGATCGCGGAATCAATCAGGAATGGATCAAAAAGGAGATTCTGCCGGATGTGATTCTGATGCCAAATGCCGGAACCCGTACCCTGATGTGGCAGGAGACATCCGGTGCCAAGATTGATACACCGGCGCGTTTTCTGTTTCCGATCTTTTCCGCAGTGGATCTCGATGATCAGATGGTGGAATGTATCGGCCGATACCGCTGGGAGATCTGCAGACGTGTGCAGGGTGTATACTGGAACGATATCCGGGAGAAATCGCTTACGGCGGAGTACTGTGATTTTATTCAGTATTATCGCAAAAATTCAGATCTTTCTGCAGATGCAAAGGAAAAGATCAAGACTGCATTGTCCCGTGCACGGAACAGTTACCGTGAGGTATTTGTCAAGGATTATCAGGCATGGATGAAGTATGAATCACAGGGAAGTTTCCGACTGAATAAGGTGGCAAGGGATATTCTGGTAAGGTATTGTCCGTTTGCAAAGGATATCCGCCAGGGACTGGCCACCAATCCACAGTACCAGAATGCATTTCACAGACTTGAGGCGGAAAACAGAAAGAAACTGCAGAGGTTTCGTTCTGTTTACGATAAATATGAAGCAGCAGGTGGAGAGATCACACCGGAACTGAAAGAGAATCTGCGGTTTTATCAGATGTAGGAACAGATATGGAATATATAGCTTATGTAGAGACCCCGTATAAAGAAAAATTTGGAATTCCCAGACAGAGTGGGCTGGCGGAGAGCACCTGTGGAGAGATCATTTTCACACCGAAATTCCGGAATCCGGATGCAGTGCGTGGAATCGAAGAGTTTTCCCACCTGTGGCTTCTCTGGGAGTTTTCGAGGGCAAAGCAGGATACCTTTCATGCAACGGTAGCACCTCCCCGTCTGGGAGGAAAAGAAAAACGGGGCGTGTTTGCCACACGTTCCCCCTTTCGCCCGAATTCGATCGGTCTTTCGTGCGTGAAACTTGAAAAAGTGCGCATCGATCAGAAGCTTGGACCGGTTCTTACGGTTTCCGGGCTGGATCTGCTTGATCACACACCGCTTTTTGATATCAAACCGTATCTGCCGTACGTGGATGCCCATCCGGAGGCAGAAAACGGTTTTGCGGAAGAATTCCGGGAGTTTCAGATACCGGTAGTATTTCCGGAGGAATTGCAGGCACAGATTCCGGAACATCTGCGAGGACCGCTTCTTGAGGTTCTTGCACAGGACCCCAGGGCAGCATACAACAAAAAGCCGGATTATATCTACGGGATGGCATTTGATGATTATGACATTCGGTTTACGGTGGCAGAGGGAATCCTGACGGTAAAAGAGGTCACAAGGCGCACGCAGGAATGGAAAAAAGTCAAGTGAGAGTTGCGCTTGTGCGGGGAAAGTCTTATAATAGAAACATCAAAAGTCAAAAACGCGAAGAAATTCGTGTAGTAGTGAGGTAAGAGGATGAAAGAGTTAAAAGAGTACATTCGCAGTATCCCGGATTTCCCGGAGAAGGGAATTATTTTCCGTGATGTCACAAGTGTACTGCAGGATGCAGATGCACTGAAGCTTTCCATTGATGAACTGGCAAAACGCTTAGAGGGCGTTGATTTTGATGTGATCGCCGGAGCAGAATCCAGAGGTTTTATCTTTGGGGCACCACTTGCTTATGTCATGCATAAGCCGTTTGTACCGATTCGTAAAAAAGGAAAACTGCCGTGTGAGACAGTTGAAAAAACATATGATCTGGAGTATGGTACGGCAACGATTGAAATGCATAAAGATGCTGTTAAAAAAGGAGAAAAGGTTGTACTTTTGGATGATCTGATTGCAACCGGCGGAACCATGAAAGCTGCTGCAGAACTGGTAGAGGAACTTGGCGGTGAAGTGGTAAAGATGTTGTTTCTCATAGAGTTAAGCGATCTCAACGGACGGGAAGTCTTAAAGGACTATGACGTGGACTCTGTCGTACAGTTCGAGGGAAAATAAAACCTGGTTTGAGACAGGCATAAAAGAATGGATAAAAGCCCTTCGCGCTATGGGGCACACGATGGTGTGCTTTATGGTTGTGGGGGGCTTTCTAATATTTGATTGTAAATAAAAAGGTAATTTGTTATTATAATCTTATCAGCGTTTTAATGGCGAAACGATTAAAATCTATCTGTTTGGAAAATATGAGCAGTATGAGATCATTGAAATTGAAAAACGAGCGGAGGAAAGAGCATGGCAGAAGTAGAAGGTAGTAAAGATTTGATAAGTGTATTATGGAGTGGCGCAGATATTCTCCGATCCAAGATGGATGCAAATGAATATAAAGATTATTTACTTGGAATTGTATTTTATAAATATCTTTCGGATACATTTTTAATTAAAGTTTATGATTTGATTTATGATGAAAAGCCGAAGAGTTTAAAAGTTGCATTGGATGCATACAAAGAAGCACTGGAAGACGAAAGTGCTGAGGAACTGAAAGAGCAGATAAAGTCAGAATGTCATTACTTGATTGAACCGCAACTTACCTATACGTGTTTTGCTGATGCGGCGAGAAACAATGCATTCAATCGGGAGTTATTGCAAAAAGCTTTTAACAATATTGAACAGAGTGATCCATTGTTTGTAGATTTATTTACAGATATTGATTTGTACTCTAATCGTTTGGGAAATGGAGATCAGAAGCAAAGTGATACCATATCCAGTCTTGTTAAGGAAATTGATAAGGCAGATTTGTTGAATTCAGACGCAGAGATACTTGGAAATGCATATGAATATTTGATTGGACAGTTTGCGTCAGAGACCGGAAAAAAGGCAGGAGAATTTTATACACCACAAGCAGTTTCAAAGATATTAACAAAGATTGCAATTGCAGGGCAGGAAAACAAAAAGGGATTATCTGTATATGATCCATGCATGGGTTCTGGGTCTCTTTTGTTAAATGCCAAAAAGTATGCCACTGAACCAGGTTATATTAAGTATTATGGGCAGGAGCTAAATACTTCTACTTATAATCTGGCACGTATGAATATGTTTTTACATGGAATTACTCCGGAGAATCAGGTACTTCGCAATGGTGATACGCTGGATGGAGACTGGCCGACAGGAGAAGAGACCGATTTCAACATGGTACTTATGAATCCACCATACTCTGCAAAATGGAGTGCAACAGCCGGATTTTTACAAGATGAAAGATTCAGCGACTATGGAGTATTGGCTCCAAAATCAAAAGCGGATTATGCTTTTTTACTTCATGGTCTGTATCATTTAAAAAGTAATGGAACAATGGCAATTGTATTACCTCATGGGGTTCTGTTCCGAGGGGCAGCAGAAGGAAAAATCAGAGAAAAATTGCTTCGTGCAGGGAATATTTATGCAGTAATTGGATTGCCTGCCAATTTATTTTATAATACTTCAATTCCTACTTGTATCATCGTTTTAAAGAAACACAGAGATGGAAGAGATGTGTTGTTTATTGATGCATCAAAGAAATTTGACAAAGGGAAAAAGCAAAATGCCATGACAGATGAACATATAGAAGCTGTTATGGAGTTGTACAGTAAAAGAGAAACAGTAGAAAAAGAGTCCTATCTTGCAAATTTTGAGGATATTGAGAAGAATGATTTTAATTTGAATATTCCGCGTTATGTAGATAATTTTGAAAAAGAGGAAGAAGTCGATATAAATGCTCTTTTAACGCAGATGGATCAGACGGATAAGGAATTGGAACAGGCGCAGGGAGAATTTCTATCTTTACTTAAAGATCTGACATCTACGGATGAAACTATTATGTCCTCGTTGAATGAACTGATTAGGAAGATGGAGGGGTGATAGCGATGGGAAAACCTAAAATTAGATTCAAAGGGTATGAAGACGATTGGGAACAGCGTAAGTGGATAGATGTTGTTGATATTTCAACGGAGATGGTAAATCCAACAACTGGCGAATATGATAATATGCCACATATTGCGCCTGGGAATATCGAATCATTTACAGGTAGAATATTAGACAATGTGAAGACTGTAAAAGAGGAACAATTAATAAGCGGAAAATTTAGATTTAGACCAGATGATGTTGTTTATGGGAAGATAAATCCTCAGCTCGGGAAATACTTCTACGCTACTGTTAATGGGCTTACAAGCGCAGATGCTTACGTTTTTAATGGTAAGAATGGGTTAAAACAAAAATTCTTATTCGCATTATTACAGACAAGTGATTTTTTCAAATATTCTGTTTCAGTTTCAAAACGTTCAGGTATGCCTAAAATTAATAGAGATGAATTAAATGCATACAGTTTTTTAATGCCATCAGAAGAGGAACAGGATAGAATTGGAAGCTATTTATTGCAACTCGACCATCTTATCACCCTTCACCAGCGTAAGTGTGAAGAAACTAAAAGTTTGAAAAAATATATGCTTCAAAAAATGTTTCCTGAAAATGGAAATTGCGTTCCAAAAATTAGATTTTCTGGATTCGCGGACGCTTGGGAACAGCGTAAGCTAAAGGATTACCTTGAAGTTTCAAGAGAAAAGAACAAAACTGAATCTTATGGAAAAGAGGATGTACTGTCTGTTTCTGGTGAGCATGGAATAGTGAATCAGATAGAATTCCAAGGTAGATCATTTGCAGGAGTATCAGTAGCAAATTATGGTGTAGTTGAAGCTGGCGACGTGGTTTATACTAAGTCACCATTAAAATCCAATCCATATGGAATAATAAAGACAAACAAAGGAAAAACGGGCATTGTATCGACTTTATATGCAGTATATAAACCAAGAATGAATACAAATTCAGAGTTTGTGCAAATTTATTTTGAATTGGATTCTCGCATGAATTCATATATGCATCCATTGGTAAATAAAGGTGCTAAAAATGATATGAAGGTTTCTGATGAGAATGCATTGAAGGGTCCGGTTGCCTTTCCAGAATTGGAAGAACAAAATGCAATTACGCAGTATTTTGACAAGCTAGACCGCCTCATCACTCTTCACCAACGTAAGTGTTATAGATTTATTGATATTGCGTTGGACGCTTGGGAACAGCGTAAGTTGGGAGAAGTTGCTCAAGAATTCAAAAGTGGAAACTCTTTGAAGGCAGATGAGATAGATATAACAGGCGATTATCCAGTCTATGGCGGGAACGGTTTAAGAGGGTATACTTCGACCTACAATCATGATGGAGAATACGCGTTGATTGGTCGGCAGGGTGCTTTATGTGGAAATATGAACTATTCTGTTGGAAAGGCTTATTTTACTGAACATGCGGTAGTTGTAAAAGCTGATGAAAACAATGATACCCGGTTCTTATATTATATGTTGGATACAATGAATTTAGGGCAGTATTCAGACCAATCAGCGCAGCCTGGACTAGCGGTAAATAAGCTCGTAAAGTTAGAAAATCAGTTTCCTATGAAAGAGGAACAACAGCGAATAGGATGGTATTTTAGCAACATTGACCACCTCATCACTCTTCACCAGCATAAGCTATTTTGCGCAAAAAATGTAATGAAATACATAACAACCGATATAAACACACCCAAAAAGGAGGCTATTATGGCAGAATTAGAGTCCGTGATAGAGCAGAAACTTATTGAACAACTGATTTATGGTGATTCACAATGGACGTATCGCGAAGACTTAAAAACAGAAGCAGATCTTTGGAAGAATTTCAGATATATTCTTGAACAGAATAATAAGGAACGTTTAAATGGAGAGCCACTTTCGGATGCAGAATTTGAACAGGTAAAGAATCAACTGCAGTTTTCATCATTCTATAAGGCTGGCGAATGGTTAGTTGGTGAAAATGGAAAAGTAATGGTACACGTACAAAGGGATACCGAACGGTTGCATCTTGTTGTGATGAATCATGAGCATATTGCAGGTGGAAGCAGTGTTTATGAGGTGATTAATCAGTACAATGCGTTAAAAATGGATGAGGATAGTAGTGTAAATGCAAGAGACCGAAGATTTGATGTTACTCTTATGATTAATGGATTGCCGATGATTCATATAGAATTGAAAAATAAGCAGCATTCTTATATGGATGGATTCTGGCAGATTAAAAAATATATTGGAGAGGGAAAATTTACGGGAATATTCTCAGCTGTACAGATGTTTGTAATCAGTAATGGGGTTGATACAAAATATTTTTCAGCTGCAAGTGATAGCGAATTGAATCCGAAGTTTATCAGTGGATGGCTGGATAAGGAAAATAACGCAGTTTCCGATTACCTTGTTTTTGCAAAAAGTGTGCTTCGTATTCCGGAGGCACACGAGATGATCGCGAGATATACAGTATTGGATGAAGAGGCAAAGCGTTTGATTTTGTTGCGCCCTTATCAGATCCATGCAATAGAAGCAATTCGTGATGCTTCTAAGACTGGAAAATCTGGTTTTGTATGGCATACAACTGGATCAGGAAAAACCTTAACTTCTTATAAAGCTACCAGAAATTTGTTAATGGATATTCCAGCGATTGATAAAGCTATCTTTTTAATTGATCGAAAAGATCTGGATACGCAGACCACCATGGCATTTCAGGCATATGCGAATAATGATCTGATAGATGTAGATGAGACAGACAATGTGTTTGATTTAAAGAAAAAGTTGAAATCAGTTGATCGTCAGGTGATTGTGACAACGATCCAGAAATTGCAGAGATTAATTACCAGAAAATTGCAGGAAGGTACACCGGAATATCACAAAATTAAAAACCTGAAAATTGCATTTGTTGTAGATGAATGTCATAGAGCTGTCACTCCTGGAATAAAGCGGGAAATAGAAAGATTTTTTGGAAATTCCTTATGGTATGGATTTACAGGCACTCCCCGGTTTGCGGAAAATCCATATCCACAGATGGGAGATCTGCCCCGTACTACACAGGAATTATATGGAGATTGCCTGCATAAATATACGATTCAGAATGCCATTCATGATAATGCTGTTTTAGGATTTCAGGTGGAACATAATGGACCCAAAAATAAAAAGGATGAAACGGACAGTAATCTTTATGTAACCGAAAGTCATATGTTGAAAGTACTCGAGGTGATTTTGAATAAATCTTATTATAAGTTGGGATTTCAAAATGGAAAAGGAAAGACATATGAGGGGTTACTTACAACGAGTTCCATCCAATTGGCACAAAAATATTATGATTTGTTGAAAATGGTAAAGGAAGGGAAGACAACACTTAAAATAGATGAAAAAATAAAACAGGTATTACCGGATTTCCCAAAGTTTGCAATTACTTATTCCGTAACAGAAAACGAAGAAGGTTCCCATGTAAATCAGCAGAAGATGCAGGAATCATTAGATGATTACAATAAAATGTTTGGAACAAAATATGAGATTTCTCAAATACAGGGATACAATGGAAATCTGAATAAGCGTCTTGCAAGGAAGGATGCAAAATATAAGAGCAGAAATGAGCAGCTGGATCTGGTGATTGTAGTCGATCGACTCCTGACCGGTTTTGATGCACCGTGTCTGTCAACGATATTCATTGACAGACCGCCAATGGGACCGCACGATTTGATTCAGGCATTTTCCAGAACAAATCGTATTTATGATAAAAATAAAGTATATGGTCAGATTGTTACATTTCAGGCACCCAAATTATTTAAGGAGAGTGTTGACAATGCGGTACGATTGTACTCTGCAGGAAGTACACAAACAGCTCTTCTGGCAGATTGGAAAGAGGTGGAATCGGCATTTCGCAAGTCATTAAAAGCACTTCGAGTATCTGCAGAGACTCCGGAAGAAGTTCCGGGAATGTCAATAAAAGAGAAAAAAATATTTGTTAAGCTGTTTCAGGATTTTGACAAGTTTTTTGCGCAATTAAAATCATTTACACAGTATGAAGATAATATGCTGGCTGGATATGGTATTACGGAAGATGAGTATACGGATTATGCAGGACAGTACTTAAATGCAAAAGAGGAAATTAAAGAAGATACCGATGGTCAAATTGATGATCCGGGAGTGCCTGTCGTAGATGAAGATTATGAATTAATGGCATACAGTCATACAAAGATTGATTATGAGTATATTATCAATCTGATCCAGAACATTGTATCACCAGATGAAGAATCACAGGATGTTACACAGGAACAGAAACAAAAGCAGATGGATGAGGTAAAGCAATATGTGGAAGAACTCAGAAAAGATAATCCGAAAGTAGCTGAGATAATGACCACTTTAATTGGAGAAATTGAGCAGGATGTAAATAAGTATAAAGGACAGTCCATTCTGAATATTGTTGAAAATATGAAACAAGAGTGTATTGAAAAAGTAGTTACAGATTTTTGTATTACATGGTATACGTCTAAAGATGATGTTATGTATGCGGCAATGCATTATCGAAATGGAGAGATCCCGAATGAGAGTGCAATTAAAGAGACAGCAAATTTTACCAGTTACAAAGAAGTACAGGAGAGAGCAATTCCAAAATTTAAATATTATACAATGATGATTGCTGAGTTAAGAAAAACTCTGGATGAAGAAATTAAACCTCTTATGAACCATTAGGATTGATTTGTATATATAAATATTCTTTACTGTTCTTATCAGCGTAAGTAGTACAGGAAACGGAGGTGCTTATGCGAAATGATGAGAACACCACAGAACTTTTCTGTAATTATTATAAGGAATGGGTTAATGTATATAAGAAGGATGCCATAAGAGAAGCAACTTTGGCAAAATACCGAATGACACAAAAGTGGGTAGAAAAACTGGTGCCGGATTTGAAAGTATCTGAACTTACAAGAACGATGTATCAGCAGCTTTTAAATGATTATGCAAAAGAACATGAAAGACAGACAACACTTGATTTTCATCATCAGTTGAAAGGAGCAATTCTGGATGCCGTTGATGAGGGACTGATAGAAAGAGATCCTACAAGAAAAGCAATTATTAAAGGAAAAACACCAAAAGTAAAAAAGATTAAATATCTCAATCAGTTTGAACTTCATACATTGATTGCACATCTTGACATAAAGGAAAAACCAAATTGGGATTGGTTTATTCTATTGGTTGCCAAAACGGGTATGCGTTTTTCAGAAGCACTTGCAATTACTCCAGCAGATTTTGATTTTGCAAGGCAGACATTATCGGTAAGCAAAACCTGGGATTATAAAGGAACAGGTGGTTTTTTACCTACTAAAAACAAGTCGTCGGTCAGAAAAATACAAATAGATTGGCAAATTGTTGTAAAGTTCTCTGAATTGGTTAAAAATCTGCCGGAGGATAAGCCGATTTTTGTAGGAGAAGAAAAAATATATAATTCAACGGTTAATGATGTTCTTGCGAGGCATTGCAGGGATTGTGGTATTTCAGTGATTTCAATTCATGGGCTTCGACATACACATGCATCACTGTTATTATTTGCAGGAGTATCCATTGCCAGTGTAGCAAGACGCTTGGGACATGCCAGTATGACTACTACCCAGAAAACATATTTACATATTATACAGGAACTTGAAAACAAGGATGTAGATCTGGTAATGAGGACATTATCTGGATTATAGAACATTAAAATTTTAAAATTGTGCTGCTTACGCTGAAGCTCTCTGTTTCATGACACTGTATACCATTATAGCAGAATAAAACAGCACGACCTGTACATACTATCAGAAAAACAAAGTAAGGAGAGACAGTATGGATCAGCAGGTTGGATCAGGGAGTCTTTGCTTTGCAAAGGCTCCTTTTATTATTGGAACAGCATCTGTGGTTGGAACCAAAGAGGGGGAAGGCCCCCTGGCAGATGCATTTGACTGTATCGGACCGGATGATAAATTTGGTCAGCAGACATGGGAGGCCGCAGAGAGCAGTCTGCAGAAAGAAGCATTGACGCTTGCCCTCGGGAAAGCAGATCAAAAGCCGGAAGATATGAGGTACCTGTTTGCCGGAGATCTGCTTGGACAGCTGATTGCCTCATCATTTGGATTAAAAACGTTTGAAATTCCACTGTTTGGACTGTACGGGGCATGTTCCACATGTGGAGAAGCGCTGGCACTTTCTGCAATGACGGTAGCGGCCGGATATGCGGATCGCGTGGCGGCAGTCACTTCAAGCCATTTTGCCAGCGCGGAAAAACAGTTCCGTTTTCCGCTGGAATACGCAAACCAGCGTCCGGTAAGTGCCACATGGACAGTGACCGGAGGCGGTGCATTTATTCTGTCAAAAGAGGCGAAGCAGCCGCTGGCAAAGGTGGCGGGGGTCACAACCGGAAAGATTGTAGATTACGGAATCAAAGATTCCATGAATATGGGCGGATGTATGGCTCCTGCTGCCTGTGATACCATTGCACGGAACTTTTCGGACTTCG
>OGPQ01002080.1_pt1 | contig 12189 bp, 10 predicted proteins | sample 1552971 | NCBI WGS metagenome assembly OGPQ01 (sample SAMEA2580232, study PRJEB22360) | human gut metagenome | biome: human gut; feature: human-associated habitat; material: faeces | place: Denmark | collected 2008/2010 | reverse complement strand
CGATTTGTCAAATTTAAATCCTTAACATCATGAAAGAGATTTACGACATCAACATCCAGCGTATGAATAACGGTGCGCATTTCACGTTTGTAAGTAACATTCTTGCACGTGCCGAGGCAGATACTGCTGTCAAAGGCAAAGCTGCTGACCAAGTAAATAATCTCAAGGCTGCCGTCAGTGCAGAGGACGAAGCCTTGAAAATTTCACAGAAAAGTCTCTTGACTGATGAGATAGCCAAGGCTGACAATGACCGTGATGCCCTCTATGCCGGTTACAAGAAGGCTGTTGAAGGCTTCCTCGCCATGCCTATTGCAGACATGGCACAGGCTGCAAAGATTCTTTCCCAGCATATCAAGGACTACAAGATTAACACCGCTGACCAACTTGACAAGGAAACAGGTCTTTTAGTAAACTTCATTACCGACCTTGAAGATAAGTACACGGCACAAGTTACAAAGTTGGGCTTAACCGCTTTCGTTACCAACATGAAGGAAGCCAACGAGCGTGTAAGAACTCTTACTCTTCAACGTACCAACGAGAAGATGGGTGTAACAGTTGGAGCATTGAAAGCTGCTCGCACCGCAAGCGATACTGCTTATCGTGCATTGGTAAAGATGGTTAATGCTCTTGCCCTTGTTTTGGGCGAAAAAGATTACACGGCATTCATCGACTATGTGAATACAGAAATTACACATTACAAGCGTGAAGTGCTTGGTAAGAAGGCTACCGCTCCATCTACTTCTGGTAGCTCGGCTGTGAATTCGGGAAGTAGTAGTATCCCAAGTGGAGGAAACTCAGGTTCTTCTTCAAGCGGAGGCTCTACTTCGGGCGGAAGTTCATCTTCTGATGGAGATGATAACGTTATCGAATTGCAGTAAATCAGAAAAAGAAAGTTCAATGCTGCTTTCTGAAAGGGAAGCAGCATTAATTTGAAAACAAATTTCACAAATAGTTGTCGGTATGAAAGAATTCAAATATATACCTCCTGTTTATGCTGATGGAACAATAAAATTGCACAGGCAATTATATCTGGCAGCAATAAAAGCACTGAGTATTGCCAGACGGTTCAATCCTCTTCTTGACGAAGAAACAGTTGAACTTACACATTTTATGTTGTTAGTCAATTTCCGTGAAGAACAACCTGCAAATGCTTTAACAGGATATTTCGTATTTAGGAATACGGTGTTCCGCTTTTTGACGGCAACAATAGACTATGCCTTATTACTTACTACAAAAGATTTGAGAGGTTTGAGTATTTCAAACATACTCAATATAAGGAAAAGTTACGACCAAATTTGTTTATCATTTTGTTTACGTTGTAATGAAGCAATAGCTTTGCAAACAGAAAAGCCGATATTTAGGGTCACGATGAGAAAGGTTTTTATTGATTCCAATGAATATATATTGGGAACAAGACCAACCATCGCTATAAAAGATGATATAGGATTACCATTTACAACATTTGGCAATATACAAAGTATGAAAGTCGTTGACATTCCCAGAGAATTTACCGATACACAATATACACTTGCAGGCAAATCGCATTATTCACCTTATGCGACAAATACAGAAACATATTGTGCCATTTATGCCGAAACAGACAATAAGTATGACTATCATGCCATTAAAGTTCTTAGATGGTTTCCGCAACAAAGGACTGAGATTCTGCAGCAATGTAAAGATGTAGCTTTAGCAAAACAAAAATGCCAACGCATCAATCATTCTTTGGTTAAGTATACTGATTTATGCTTAGAAGAAAATGGTAAGATTCCTACTGATGATGAGGCCATAAAGCATTATAAAGAGGATTTGAAAAAGGTGGACAAAATCATAGCCAAAGAACGTAATTGTTGTGATGTGTTTTTTGAACTTGGTTATATTTCCAAAGATGAAAATGCAAAACTACATGAATTCATGGTAGAAAATGACTCACGTATTCTATTTGGAAAGATAAAAGAAAATAAAATTGCCATAATTGGAGGACTAAATATTTTTTCAGAGAATGATTTTAGTTATCCATTATGTATCGCTAATATACCGTTAACATGAGTGCTATAATAGATTTTCTTTTTAGAAACAAGTATTATAAGGAGGTCTTATCTTCTTATAAAGAGGCTAATGGTCGTTTCTGCAAGGCTTTTGAAGTTTGGAAAGAGTCTTGCCCAACAGTCATTTCTGAGGATTATCAATCGAAAGAGTTTGTTCACCAAAACTTGAAGCAAATAAAACAAGTTAATATTTGGATTCAAGCAACAGACAGGTTACTTAAAAACAACTACAAGGCTATCGAATGGTTATTTTCAGAGCGACATATGACTTTTCATTTACCTTTTCATTATACAGAATATGAATTGGTGGCAAATGAAGAGCAGTACATCAAAGACTTGACAGAACAACTCGACACCTACCATTCCTTAATGAAAACCAATAAGGAAGCTGTTGGTAGATTTTTAAATGGTAACAAGGTTTCTCACTCATATAGCGAGATTAGAAAAATTGCAGGGGCAAAAGAAACTATTGAGAAAATTGGGGGAATTTTAGAGTTTGCCTATTCTTGCAAGGACAAGTATCCTTTGGCTTGGAAACAGTTCTCAAACAATAGAGATTTGAATGATATGCCAATAGATGAGTTGCAAGGCATAAAATGTAGATCACTGTCTGTCAAAGAATCTTTTTTGCCTTTATTCAAAAGCAAAGAGAAACTTATATTGATGATTTTGGGAGAGACGAACCACCAGCTATCTTCTTTTTCTAATGAAACTATTGCCAAGGAAGAATATGCAATATTCTATCTAAAAAGGTCTTTAGAAGACATATTTCCTATACAGCAATCAGCAGTAGTACATATTGATGGTGACGAATTGAAACGAGCAATTCTTGATTCTACCAAATATGGAAAAGAAGTGAGGTTCTTTGATGACTTTACGATTTCCGACTTTTATCGACTTAGAGATGAGGCTGATAAGTTAGGAATACCATTTGATGAAATTGTTTCTAAAGTAAAGGATAACAATGAGGCAATAAAGGCTTACAACAATAAAAAGTCTGGTAAAAGTGCGGTCTATATAGAGAACTACATCCAAGCATCAACAGTCAACACTCCTCTATATAATTTCATCGAGACATATAGAAAAGAGGCTGAGGATAGAAACAAGGCTCAAATAATAGCCAATAATTACCCACTGGGATACAAATTGCTATATGGTGATTGGATAGATTTAAGTAAATGCGACATTACTTATATCCATAATATAATTAATGCAGAAGGAGCTATAAAAAGACGTAATGCTGAAGAAATTCAGAAAGAAGAACAACGAAAAGAAGCTATTAGAAAAGAGAAAGAAGCGGAAAAGAACAGAATAGAATCTCTTTCTTCATTGAAAAAGGTTGATGCAATATCCATTAGGAATTTATTGCTCAGAAATGGCATAAAGTGCTTTTACCATTTTACAGACAGGGCAAACATAGAATCTATCAGAAGAAACGGAGGCTTATATTCTTGGCATTACTTGAAATCGCATGGAATACAGATTCCCAATCAAGGAGGAACTCCTTTCTCTGAAGAACTTGATAAGAGATATGGGCTACAGGATTATGTCAGATTGAGTTTCTGTAAAAGTCATCCTATGGCATATAGAAAAATGAAAGAAGGAGCAAACATTGTTGTTCTGAAAATATCATTAGATGTTGCTATTTTTAGATATACGATGTTTTCTGATATGAATGCAACAGATAGTCTTCATTCACAAGGTGGGGATTTAGCTGCATTACAAAAAATCAGGTTTGCTGCAACACAAAGGGAATATGTAAGACATGACGATGCAGATTTCAAATATCTCCAAGCTGAGGTCATGGTAAAAACATTCATTCCACTCCAATACATAGAGAACATTAACAATATTAATACTGTCGTCTATGACGATTTACCATTTTAAGTAACGAATATGATTTATATAGTAAACAAAAGAAGAAAAATAGAAAGAATTGAGGCAGAATATCCAAATGCTTACATCTTGGATTTGACCTCAAAGTCCATCTATGCTCAAAAGTTAAGTCCTTTCTATCCTCATGGTAATATCCCTATTCCATTTTCAAAAGGAGCAACTGCAACTTGTGTAGAGGCCGTCTGGCAAGGATTAAAAGTCTTTGAAAATGAGGGCGTAAGCATGGAGACCTTCAAGAATGCTACTATGCATAATTTAAAACGCACGGTACGAAAATTGGGCAAGCCATTAGGACATCAGAAAGGCTTATATTCAAACGAACTTCTTGATTACTTTGAAGCACGTAAGAATATTTATCTACCTACATACAAGTGGATGTTAGAAAATATTCCAGATGTAAAGGCTATACTCAAAAAGATTACCGAAAAGGCTAAAGACTGTGATATTGTGTTTTTGGATTACAACACAAATATTGATTACAAGAATTTATCTACTCCTCTTTCACATGCTGGGCTGGTAAAGCTCTACATTGAAGGCAAATATCCATGCCCAACAGAAAAGGACGAGCCTTACTATTCGTCAACGAAAGAAAAATCAAAAACAAAGAGTAAACTGGGTAAACGCAAAACTAAACAAGAGCCTGTTCAGAAGTCCTTGTTTGATGATATAAATTAACTGTCTGACGAGGTGGTTCATGAAGAAGGACTTCCACTTCCCGATGGTCCGAGCACGAACTTGTTGCGGTTGGTTGTCATGCCTTTTCTCATCGGCAAGTCTTAGATGTCAATGTGCAGCGGCTTGCCACTAATGCGGTCTGCCATCTTGATGCCGAACGGTGAGGGAGAATTCATATAGTTGGTTTTCTCCGTGAAGAGGCAGGTTGCCTGTTCGATGAAGGTATGGAAACTCTCCTCTGACGGAAAATCACCCTCGTTGCCGGGTATCGCTGCCCAGAAATGTGTCGGACAATCCACCGTATTGTGGCGTGGCACACATTCCATGCTTGCCAACTGACAGCCCACATCATTGCGAAGATGCTTCAGCTCTTCCAACTCCTCGCCCCATGCCAGAACATTGAAATGGGCACGGACAGACTGCAACCCATGTGAGTGAGCCTCGTTCAAATACTCGTCAATCCATTCCTTGTTGATGGCGTTCTGTCTGCTGTACCTTGACAGCGAGTGCATGTTACGTGCGGTCTTCTCGAACTTCTGCAAGGTCTCGTCACTGTTGTCAATGAAAACATATTGTTTACCCCAGTTCGGGATAAGATTTTGTTCATAAAAGTTGGTAGTCTCATAAATATTTTGTACCTATATAGGTGAAATTCAAACAGTTACAAACATATTTAATATGACTACCGATTACAAATGTTACAGAATTATTTTGTATTATAGACGAGTCTTGCAAACATTTTGATGCAGAAAATGCAGGAAATTTGTTGGAAGACAATAGCGGAGTGAAGCGTAGATGGCGTGCAGCATCGTTGTCCGACAGTGAAATCATGACGTTTTTTCATACCAAAAGAAAAAACTCCCCTTGAAGCATTTTATTTCACTTTCACTTCTATCACATTCTTCGCAGCCTCAGTACTCGAACCACCTACGAATATCTGATATTTGCCGGGAACCACACGCATGGTATTGGTCTGGGAATCCCAACCCTCGAAACTCTGGCGAGGCAGACTGATGGTTACCTGCTGCTTCTCGCCTGCCTTCAATGTAATGCGCTTGAAGGCTTTCAGGGTCTTGATAGGACCCTCAGCATCATCCATTCTACGGATGTAAACCTGCGCCACTTCCGTTCCTTCCCTATTACCTTTATTAGATAAAGAGAAACTCAAGGAATAAGCCGAAGAATTCTTCACTTTTCGTTCTTCACTCTTCACTTTCTTCAAAGCCGGCTTTCCATATTCATACGATGTATAGCTCAATCCATGACCGAACGGGAAGAGAGCCTCTCCCTTAAAGTAACGGTAGGTGCGATTCTTCATTGTATAATCGAGGAAATCAGGAAGATCAGAAGTACTCTTATAGAAGGTAACAGGAAGCTTGCCCGATGGATTTACCTCGCCAAAGAGTACCTTTGCCACAGCTTCGCCACCCCGTTCGCCCGGATACCAAGCCTGAAGGATAGACTCCGCATTTTCGGTTTCAGGAACCATGGCAATGGCACTGCCCGAACAGTTGACGAACACTACTCGCTTGCCTGCCCGATGCAACATCTCCATCACCTTGCGCTGAGCCTGCGGCAACTCGATGTCGGTTCTGTCGCCACCCTTGAAACCCGGTTCGGAGACCTTCATCTCCTCACCCTCAAGACCAGGAGAGATTCCGCCTACGAATACCACCACGTCTGCATCGCCAACTTCAGCCAGAAGCTGAGACTCGGTTGGCGTATAGTTCTTTACAATGTCAAACTGCATCACCGCCATATCGGTCTTCTGGAAATAATCCACCTGTATCTTCATCGGCTTTCCCGCCTTCACGGAAATTGGCTTGTTGAGCATCTGTACACGGGCACGTCCCTTCCATACATTCGCCACCGTATCGCCATCAATGATGAGTCGGTAACCGTCATCGCATCCCATTCTGACGTTCAAGGTTTCATCCGCTTCCGGAGTAAACACGCCCTCGTATCGGGCAGAGAAATTGGTAAGATTCACGCCTGGTGCAAAGACGGTATTTCCGCCATTGCTCTGATTGATTGGCGAAGTCATCACGGCAGTAGCCACAGGCTCGCCCTTCATCTCGGCATTGTTCCAATAAGTAGCCTTCATGCCCTTGCTTCCATCAGTAGAAGTCAGGAGATTGAACTTGCTTTCCGTCACCTCATTTCTGGTCAACGTGCAGGCAGGAATATACTTGGCATCCTTTACATATTTTCTGATGCCCTGCAGGATGGTGGTGGTAGAAGTAGGATAACCCGAATAGTTGCCCCACTGCATGATGGAATCGTTGGCGTTCGGACCCATCACGACTATCTTCATTCCTGATGATTTCAGCGGCAGGAGATTGTTCCGGTTCTGAAGAAGTACAATGCCCTCTTCTGCCATTTTTTCAGCCAAGTCCTTATGCGCTTCGCTGGCAATGACCGAAGAAGGAATCTGAGTCCACGCCACCTGCTCGTCCTGATCGAAATCGCCCAGACGGAATCGGGCTTCCAGCAGGCGCTTCAAACTCTCGTTCACTTTTTCCTCGCTGATCATTCCCGTCTTCACCGCTTCAGGGAGCGAACGGTAAACGCTTCCACACTCCACATCGGTTCCAGCTCCTATCGCCTGCGCCGTAGCCTCAGTCGGAGTCTTCGCCGTACCATGGCGGCCAGGCACATAGAAGTCGTTGATGGCTCCGCAATCGGAAGTTATCAATCCCTTGAATCCCCATTCATCACGGAGAATCTGACGTTCATATCTGGCATTGCTACAACATGGCGCCCCGTCAATCCGCTGATAGGCGCACATCACCTCAGCCACATTTCCATCCTGCACCAGCGATTTGAAGGCAGGCAGATAGGTCTCCCACAAATCACGCTCAGGCAAATTCTCCACATTAAAACTGTGCCTGTTCCATTCCGGACCGCTATGTACGGCAAAGTGCTTGGCACAGGCCAGGAGCTTGACGTATTGGGGAGATTGTGAGGAAGCCGTTGCCAGAACTCCCGGAGCCGACATCGGTTTGCCATCAAAGGTCTGTCCCTGCAAACCATTCACCACGGCAAGTCCCATTCGGGTCGTCAGATAAGGATCCTCGCCATAGGTTTCCTGTCCACGTCCCCATCGTGGGTCGCGGAAGATATTGATGTTCGGAGTCCAGAAACTCAGACTCTGGTAGCGCTTGATGCTGCCGCTCTTCTTCGCCTCCTGCGCCTTGGCTCTCGCCTCATCGCTCACGGCAGTAAACACCTTATATAATAAGTCATCGTCCCACGAAGCCGCCATGTGCATCGTGATAGGGAAAACGGTAACAAAACCGTTTCGCCCCACTCCGTGCAGCGCCTCGTTCCACCATTGAAACTGCGGAATACCCAATCGGGCAATGGCTGGCGAAGTATCCATCATCAACTTAGTCTTCTCCTCCAGGGTAAGACGGGAAAGCAAATCATTGGCTCTTTCCTCAGCAGAAAGGTTAGCATTCTGATAAGGAAGGAGCTGCTGTGCACTGGCAGAAAGCGGCATTGCCACCTGCATCGACATTTGCATCGCCATCTGCGTCATTATAGAAAGTAGTAGTTTCTTCATTTTTCTTAAATGTTATAATCTTTGTTCTAGTGATTGTTTTTAATCTCGGTGACAAAGTTACATCTTTTTTTGAAACCACCACACAAATTGGCAGCAAAGTTTAAATTATTTAGCTTATTATGTCAACTTTGTCATATATCAGCCGCTGGCACGCAAGTTGCTCAACATGAAAGTGAAAGTTGAAGCTAAAAGATGAAGAAGTTCGAAAGAACGACGGAGTCTTGAGGCAAAGGCAAAAGAAATAAAAAGAATATTAACAAACAGAAATCCCGACGGAGTCGCAAGACACCGAGAGGACGAGTAAAAGAAAATTGGAGGTTTTAATTATGTTATTAGCTCGTAGAAATAATGATTCTAATTGGTTGAGTAATTGGTTTGATGACACTTTCTTTGATACCGACTTGATGCCACGCATAAATGTCGCTACAGCTCCTGCCACCAATATCAAGATGAACGATAAAGTCTACACCATGGAGGTTGCTGCTCCTGGCTTGAAGAAAGAATGGGTTCGCGTCAATCTCGACAATGACGGCAATCTCTGCATCGCCATTGAGAACAAGATGGAACATAAGGATGAAGACAAGCACGAGCACTATCTGCGTCGTGAGTTCTCTTACAGCAACTACCAGCAGTGTTACACCTTGCCTGAGGATGCCGACCGTGAGCATATTTCAGCAAAGGTAACTGACGGTGTTCTTGAGGTTGAGATTCCAAAGCTTACTCCTAAAGAAGAGGCTAAGACAACCAAGAAGATTGAAGTAAAGTAATGTGAATTTTCATAAGTTGATGATTTTACATAAATGATGAGGGCAGATTCCAAGTGGGTTTGGAGTCTGCCCTTTTTGCATTAGATAAGATGACACATTCTCCTAATTTATTCTAATAAAATATTACATATTGTTAGCATCACGAATTATTTTTGTACTTTTGTAATGCGAAAAGCTTGTGGGCATTAGTGCTCACACTATAAGTATCTTACGCATAAAAAAAGACAAAAATGAAGAAAACAATTCCAGTAATAGGCATGGCTTGCAGCGTATGCTCTGCCAATGTTGAAAAGAAACTACAGTCGCTAAAAGGCATCAACTCCGCCTCGGTTTCCCTGGCGAGCCGAACTGCCCTGGTAGATTATAACCCCGACATCATCTCCCTGGAAGATATGAAACGGGAAATCAGCAACGCCGGCTACGACCTCGTCATCGAAAACGACAGAAGCGTGGAGGAAATCAACCGCCGTGAGTTCACCCTCCTGCGCCGCCGAACCCTTGCTTCATGGCTCTTCGCCATCCTGACGATGTGTTTCTCCATGAGATGGATTTCACATACCGGTTCCTTCGCCAACCAGATTTGTCTGCTCCTGACACTCGCCAACCTGCTCTATTGTGGCAAACAGTTTTATGTTTCCGCCTGGAAGCAGCTCCTGCATCATACGGCAAACATGGATTCACTCGTGGCGCTCAGCACCCTCATCGCCTTCCTTTTCAGCACCTTCAACACCTTCTTCGGAGAAATGGTATGGGGAGCGAGAGGCATAGAATGGCACACTTATTTCGACGCTTCCGTGATGATCATCACCTTCGTGCTGACCGGCAGATGCCTGGAAGAAAAGGCAAAGGACAGTACGGCGAACAGCATCCGACAACTGATGGGAATGCAGCCGAAAACCGCCCGACTGGTGACTTACGAGAAGATAGAAGGCACCAACGACTACAAGATGGAGGAAGTTCCGATTTCCACCATTCAGATAGGCGACATGATAGAGGTAAGAGCCGGCGAGAAGATTCCGGTGGATGGCGTGGTGACCCAGGCTGAGAGTTTCATGACTGCCGATGCTGCCTATGTGGATGAGGCGATGATAAGCGGTGAACCGACTCCGGCGATGAAAAAGGCTGGCGACAACGTGCTGGCTGGCACTATTCCGAGCCAGGGAAAGCTCCGCATGAGAGCCAAGCAGATTGGCGAGAACACCGCCCTGGCCCACATCATCCGAATGGTTCAGGAAGCACAGGGCAGTAAGGCACCGGTGCAGCGCATCGTAGACAAGGCTGCCGTGGTGTTTGTGCCCGTAGTGGCAGCGATAGCTTTCTTTACCTTCCTGGTGTGGTTGATTGTGGGTGGCAACGGGGCGCTGCCGCAAGCCATCCTGTCGGCTGTTGCCGTTTTGGTGATTGCCTGTCCATGTGCCATGGGACTGGCCACTCCCACGGCCTTGATGGTAGGTATAGGAAAGGCGGCTCAGAAGCAAATCCTCATCAAGGACGCATCGGCTTTGGAGAATCTCAGAAAGGTGGATGCACTTGTTATCGACAAGACGGGAACGCTTACTATTCCCAATCCCAATATTGATTTCACCCGACAAGACCAACTGTCTCTGCAGGAGCGTGAATCGCTCAAACCCCATGCCAAGGAAGCGATGACGGCACTTCGGCAGGAAGGCATCGAGGTGTACATGATGAGTGGCGACAAGGAGGAGGCTGCCCGTTACTGGGCGCAGGAAGCAGGCATCGGCAACTATCACAGCAAGGTGCTGCCTGGTGACAAACAGGCTTTGGTGAAGACGTTGCAGCAGCAAGGCAAGCGAGTGGCTATGGTGGGCGACGGCATCAACGACACGCAGGCTCTTGCCCTGGCAGATGTGAGTATCGCGATAGGGCGGGGAACGGATGTGGCGATGGATGTGGCTCAGATAACGCTCATGGGCGATGACCTCATGGCTCTTCCTGATGCTGTCGTGCTGAGCCGCAAGACTGTGGGCATGATTTGGCAGAATCTCTTCTGGGCTTTTGTCTACAACATCGTGTGCATTCCCCTGGCGGCAGGTGCGCTCCATATCTTTGGCATCGACTTCCAGATTACTCCGATGTGGGCAAGTGGACTTATGGCTTGCTCGAGTCTGAGTGTCGTGCTCAATTCACTAAGGCTGAGGTGGGCGTGAACCCGATTCTGTCCGTCGTTGGATGTGACAGCAGGCCGTGGATGAAGAAGAAATTGGCGAAATGATTGATAGTTTTTCGAGAAAAGGGGAATAGTTGTTTTATTTTTTGTATCTTTGCACCACGACAACATGCATGGTGCGTGTTTGTGTGAAACAAGATAAAAGAATTTTTGATATGAACTATGCTCTTATTATAGCCGGCGGTTCTGGCAACAGAATGGGACAGGACATTCCCAAACAGTTTATGCACGTGGATAATTGTCCGATTATCATCCATACGATGATGGCATTTCAGAAGCATCCCGACATACAGGGAATTGCCGTGGTTTGCCTGGCAGGATGGGAAACGGTGCTGCAGTCGTACGCTAACCAGTTTTGTATTACGAAGCTGAAGTGGATTTTCCCTGGTGGAGCCAATGGGCAGGAGTCGATACACAATGGTATCTATGGTCTGAAAGAGGCTGGATGCAGCGACGATGACCTCGTGTTGGTGCATGATGCCGTGCGGCCTCTGCTCTCGCAGGATATTATCTCTTCCAACATCGCCATTTGCCAGAAGTATGGTTATGCGATTACGGGCATCAAGTGTCGTGAAGCTATCCTGGAGAGTGAGGACGGGTTTACGACAACGACAAGTATTCCGCGCGACAAGCTGATCCGTACGCAGACGCCTCAGACTTTCAGGCTGGGCAACTTGATAGCTGCGCACGAGGAGGCTAAGGCCAAAGGCATCGACAACTCGGTGGCATCGTGTACGCTGATGGCTGAGCTGGGTGGAAGAAAGATGCACATCGTGCCGGGATCGGAGAAGAATATCAAGATTACAACCGTAGAAGACCTTGAGATTCTCAAGGCTCTGATGAAGGTGCAGCCCGAGGGATGGATTAAGTAAGTTACTCAAGTTAAGGAGTTAAAGGAGTTAAGGAGTTAAAGGAGTTAAGACAAATGTTTTTGTGGACTTGAAATTAAACATCTGAAGTTTCGAACGTGGTTCAAGTACGGGCTGAAGGCCCCAAAGCTCCTATAAGCAGCACGCCCTGAAAGGGCAGAAGCTCTTAGCCCAGGGCAAC
>OGPQ01002079.1_pt1 | contig 12191 bp, 7 predicted proteins | sample 1552971 | NCBI WGS metagenome assembly OGPQ01 (sample SAMEA2580232, study PRJEB22360) | human gut metagenome | biome: human gut; feature: human-associated habitat; material: faeces | place: Denmark | collected 2008/2010 | reverse complement strand
TCCGGGGTTATTTGATTAATATTTAACTGGTCCCGATTTTAACGGGACACTAATGCTTATTTATCAATAACAAACAAGCTAAAAAAAACAGAGCCGGACAACGAAAAAACGTAACACATTGATAATCAATAGCGGCGTTTCAAAAAAGCACAGAAAATGTCCAAAAGTTTCTTATAGACAACTGAATGTATTAAAGAAAAAACGTTTAACTTTGTCTTGAATAAAACAAGCTATTTCAAATGAAACGATTCGTTCTTTTATACACCCTCCTACTATCGCTGTTTTCATGTTCAAACAACAACAGAATGTCCGAACTATCCAGCATAGACAATATGCTGGACAGTCTTGATTACGCTTCTGCTTCAAAAGCTCTTGTCAAAATAGGAACAGAGAAATTGTCGGGAGAACAAAAAGCCTATTATCAACTGCTGAAAACAAGATATGCTTTCGGCAAGAACAACTTCATTGACGATTCGTTGTCATTGAACTCTTGTATAGACTACTACAAAGCCAAAAACATGAAAGACGAATTGGCGAGAGCATACTTCTATAAAGGTGAGATGTATCGACTTGCGGGCGATATGGCGAAAGCACTTTTCTACGAAAAAGAATCTGAACTCATATTCAAAAACTGCGATCTGAACAAACGACGAAACTTGGACATCTACCAACAGCTTTGCGAGGCTTTGGCATATATAAATATCATATTCGACGAAGACAAGTTATCACTTCACTATTGCAAGTTGTCTCTACAAAGTGCGCAAAAACTTGGCGACAAGAGATATCAGGTGTTTACGCTGGGCATGGCATCGTCATGTTGCAGCACTTTGGGAATGGAAGACAGTGTGGGGTATTACAGATTGCTATGCATTCCTCTTTTACCATATACACACAACAGCTGCAAAGGATATGCCTACTCTATCGTTGCCGACTATTTCATAAATAAAGATAATAAGAAAGCGAAAGATTATCTTGACAGCGCATTATACTACAGCAAGGATGCGGTATCATATAGAGTTGCAGGCTACTACAACAACGCTTTAGGAAACGATGCCAAGGCAGAAGAGATGTGGAAGAAATCCATTGATTGCGACCCGAACTATCTGACTCAAGCAGAAACATGTGAAAAGATAGCGACTTTGTATTACAAAAGAGGCGATTTAAAGAATTACGCCCTTTATATGTCGAAAATGTCGGAGGCAAAAGACAGTCTTTATACAAGAAAAAAGAGATATAACATGAGTGAATTGCAGTCGAACATAAATTCTTCACTCTCAATGAAAGACTTGCTGGACACCATAACATCTGCATCTATGGGCATACTTATTATTATATTATTATGTATAGTGGTATTCTCGTTAATGCTACACAGAACAAGAAAGAGGCTGATCGCAGTACACAATAGACTGAAAGCAGAAAAACAAAGTCTGGAACAAGCTAAGGCGCAGATTAAGTCGCTGAAAAAGGAAAGTGCAAAGAAATCGGACAAGATAGAGAAACTGAACAACGACATAATGGTGGCATCGCAAAGCAGCGAAGCGAACGCACGATGCGGCAAGGAACTATACCTACATATCAAGAACGGCGGCACAACCGTGACGTGGACCAAGCAAGACTACGAGCTGTGCATGGCTTACTGCAAGATAGAGTTTGCGGAGACAATGGCGGAGATTGAACGCTGCTACGGCAATATCGCTCCTCGAAAACAACTGATCATGCTGCTGCAACACCTCAACTACGACTACGCTGCCATCGGCAAGGTGCTCGGCATAAACAGCGACTCTGTAAGAAAGAACATTGCACGCATCACTCCGCTTACGAAATAAGCGTGATGCACGCAGACCGATAAGAACGAACGAAACCGAAATAAGGTATTGGCTTTAACGGCTTCTACAAAAAAGACTTGGGATGTAACGATTTGCACCGTTGCATCCCAAGTCTTTTTTATGTGTTATGATATGTGAGTCTTAGAAGAAGAGGTAGCGGTTGTCCACTACGTTTGCCTTGATGTAAAGCTCGTTCATGAAGTTGCCAGCCATCTGCATCTGACGCTGACGGAGACGCTGCATCTCCGACTTCTCGTCGTACTTAGCAGGACGCTGTGTCTTGTTTGTTACCTGGAACACGTAAACACCAGCGTTGCCCTTAACCGGGTGCTTAGAGAACTTGCCCTTTGCAGTAGCTGCGATAGCACCGCTCAGAGCCGGCTCGCTTGCGCCTGTTGCTGCTACGAACACCGGAGCAGCGAATGTAACCTGGTTAACCGGAGCTACTGTAGCACCCTTTGCCTTAGCGTCAGCCACCGACTTGACAGTCTTTGCCTTAGCGAGGAGCTGCTCAGCCTTCTTGTCCTTTATAACCTCTGCCTTTACGAACTCCTTAACCTGAGCGTCGTCGAGCGAGCGATAGCCGATCGGGTTGATGTTGTCGAGAACCACAATGAGGAGGTGGTCGTTGTCGCCGCACTCGTAGAGTGAAGAAACGGCACCCTTCTTAGCCTCGAACAACCAACGGAGAGCATCGCGTGTAGAGTGGATGCCTGCGAGGTAGTGCTCGGCTGTTGTGATGTCCTTGCGCTCCTGAACGTTGTAGCCGCTCTTTGCAGCGTTCTTCAGGAGATCCTCTGCTGTGAGGTTAGCGCTTACGAATGAGCTGAACTTGTTGTAAGCTGCAGAGTATGTATCCTTTGTGAAGGTGATGTTCTTCTTAACGACGGCTGCTACGTACTTTGTAGTCATTGCCTTGCGGTCTACTACCTGAAGCACGAGGTTGCCCTGAGCGAGTGTGAGGTTCTTGAGCTCGCCAGAAGCCATTGTGTTGAGGCTCTCGATGTAGTTCTTTGTGTCCTTGTCGAGAGACGGAGCGCTCTGATACTGACGTGTTGTCATCCATGTCTTCTCGCCGGTCTGACCGTACTTCTTGGCTACAACCTCGAAGTCGGCACCTGCCTTAATGGCGTTGAGGATAGAGTCGGCGCGTGTAGCTGCCTCGGCTGCTGTAGCACCGCCTACCTGGATGGCGCGGAACTGGATTGAGTCGGGAAGTTCGCGCTTTGCAACGAGCTTCACGAGGTTGAGTGTGTTATCGTTCTTGTTCTCGATCACCTTGCTTGTAGAGCCTACAGCCATTGAGTCGAGACGCTGTGCGATGTCGGAAGGAAGGGCTTCCTTCTTAACTGGAACGCCGAGGTAGCTAACGAGCGATGTGCTCTTGCGCACTACGTCAGACGGGTCGGCTGCGGCTGCGAGCTCTGCGCTGTAGCCTGCGAACTCCTTCTGGAGAGCTGCGCGGTCGGCTGCAGAAGCCTTTACCTGAACGTCGATGTACTTGATGTCGCGTGTCTCTACGTACTGCTTGAAGCGCGGCTTCATCTCGTCGTACTTAGCCTTGAGGTCGGCGTCGCTTACTTTGATCTTACTGTCGTCGATGCTTGAGTAAGGGAAGGCTGCGAGCTGCACCTGGCTCTTCTGGTTCTGCTCGTCGAACGCCATCTTAGCCTCTATCTTGTTTGAGAGGAAGCAGTGAGCGAACAGACCCTGATACTTCTGAGAGAGGAGCTGCTGGCGCAGAGTCTTCTCTACGAATGTCCAGTACTTGTAAATTGTATCGTACTGCTTAGCCATCTGCGGGTTGGCTGTCTGCTGTGTCTTGTACTCGGCGAGGAACTTCTTAAGAGCGTTAACGTCGAAACGACCTGTCTGCTGGTTGAAGAACGGAGTCTGCTGAAGCATAGGGTTGGTACCCTCGGTGAGAACCTGCTGGAGCTCAGCGTCTGTAACTGTAAGACCGAGCTTGTGTGCCTCGTTCTCTATGATCTTGGTCTGAACGTATGTGTTCCAAACCATGTCCTTAACCTGGTTGAGCTGGTCTTCGTTGAGGTTGTCCTGTCCCTGCTGCATCTTGAGCACTTCTGTGTACTCGTCTACAAGTTTCTGGAACTCTGTTACATTGATTTTCTCGCCCAACACCTCGCCTACCTGCTGATGCTTGTCAGCGCTTGCAGAGTCGCATGAGCGGAACGCCTCTTCGGCGATGAAAGAGAAAAGGCCTAAGCCGATAATGCCTATCAGCAGTGCGCCTTTGCTTCTGATTTTTCCTAATGCTGCCATTTTTTTGTTTTTATTTTTTATTTATTATTTCGTTAGATGTAGGTTCGTGCATCTGTCCTGCAGCTGCTGCGAAGCCTGCCCTGCAAGGCGACTCGCGGCGTAATGCCACAAAATGCGTACAAAAATACTAATTTATTGCCAAACAAGGGCACGTTTGCACGAAAAAGTGAGTTTAGCGGTTAACTTTTAGCTTTACCAACTCTATTTTCGTCATAGTGCTCTTGATAATGCGGAACTCGTAACGGCCAATGGTTATCACTTCGTTGAGCTTCGGGAAGCTCTGGTACTCGTGCAGTATATATCCGCCTACGGTCATGTAGTCGTCGCTTTCTGGCAGACCAAGGTCGAAGAGGTCGTTCACCTTGTCTATCTCCAGACGGGCTGAGAGCATATACTCGTTGTCGCCCACCTGCGTAGCGATGTACTTCGTGCTGTCGTGCTCGTCCTCGATGTCGCCGAATATCTCCTCAACGATGTCTTCGAGCGAGACGATGCCGCTCGTTCCGCCAAACTCGTCGACCACCACTCCGAGACTCTTCTTCTGCTGCAGGAAGATGTGCATGAGCTTCTGCGCAGCCATCGTTTCGGGCACAAACGGCATCTTGCAGACGCACTGGCGCCAGTTGTCGCGGTTGCGGAACATTTCGGAGCTGTGTATGTAGCCGATGATATGGTCGATGTCGCCCTCGTAGACGATAATCTTCGAGTTGCCGCTCTCTACGAATTTCTGCATCAGTTCGTCGACGGTGCAGTCGTTGATGTCAACGGCGTTCACCTCAGTACGCGGCACCATACAGTCGCGCACCTTGCAGTCGGAGAAGTCGAGGGCGTTCTGGAATATCTTCACCTCCTCGTTAATCTCCTCGTCGCTATGTGCATTCTCGATGCTCGACTGCACGAGATAGTCGAGGTCTACCTTAGAGAAGCCTTCGTCGTCGGCCTCAGCCTCCATGCGTATGCCCACAATGCGCAGCAAGCACTTCGACATAAGCGTAGAGAAGCGGCTTATAGGCCACAGGAGGATGTAGAAAAGATAGGCTGGCACGGAGAACACGGACAACAGGCGGTTGGCGTTGTTCTTGAACAGAATCTTAGGCAAGAACTCTCCTGTGAAAAGAATGACGAGTGTGGAGAGCAAAGTGTCGGCTGTCACCTTCATGCCGTCATCGAGCGAGCTGAAGATAGTGCTGTCAAAGAGGCGTGCCACAAGGATACCATACACCACAAGCACGATATTGTTGCCCACAAGCATCGTGCTCACAAAGCCATTGGGATGATTGTAGAATTTGGAAATGATTTTCTTCGCAATGCCATTTCCTTCGCGATCCATCTCGGCGAGCATTCGATTGCTCGACACGAACGCTATCTCCATTCCTGAAAAGAATGCCGACAGCGCCATTGTTACGGCTATGCTAATTAAAAGAGGTATGTCTGTTTCCAATTTTGAGTTTTGAGTTTTGAGTTGTGCGCTATGCGCATTTTGAGTTTTTGAATTTTGAGTTATGAGTTATGAGTTATGAATTGAATAATTCAAAATCGGCGATGCCGACAATTCAAAATTCAAAACTCAAAACTCAACGTACTATTGCCGCAGTCGGCGCTGCGGCTTAATTTGCTGACGCATAGCAGCCTTTACAGTGTCGGGGGCGGTAGTTATTGTGTCGCCATCGCTTGAGAGCTGTCCCTTCTCGAACGAACCAGATGTGTTCGAAACGTAATAGTTGGTCATGCGCTCGTCGCTACGGAAATAAGCTCCCTCAAGCGTTCTTTCAGGAGTGACGAGCTTAGAGGGCTTGTTCGAATAGAGTTCGTGAGCCGCTTCGTCCCAAAAGAGCTGCTCGCTGTTGAACTTCAGTCCGTCCTTGGTGAGTACGCTCACACGGCTACGCAGTTCCCACAACTTCTTCTGGTCGTAATAGTAAGCTGTATCTGCCTGTATATACGACTGCACATGGAACTTCTCGTCGAACTGCTCGAAGAACACGCCCTTCTCGAAGATCCAGCGCGACGGGTTGCGCACGGTGTTCACCTCCCAACGCTCCGTCACGATGCGATATTTTATGACACCCGAGTCAGAGATTAGGGTGTTGACGCCGTAACTCGTCATCATTGACACCGAGTCGCGGTCGTGTATGGCTGGCGCCGTGTGCTCCTTCTGCTCTTCGCAAGAAGCAAGCGCTACGATGCACAACATAATGATTACTATGTACTTGGATAGTCTCAACGCTTATTCAGAATAGAATTGTTTTCTGTTACTCCATCTTCCACTTGGCGAACCAACGTTCGTTGAACGTCAGACCGATATTGATGCGGAACGAGTTCTCTGTGACGAATGTCTTCGAGTCCTGGCGCACCCACTGTGCCGAGATATTAAGCAGCGAGCGGTTGTTGTAGCCGTTTACGATAGGAATGCCGAAGCCAGCGCTCACGCTGTACTCCTTAGGTCCGTTCTGACCCTTTATCTTCAGATAATCGTTAGCATACGATGCACCCATGCGGTAGTGAACACGCTTGAAGAAGTTGCGGCTACGCTCGTCGGGACAGAACTCGCCGCCTACAGTCATCTTATGACGGTCGGCAAACTGTCCGCTTACCAGTTCGTAGCTGTTTGTAGAGGTGTCGAACTTAGGATAAGCCACCGACGACCACTTCTGCAGTGTGTAGTCGGCACCTACGCGCCAGCGGTTTGCATGGTTCCACATAAGACCTACGCCGTAGCTGTGAGGCAACTCCAAACCGTTGCCGATAGAGTATGTAGCTGTGTCGGCAACTGCTGTCTGCGCATTGGTCGATATAATCTGACACTTCGGGTCTGAACTGAGTTTGTGACCAAGTCCGTAGGTTACACCCAAAGTGATGGCGTCGTTCTTCGTGATCTTCTGAGTATACTGCATACCGAAGTCGAGCTTATAGTTGTGCACCTCGGCTGTGTAGTACTTTGAAAGCGTGTTGGCATACGCATCGGTGTAAGAGTTGACAACCGAGCGACTATAGTCGCCCCAGAGATATGCAGCATTAACACCGATAGCGAAGCCCTTGAACGGACTCCAGCCCAAGCCCAAGTAAACCTGGTGTAAGCCGCCCGTACCCGAATATGTATTGGTGGCTTTCACGACTGAAGTGCTTCCGTCTGTGCTGTTGAGCGCCTTAGTGTTAGAATATGAATAGCCGATGTTGCTGAACGGCAGCAAGCCGAAGCTCAAGCCGAGACGCTTTGCAAGGCGGAAACCGGCAATAACATACTCGAAGTTGGCGTTCTTGGCGTTCACCTTCACGCCGCTCTCGCTATAGTTTGTGATCTGACCCGATATGCCAGCGTCGAAGATGAACGACAGCGAGTCGATGGTTGCATACGACGCAGGGTTAAGACTATTAACCTGGTTGTGCTCGTTGAAACCGATACCGAGTCCGTTCATGCCACGATTGAAGCCACCCGACTGCTCGCCGAGCGTGCCCAAACCATACTGACTATAGGGTGAATTAGTGCCGCTTTGAGCCGCAGCAACCAAAGAAACCGCAGCAAAGAGGACTGTTGTGAGTGCTTTCCTCATTTATTTTATCTAATTAGATTTTAGAAATGCTATTATATATAATATGTATATAGAGGTGTTTTTATAACCCTTTGTAGGATAATGCTTGCAAAATTATCGAAAAAAAACGAGATAATGGCAGAAAAGTGAGAAATTAAAGTTATTTTTGCACCATGAAACTATTTGAAAGGTTATTTAAATACATATCATTAGCGATTTTGCTGTGTTTTTTCTCCCCTATCACAGCTTCTTCACAGGACAACAAGCCGACTCAACAAGCCGACTCAATAGAGATAAGCCTGCTGACATGCGGACCGCGCCAGCAGGTGTACAGCATGTACGGACACACCGCAATACGCTTTCTTGACAAGCAGAGCGGCAGAGACCTCGTCGTCAACTATGGCGTGTTCTCGTTCGATAAGCCCTACTTCGTGCTGCGTTTCGTGTTCGGACTCACCGACTACGAGATTGGCATCAACACCTTCGAGATGTTCAGCTGGGAGTACGGAAACACGGGATGCGGCGTAAGACAGCAGGTGCTCAACCTGACTGCGCAGGAGAAGATGGCGATAGCACAAGCCATCGACCGCAACTACGAACCGCGGAACCGCGTGTATCGCTACAACTACTTCTACGACAACTGCACGACACGTGCCCGCGACATTATCGTGAACAATCTGAGCGGCAAGGTCGTTTATGAAGCCTCAACACCCCAACACAACAACACCTCTGCACAGTACCCGTCGTTCCGCGAGTTGATTCACCTATACAACGAGGAGCACCGCTGGGCACGCTTCGGCAACGACCTGCTTCTCGGCGTAAAAGCCGACAGCAAGACAACGTTCGAACAGCAGCAGTTTCTGCCCGAGCGTCTGTCTGACAACTTCGAACACGCAGTGATTGTGAACACCAACGGCACAAAACGCAAGCTCGTGAGCCGCTCGTTCTGGGTGCTGGAACCGGCAGCTAAGGATATCAATGCCGAACAGGCAAGTCTGAACGCATTTGACATTCTCTCTCCGATGGTCTGCCTCGGCGCTTTCGCACTGCTCACACTGGTAGTGGCAGCAATAGAACGCCGCCGCAAGCGCCTTGTTTGGGCGTTCGATGCAGTGGCAATGCTCCTCACCGGCGCATGCGGACTGATACTGTTCGCCATGATTTTCTCGCAACACCCTACGGTAAGCCTCAATCTGCAGATACTTCTGCTCAACCCGATCAACCTCTTCATGCTGTACAGCGTGACAAAGGCGGCACGCCGAAACCACATACACTGGTGGATAAAAACATGGAGCGCGATGATAATCCTGCTGCTTTTGGGCTGTTTTCTGCAGTCGTATGCAGAAGGCGTGACAATTGTGGCACTATCTTTGCTATTAAGAAACATATCGAACATATATACATTTAATAATAAGGGCGACAGACAGCCCAAGCATAAGGCATAAGACACGAATATGAACAAATACATATCGACGATAATGATGTTGGCGGCACTTGCCGGCACAGAGCTGCAAGCACAGACTCTGCAGTCTGCGCCGCGCCTTGTCGTGAACATCACCATCGACCAGCTGCGCACCGACTATATAGAGCATTTCTCTCCGCTTTACGGCGAGGAAGGCTTCCGCAAACTGCTGCAGAACGGCTGTGTCTATGAGGCTGCCAACTACCCCTTCTCGCCCGTAGACCGCGCTTCGGCAATAGCCACTATCGCTACCGGCGCTACTCCTCACTACAACAACATTGTAGGCACTAAATGGCTCGACCGCAACACGTTACGCCCGGTATTCTGCACCGACGACGAGACATACAACGTGTCGCCGCAGAAGATTGCCACCACCACAGTAAGCGACGAGCTGAAGATATTCACCAAGGGCGCCGCCCTCGTCTACTCGACCGCTATGGAGAAGGACGCCGCCGTGATCTCGGCAGGTCATGCAGGCGACGGAGCGTTCTGGCTGAACGAGAAGACCGGACAGTGGACCACCTCTACATATTACTCTAAAGGCGCGCAGGGATTCGTGCGTGCATACAACAGCATCTCGCAGAAGCGTACCAACGGCGACAACGACGCTGTTGCCGACCTTTCGGTGGCTTGCATCAACGACTTGCAGCTCGGACGCGACAATGTTACCGACATGCTGTCTGTCACCTTGTCAGCAAAATGCACCGATGTCACCCACTGGCAGACAGAAATGGAGATAGTATATCTGAAGCTCGACCGCACTTTAGCCTCGCTCGTGAAGCGCATTGAGGACAAAGTGGGCCGCGACAACGTGCTTTTCGTACTCACAAGCACCGGATATACCGAAGACCAGCAGCCCGACTACGAGCGTTTCCGCATTCCTTCGGGCACATTCTACATAAACCGCACATGCAACCTGCTCAACATGTACCTCGGCGCCATCTACGGTCAGGCGAAGTACGTAGAAGCAAGCTTCCACAACCAGATATATCTCGACCACAAGCTGCTCGAGCAGCGCCACCTCAGCTACACCGACGTCATCACACGTTCGAAGGAGTTGCTCGTGCAAATGTCTGGCGTGCGCAGTGTTACGACAAGTCCATACAGTCCGGCTGTGTCGGGCGACCTCTTCATCGAGACTGCCCCAGGCTGGAAAATCATAAACGAAGACACCAACGAGAACTACTTTTCGCGTGCCGCCTTTGTACCATTCCCCATCATCCTGTACGGAAGCGGAATAAAGGCAGAGCACATCAAGACACCGGCCACCGTAGACCGCATTGCGCCTACTGTTGCCAAGGCTATTCGTATACGTGCGCCTAATGCCTGTTCGGTTGCGCCATTGCAATAAAAACCAACTTACACATATATTAATGGCGATATATGGATTTTTTTTTGTAATTTTACACCCGAATAAGTATTTAAGGAAAAAATAAAAATAATATACAATGAATTTCAACAAATTTTTACAGTCATTGTTTGGCAACAAGTCATCAAAGGACATGAAGCTTATCCAGCCACTCGTAGATAAAGTGAAGGAAGCATATCCAGAGATCAAGGCGCTGAGCAACGACGAATTGCGCGCACGCACCAAAGAACTGCAGAAGTACGTTCAGGACTCTGCCAACGAGCAGAAGGCCAAGATTGCCGAGCTCAAGGCTAAGATTGAGGACACACCTATCGACGAGCGCGAAAGCATCTTCAACGCTATCGACAAGTTGGAGAAGGAAGTGCTCGAAATCTACGAGAAGGCACTCAACGAAGTGATGCCGGTAGCTTTCAGCATCGTTAAGGACACAGCACGCCGCTTCGCAGAGAACGAGGAGACAGTAGTAACAGCTACCGACTTCGACCGCGAGCTCGCTGCCAACCCGAAGAACGACTTCGTAACCATCGACGGCGACAAAGCTATCTATCACAACCACTGGACAGCAGGCGGCAACGACCTGAAGTGGGAAATGGTTCACTACGACGTACAGCTCTTCGGCGGTATCGTACTGCACCAGGGCAAGATTGCGGAGATGGCTACCGGTGAGGGTAAGACTCTCGTGTCTACACTCCCTGTATTCCTCAACGCTCTTACCGGCAACGGCGTTCACGTCGTAACCGTCAACGACTACCTCGCAAAGCGCGACTCTGAGTGGATGGGCCCGCTCTATATGTTCAACGGACTCTCTGTCGACTGTATCGACAAGCACCGTCCCAACTCGCCTGAGCGCCGCAAGGCTTACATGGCAGACATCACATTCGGTACGAACAACGAGTTCGGTTTCGACTACCTTCGCGACAACATGGCAATCTCGCCTGCCGACCTCGTGCAGCGCAAGCACAACTACGCCATTGTCGATGAGGTCGACTCTGTGCTTATCGACGACGCACGTACTCCGCTTATCATCTCCGGACCTATCGCCAAGGGCGACGACCAGATGTTCGAGGAGTATCAGCCGCTTGTAGAGCGCCTCGTAGACGTTCAGCGCAAGCTCGCCACACAGTATCTTGCTGAGGCAAAGCAGCTCATCAGCGAGGGTACGGCCAACAAGGACCAGAAAAAGATTGAGGAAGGATTCCTCGCATTATACCGTTCTCACAAGGCTCTCCCGAAGAACAAACCGCTTATCAAGTACCTCTCTGAGGAAGGTATCAAGGCAGGTATGCTCAAGACCGAGGAGTACTACATGGAGAACAACAACCGCCACATGCCGGAGGCTGTAGAGCCGCTCTACTTCGTTGTAGACGAGAAACTTAACAGCTGCGACCTTACCGATAAGGGTACAGCATGGCTTGCAGCACAGGTGAACGACAACGAGCTCTTCGTGCTGCCCGACATCACTTCAGAGCTCTCGGCTCTTGAGAACGAGAAGGACCTCAGCGAGCAGGAGCGCCTCGACAAGAAGGACGCCATGCTCAACCACTATGCCGTACAGTCGGAGCGTGTACATACCCTGCAGCAGTTGCTGAAGGCTTACACCATGTTCAACAAGAACGACGAGTACGTTGTTATGGACGGCGAGGTGAAGATTGTCGACGAGCAGACAGGCCGTATCATGGAAGGCCGCCGCTGGAGCGACGGACTCCACCAGACGGCTGCAT
>OGPQ01002077.1_pt1 | contig 12197 bp, 11 predicted proteins | sample 1552971 | NCBI WGS metagenome assembly OGPQ01 (sample SAMEA2580232, study PRJEB22360) | human gut metagenome | biome: human gut; feature: human-associated habitat; material: faeces | place: Denmark | collected 2008/2010 | reverse complement strand
CCGCAATGTAGCGGTAGCTGCGCCACTGATCGCTGCAAACGGTGAAGTCATTGTGCTCGGCTTTCTCTGTTATCTCGCCGCCGAGGGTCATCAGGCCCTTTTTGCCCGTCTTGGCGTCGGTGAACACCGCCATAGTCTCGTTGAGGCTCTTGATATCCGAGACATTGGCGAAGCCGTCGGGCACGGTGAACTGCCAGCTCTTGTTTTCGCTGTCTTTATTGCCGTCGGAGCGCCCGTGCAGCACGGCTATCACCGCCACGGCGACGAGCACTGCCGCCGCTATGATGCATATCGTGGCTGCGGTGGTGCGGTTTATCGGGCGTTTTTTCTTAAATGTAATATTTTTTGCCGCCATCTATATTTTCCTTTCAAAAAAGCGGTTCTCCGCATATATTTCCCTGATTTTACGGCCGAAATTCGGCGAATTATCGGTTACATAAAAGAAGTATAGCACATTATGTAAAAAAGCGCAATTACAAAAGTGTTACAATCTGCACGGATATGTAAACTTCCTTTTGATTTTGAGGGTATATTTTCGCTGTTTCTCTTGACTAATCGCCCTTTTAGTTATATTATTATAGAGTATTATATTCGGCGGTGTGTTCATCGCCAAGGAGGAAAAAAATGAAAGTATTCATGATCGGCGGCACCGGCCTGCTCGGCTGCGAAGCTGCAAGAATCTTCATCGAGAGAGGTCACGAGGTCAAGAGCGTTGCTCTGCCCCCCCTTCCCGAAGGAGCACCCATCCCCAAGGAGATGGAGATCGAATTCTGCAACATTTATGAAAAGACCGACGACGAGATCAGAGAGATGATCAAGGGCTTCGATTGCTTCGTCTTCGCCGCAGGCGTTGATGAGAGAGTCGAGTTCCCCGCTCCCGTCTACGACGCTTACTACAAGTATAACATTGCTCCCATCAAGAGGATCCTGCCTCTTTGTAAGGAAGCCGGCCTCAAGAAGGCTGTTATCCTCGGCTCCTACTTCTCATATCTTGCGAAGACCCGCCCCGATATGAAGCTCACCGAGAAGCATCCTTACATCAGAAGCCGTATCGACCAGGAGAACGTCGCATTCTCCTTCGCGGACGACAACTTCGACGTCTCCGTGCTTGAGCTGCCCTACATCTTCGGCACTCAGCCCGGCAGAAAGCCCGTTTGGGTCATACTTATCGAGCAGATAAAGATGATGGATAAGCTGCCCTGCACCATGTATCCGGGCGGCGGCACCGCAATGCTCACCGTCCGTCAGGTCGGTCAGGTCATCGTCGGCGCGGCCGAGAAGTCCAAGGGCGCAAAGGCATGGCCCATCAGCATGTATAACATGACCTGGAAGGAATTCCTCAAGATAGTCTATGCCGCCAGAGGCATGGGCGATAACAGAAAGATAGTCAGCATCCCCGCATGGATGATGCGTATGGGTCTCGGCAAGGTCAAGAAGGAATACGCCGCCAAGGGCATCCAGAGCGGTATCGACGTTGACGGACTTGCCGATATCATGGCTCTCAACCTCTTTATCGACAGGAAGTACAGCGAAGAGCTCGGCGCTACCGAGGACGATATCAAGGCTGCTATCTTCGACTCCATCAAGGTCAGCCAGGCCTCCTATGACGGCAAGGTCAAGCTCCTTGAGATGAAAGGCGAATAATTTTTAGCGAGATGGAGCTGTTTATTTAATCAAAGTAAGCAGCTCCATTGTTGTGTTTATTTCAGCAGTTACCGTACCCTGACAAATACCGGATTCGGAAGGAGTTATCGCATGGAAAGCAAGAAATACCTCAGCAAAAAAGAGCTGTGGATGTTTGCCGTAGGCGCAGGCGGGCAGGGCATGATATACGCCATGATGTCGAGCTATGTCAGCGACTACTATGTCAACGTTTTGCAGCTGCCGCTTCTCTTTGTCCTTCTTCTCATGCTCCTCGCCAGAGTGTGGGACGCAATCAACGACCCGCTCATGGGCATGATAGTCGACCGCCACACCACCAAGTGGGGCAAGATGAAGCCCTATATCCTTTTTGCCGCCGTTCCGATAGCCGTCCTCACCGTGCTCATGTATTACAGCCCCGCCGGGCTGAGCAAGACGGGCATGATGGTCTATGTGGCGATAACCTATGTGTTCTGGGGCATGATATACACCATGGCGGACGTTCCCTTCTGGAGCCTGCCGAATGTTTTGACTCCCGACGCAGCCGAGAGAGGCTCCGTCATTTCGCTTGGCAGGACGGTAAACGGCGTAGGCTCGGCCGTGCCCGAGGTGCTTTTCCTCGCCGCAGGCTTCCTGCTGCCCAAGCTGCTTGACACCTCCGACCCGATAGCCTACGATAAGCAGCGTTATCTCATTATCGCCGCTGTCACCGTCGCTATCGGCATAGTCCTCTATGTCAACTCCTATTTCCACGTCAAAGAAAGAGTCGTTATCCCCGATAAGAAGCGCGCGCCGGGTGAGCCGTCGCAGCTCACGAGGATATTTAAGTGCAAGCCCCTCATGCTTGTCATCCTAATGGGCGTTCTCTCCAGCGGCAGATATATGGTTCAGGCTGCGGCTATCCACGTCGCCCGCTATGCCTTCTATATCGGCCCCGAGATAACCCCCGATATGCCTATTGAGGAGAAAACCGCTCTCATCTCCGCCAGCGTCTCGAGCGTCAAGACCATATTCCAGGTCTGCGCTATAGTCGGTATGTTCGGCGCAATGCTCTTCATGCCGCTGCTGATGAAGAAATTCGACTATAAAAAGATAGTCATCACCACCTGCCTGCTCGGCTTCGTTGCAAGCATCTTCACCACCCTTATCGGTTGGTTCAGCGGCAATCTCTATCTCTGCATCCCGTTCGTGCTCGTCTCCTGCATCCCGCTCGGCGTGCTGAACGTCATATCCTATGCGATGATAGGCGACTGCCTCGACTATATGGAGCTTAAAACCGGCTTCCGCGACAACGCCCTCGGCTCAGCCTGCCAAGGCTTCGTCAACAAGCTGGGCAACGCCTTCGCTACCTGCGGCATAGTGCTGATGTATATGTTCATCGGCCTCAAGCCCGAGGATATGCTGAATTCCCAGGTCATCATGGCCGCCACCGAGCTTACGAGGACTCAGAATTTCGCAATGTTCTCGCTCGTCTCCATCGTCCCCGGCGTCAGCCTGCTGCTTTGCAGCATCCCGATGTTCTTCTATAAGATCGCCGGCAAGGAGAAGGCGGATATGCTCAGCGCCCTTGAAGAAAAACGTAAAAATTCCGGCATCGTGATCGAATGATCGCCTCGCACGGTTATCCTATACAGAAAGAAACAGGTGAATTTCCCTTGTCCGCAAAAAAAGATTTAAGAAACGTAGCCATTATCGCCCACGTTGACCACGGCAAGACCACTCTCGTTGATGAATTGCTCAAGCAGAGCGGCACCTTCCGTGAGAATGAGCAGGTCGCCGAGAGAGTCATGGACTCCAACGACCTTGAGCGTGAGCGCGGCATAACCATCCTCTCAAAGAATACCTCAGTCCACTACAAAGGCACCAAGATAAACATCGTTGACACCCCGGGTCACGCCGATTTCGGCGGCGAGGTCGAGCGTATACTAATGATGGTCGACGGCGTCGTGCTGCTCGTCGACGCATTTGAGGGCTGTATGCCCCAGACGAGATTCGTGCTTAAAAAGGCGCTCAATCTCAAGAAAAAGGTGCTTGTCGTTATCAACAAGATCGACCGCCCGAACGCCCGCCCCTATGAGGTCGTCGACGAAGTGCTTGACCTCTTCATCGACCTCGGCGCGGAGGAGGATCAGCTCGATTTTCCCGTCGTCTACGCCAGCGCGAAGGACGGCTACTCGAGCCTCGACCCCAATTGCAGAAGCGGCAATATGCAGCCGCTCTTTGACGCCATTCTCAAGAATATCGACCCGCCCACAGGCGACCCCGACGGCCCGCTTCAGGTGCTCTTTTCGAGCCTTGACTACGACGATTACGTCGGCAGGATCGGCGTCGGCAGAGTCGAGCGCGGCAGGATAAAGAGAGGGCAGCAGGTCTCGCTTTGCAAGACCGACGGCTCGGTGCAGAATGTCCGCATCTCCCGCCTCTATCAGTTCGAGGGTCTTAACAGAGTTGAATGCGAGGAGGCCGAGGCAGGCGACATCATCTGCGTCTCAGGCATCGAGGGCATCAACATCGGCGAAACCGCCTGCGACCCCGAGAAGGTCGAGGCGCTGCCCTTCATAAAGATAGACGAGCCCACCATCTCGATGAATTTCATGGTCAACGACAGCCCGTTTGCCGGCAGAGAGGGCAAATTCGTCACCTCCCGCAACGTGCGCGACCGCCTCTTCAAAGAGGTCGAGACAAATGTGAGCATGAGAGTTGAGGAGACCGACAGCACCGATACCTTCAAGGTTTCGGGCAGGGGAGAGCTTCACCTCTCCATCCTCATCGAGACAATGCGCCGCCAGGGCTACGAATTCCAGGTATCCCGCCCCAAGGTCATATTCAAGGAGCAGAACGGTCAGCTCCTCGAGCCTATGGAGCTGCTCATCGTCGAAGTGCCCGAGCAGTATGTCGGTGCCGTCATTGAGAAGCTCGGCTCCCGCAAGGGCGAGCTTGAGAATATGGGCTCCCGTCAGGGCGGCTCGACCCACCTTGAATTCAAGATTCCCGCAAGAGGTCTCATCGGCTACCGTGCCGAATTTCTGACCGACACCAACGGCAACGGCATCATGAATCAGCTCTTCAACGGCTATGAGCCGTATAAAGGCGATATCCAGACCCGCGAGCGCGGCTCGATAGTCGTCCATGAGACGGGCGTGAGCACCGCATACGGTCTTTTCAACACTCAGGACAGAGGCCGCCTCTTCATCCCCGCGGGCGTTGAAGTCTATGAGGGCATGATAGTCGGCGAAAGCGCCAAGAATGAGGACGTCGTCTGCAACGTCTGCAAGCAGAAGCACCTGACCAACACCCGCGCCTCCGGCTCCGACGACGCTCTGCGCCTTGTGCCGCACACCGTGATGAGCCTTGAGCAGTGCATGGAATTCATCAAGGACGACGAGCTGCTTGAGGTCACCCCCGAGTCGCTCAGGCTCCGCAAGCGCATCCTCTCCAAGGAGCAGCGCATGAAGATGCAGTTCAAGAAAAAATAAGAATCCTTAAAAATATGATTTTCAAAGATAAAACCGCCGTCGCTCTCGGCAGCTTCGACGGGCTACACAAAGGGCATATGTCAGTCATAGCCTGCGCTCTTTCGATGAAGGAGTGCGGGCTTGTTCCTCTTGCGCTCCTTTTCGATTCGCACCCGATGCTCGCCCTCACGGGTCAGGCGCCGCCCGAGATACTCCAAAGCGCCGAGAGAGAAAGATTGCTCACCGAAATGGGCGTTAAATTTGAATATATTTCGTTCAAGGAAATTATGAACCTCACCTGCCGTGAATTTTTCGAGGAAATTCTGCTCAAGCGGCTGAACGCCGCCGCCGTATGCTGCGGCTGGAATTATCGCTTCGGCAGGGGCAACGAGGGCGGCTGCCGCGAACTGAGCGTACTGTGCGATGAATTCGGTGTCGAGCTGCACATCAGTGACCATGTCGACCTCGGCGGCGAGCCTATCAGCTCCTCACGCATCCGCCTTGCCGTGGAGCAGGGCGACATCACCCTCGCAAACGCCATGCTCGGCAGGGAATTCAGCTACAGCGCCCCCGTCGTGAGCGGTTATCACCGAGGTCATCTGCTCGGCGCGCCAACGATAAATCAGCGCTTCGAGCCGGATTTTGTCAGACCCCGCAAAGGCGTTTACGCCTCATTTACAACGGTCGGCGGCGTTCGCTACCCCTCCGTTACCAATATCGGGCTTCGCCCGTCCTTTGAGAATGAAGATTTCCGCAGCGAGACCTGCATCATCGGCTTCTCCGGCGATCTCTACGGTCAGGTCATCAAGGTCTCGCTGCTTGATTTTATAAGAGATGAGCAAAAATTCGGCTCCGTCGAGGCTCTGAGCGCTCAAATCGCTCTCGACGCTGCGCGAGCCAAAGAAATATTTGAAAAACGAGGTGACAGCGGCAATGTATGAGACTTGGGAACAGCTTAAAGCGGATTGCATGGGCTGCCGCAAATGTGACCTGTGCGAAACAAGGACAAATCTTGTTTTCGGCGTGGGCAACGAGAACGCCGAGGTGCTTTTTGTCGGCGAGGGTCCCGGCGAGAATGAGGATCTGCAAGGTGAGCCGTTCGTCGGCAGGGGAGGCAAGCTGCTCGACAAATACCTCGACGCAGTCGACCTCGACCGCAAAAAGAATATCTATATTGCGAATATCGTAAAATGTCGCCCCCCGAAGAACCGTGACCCGCTCCCCGAGGAGCAGGACGGCTGCATTCAGTGGCTACGCGAGCAAACAAGGCTGCTGCGCCCGAAAATAATCGTCTGCCTCGGCAGGATCTCGGCTCAGAAGCTCATTGACAAGAATTTCAAGGTCACCAAGCAGCACGGCGAATTCATCGAGAAAGGCGGCATCCTCTTCATGGGCACTTTCCACCCCGCCGCCCTGCTCAGAAATCCCAACAACAAGCCACAGGCTCTCGAGGATTTTCTCGCCCTGCGCCGCAAAATTCTTGAGGTCTGCGACCATACCTATTAAACCGAATTCGGAGAAAAAAAGGATTCGGAGTTTTTGCTGAGATTCAATCGACAACCCCTCCGTCACAACTTTGTCGCGCCACCTCCCTTTACACAATGGAGGCGAGGGCACGTGCAATTTTTCGGCGACATTGTAGGGGACGGCGTCCTCGACGTCCCGAGAGCTACACTACAATGTCGGTTTTACACCGGTAGGGGCGAACTGCGTTCGCCCGCCGGAGTTTGCACAATGCCGCAGTATTAAACTGTTGCCCACCTCTTAGGCTCCCTTTGACGAGGGAGCTGCCCGAAGGACTGAGGGAGTTTTGCTGAAATCCAACCGATAACCCCTCTGTCTCAACAGGCAAACGACCCAAATTAACAAATGATTTTTCTTTTGGAGAAAATATGAAATACAATGCTGAAAATTATGACGTCGCCGTGATCGGCGCAGGCCACGCAGGTATCGAAGCGGGGCTTGCCTCGGCGAACGCAGGGCCTTCCCTCGCCCCGCCGCGGCTGCAAGCCCGCCGTTTTCACCGTCAATCTCGACTGGGTCGGCAATATGCCGTGCAATCCCTCGATCGGCGGCACATCAAAGGGTCACCTCGTGCGCGAGATAGACGCTCTCGGCGGCGAAATGGGCGTCGCTGCGGATAAAAACACCCTGCAAAGCCGTATGCTCAATCTCGGCAAAGGTCCCGCCGTCCACAGCCCCCGCGCCCAGGTGGATCGCCGAGCCTACTCCGACTATATGAAGGGCGTGCTCGAACGCACCCCAAATCTCTACCTTCGCCAGGCGGAAATAGTCGATATCACCCGTGACGGCAGCGAATGGGTGCTGCGTACCCGCCTTGAGGCTCTCCATAGAGCCAAGGCCGTCATCCTCGCCACGGGCACTTTTCTCGCGGGCAGGGTCTATATCGGCGACGTTTCATATGAGAGCGGCCCCGACGGGATGTTTCCCGCAACCGAGCTTGCCGCTTCGCTCAAGCGCCTCGGTCTGCCCACCCGCCGCTTCAAAACGGGCACTCCGCCCCGCGTGAATCGCCGCAGCGTCGATATCGACCGCCTCGAGCCGCAGTTTGGCGACGAGCACCCCGCCGTTTTCTCCTACGACAGCGGCATTGAGGTCAGGAATACCGAGCCCTGCTACATAACCTACACGGGCGCCGAGACCAAGCAGGTCATTCTTGAGAATCTGCATCGCTCGCCCCTGTATTCGGGCAAAATCGACGGCATCGGCCCCCGCTATTGCCCGAGCATTGAGGATAAAATAGTCCGCTTCGCCGAGAAGGAGCGACATCAGATATTTGTCGAGCCGTGCGGAGCTAAAACTGACGAAATGTATTTGCAGGGGCTTTCTTCTTCCCTGCCGGAGGATGTTCAGCTCCGAATAGTCCACAGTATACCCGGTCTTGAGCACGCCGAATTTCTCCGCACAGCATACGCTATTGAATACGATTGCGTCGATCCGCTTTCGCTCCATCAGACCCTTGAATTCAAGGATTTCCCCGGTCTTTACGGCGCAGGGCAGTTCAACGGCTCGGCGAAGCAGTTTCAGCGGCCGGAGCGGCTACGAAGAAGCCGCCGCTCAGGGGCTTGTGGCGGGCATGAATGCCGCATTGAAGCTCCTCGGCAAAGAGCCTGTCATTCTCGACCGCACCACTTCATATATCGGCACGCTCATCGACGATCTCGTCACCAAGGGCTGCTCCGACCCCTACAGAATGATGACCTCTCGCTCCGAATACCGCCTAATCCTGCGCCAGGATAACGCCGACCGCCGCTTGACCGAAATTGGCTACCGCGCCGGGCTTGTGTCGCAGGAGCGCTATGACCGCTTCCGCCGCCAAGCGCAAGAGAGTGGAGGAGCTGTCGATACCTAAAACTCCGCAGCTCGATGAAATGCTTGTTTCACGTGAAACATCTCCGCTTGAGAAAGGTGTTAAAATGGCTGAACTGCTGCGCCGCCCGCAGGTGGATTACGCCGCGCTCGCCCCGTTCGATAAATCCCGCCCCGACCTGCCGAGGGAGATATTTGAGCAGGTGGAGATCGACATAAAATATGAGGGCTATATCAAACGGCAGCAGATGCAGATAAATGAGCTGCACCGCCTCGAGGTCAAGCGCCTGCCGCACGACCTCGATTATTCGGCGATAACGGGTCTGCGCCTTGAGGCAATTGAGAAGCTCGGCAAGATCAGACCTGAGACGGTCGGTCAGGCCTCCCGCATCTCCGGCGTTTCGCCCGCGGATATCTCGGTGCTGCTTATCTATCTTGAGAGGAACGGTATTAATGGTGATAAATAAAGAGCTGCTGAGCAGCAACGCTGCCTCTTTGGGCGTTGACCTCAGCGAAGATATGCTCGATAAATTCGATTTGCTTGCTTCGCTGCTCATCGAGCAGAATAAAACAATGAACCTGACCGCCATCACTCAGCCGAATGAGGTGGTAGTCAAGCATTTTGCGGACAGTCTCTCACTGCTCTCCGCCATTGAAGTGCCGCAGGGCGCAAAAGTGCTCGATCTCGGCACGGGCGCAGGCTTCCCGGGGCTGCCGCTGCTGATAGCCCGCCCCGATATCCGCCTGACAATGGTGGACAGCACCGCCAAAAAGCTCGCCTATGTCGCTTCGACGCTCGATAAACTCTCGCTGAGTTCCGAGACGCTCCACGCCAGAGCCGAGGAGGCGGGCAAAGACCCCGCTTACCGCGAACAATACGATATCGTCTGCTCCCGCGCGGTCGCCGCGCTCAATGTGCTTTGCGAATACTGCCTGCCTTTTGTCAAGGTCGGCGGCACATTCGTCGCTATGAAAAGCGCCAAGGCTCAGGAGGAGTTGCAGCTCGCCGAGAAAGCGATATCGACCCTCGGCGGCAAAACGATCGGTCAAAAGAGCTTCACTCTCTCCGACGGCGGCGAAAGAACATTAATTATTATCAAAAAGATTTCGCAAATTCCGCCGAAATACCCCCGTCCGTCCGCTCAAATCGCCAAAAAGCCCCTTTGATTTTAATCGAATATGCAGTTAAGTGTCGCTTTCGGGCGCACGAAAAAGCTGGACAAACCCTCCGCCGAGTGTTATCATCAAGGTAACGAAACCGACGGGGGGTCAATTATTGAAAAGCGCTAAATACAAAATAGGCGGTCAGATAATACTGATCCCGCAGGAGGATATTTATCCGAACCCGAATCAGCCTCGTTCACGCTTCGATTTCGATGAGCTTGAGGGTCTGGCGCAGAGCATCAGGCAAAACGGCATAATTCAGCCGATAGCCGTGCGGGTCAATGCAAGCGGTAATTATGAGCTGATATCAGGCGAGCGGCGGCTTAGGGCTTCAAGGCTGGTCGGCATTTCGCTGATACCGTGTATAATAATGGAAGCGAGCGACGAGAAGTCTGCGCTTTTTGCCCTTATCGAGAATATGCAGCGAAGCGACCTCGGCTTCTTTGAGGAGGCAAGCGCCATTGAGAAGCTGATAGTCGATTTTAATATGAGTCGCGATGACGTTTGCCGCAAGCTCGGCAAGGCGGCGCCCACTATCTCAAATAAACTGCGGCTATTGAAGCTGCCCGATGATGTCCGCCTCAAGATAACTCAGGAGGGTCTGACCGAGCGCCATGCCAGAGCGCTGCTGCGCCTGCCGACCCGAGCGCAGCTCGACCGCGCGCTCTCCATAATTTCGGACAAGCGATTGAACGTAGCCGAGAGCGAGAAGCTGATCGACCAAATGCTCTCCGCCGATAAATCAAGCAAAAAACCGACAGTCAAGCTCTTCAAGGATGTCCGCATCTTTGTTAATACCCTGAATCACGCCGTCGACACCATGCGGCGGGCGGGGATAGAGGCGGATTCCGCCAAGAGCGAAACGGATGAATATATAGAGTATATCGTCCGCATACCCAAAACTCGGAGCTGCGTTATCAGAACGAAGCGCTCCTCCGCTTAAATCTGACATCTTCCATACCATATCTTTCTCTTTCACACCCACATCCGGCAGGGAGGGCAGGCTTCACGGTCTGCCCTCCTTGCTGTTTCACGTGAAACATTATTTTTTATATAAAAAGCTTTTATTTTTCGCCGCAATATGCTATACTGTATCTTACCCCATAAAAAACACAGCGGGAGAGATGATTTTGGCGAAAACAGTTGCAATAGTTAACCAAAAAGGCGGCGTCGGCAAGACTACGACCGCCGTTAACCTGACCGCCGCACTCGGCGCAAAGGGATATAAGACTCTGCTCATTGATATCGACCCGCAGGGCAACTCCACCAGCGGCTTCGGCATCAATAAGCGTGAGCTTGCGAAGTCGTCATATAATGTACTTATCGGCGGCTGCCCCGCAAGGGAAGCAATAATCAAAACCGAGTTTGACAATGTCTCTGTCATGCCTTCAAGCATGGATCTTGCGGGTGCGGAGCTTGAACTTGTCGATATAGACAAGCGCGAATCAAAATTAAAGACCGCAATTGCCCCGGTCAAGGATGAATTTGACTTTATTTTGCTCGATTGCCCGCCCTCGCTCGGGCTTATCACCTTAAACGGCCTTTGCGCTGCGGATTCGCTGATGGTGCCCATCCAGTGCGAATTTTTCGCCCTCGAGGGTCTGGCGCAGCTTATCTCGACCGTCAGGACTGTCAAAAGGCTCTATAATCCCTATATTGAGATCGAAGGCGTGCTGCTCACCATGTATGACGGCAGGCTCAATCTCACTCAGCAGGTGGTGGACGAGGTCAAAAAGTGCTTTCCAAAGAAAGTCTATTCGACCTTTATCCCGAGGAATGTCAGGCTTTCGGAGGCGCCGAGCTACGGTCAGCCCGTAATGTATTACGACCGCTCGTCAAAGGGGAGCAGCGCATATTCGGCTCTCGCAGACGAATTTTTGAAGCTCAACGGAAAGGGGATATAACATGGCACCCAAAAAGAACGGACTCGGCAGGGGTCTTGGCTCACTGCTTGCAGATAATTCTATAGAAGAAAATAATTCAATTCAGCCCGTTAAACTCGATATAATGGATATCGAGCCGAATAAGGAGCAGGCGAGGAAACAGTTTGACGAAGCCGCCCTCTCGGAGCTTGCAGATTCCATTGCTCAGCACGGTGTGTTGCAGCCGCTGCTTGTCAGACCGATCATCGGCGGAGGATATCAGCTTATTGCCGGCGAAAGGCGCTGGAGAGCGAGTCGCATTGCGGGCTTGACTCAAGTCCCCGTTATAATTAAGGAATTGACCGATGACGAAGCAGCGGTAATTTCTCTTATAGAAAATTTACAGCGTGAAGACCTTAATCCTATTGAAGAGGCCTACGGTTTTGCAAGCCTCATCAAGGATTTTGACCTGACTCAGGAGGAGGCTGCCCAGCGTGTCGGCAAATCAAGACCCGCCGTTGCAAACGCTCTTAGGCTGCTAAGGCTCCCGCAGGAGGTCATAGAAGCCGTCAGGGAGGGCAAGCTCTCCGCAGGTCATGCCCGCGCCCTTGCAGCCATAGACGACGAAAAAACAGCGATATTTGCCGCAAAGACAGTCATGGAGAAAGGCCTCTCCGTGCGTGAGACAGAGAAGCTGGTCAAAGCCCTCACCGCCGAGAAAAAAGAGAAGAAGAAAAAAACGGCT
>OGPQ01002075.1_pt1 | contig 12209 bp, 10 predicted proteins | sample 1552971 | NCBI WGS metagenome assembly OGPQ01 (sample SAMEA2580232, study PRJEB22360) | human gut metagenome | biome: human gut; feature: human-associated habitat; material: faeces | place: Denmark | collected 2008/2010 | reverse complement strand
AAAGCAAACAGGAGATGTTATAATGGACGAGCAAAAGGCTCTTAAAGAGTTTCAGGAAAGAATAGGTTATCAATTCAAAGACGAAAAGCTCCTTTACGAAGCTCTTTCCCATTCATCATTTGCAAATGAAAACAAGAAGGCAAGAAACAGCAATGAAAGGCTTGAATTTCTTGGAGATTCAGTGCTTTCTATAGTTGTGTCAGATCACATTTTCGAGCATTACAAGCATATGCCTGAGGGCGAGCTGACAAAAATGAGAGCTTCACTTGTGTGCGAAAAAGCATTGTTTGAGTTCTCAAAGAAAATAGAACTTGGTAAGTATATCTTTCTCGGAAAAGGCGAGGAGATAACAGGGGGCAGAGAAAGGCCGTCAATTATTTCAGACGCTTTTGAAGCAGTTATCGCTGCAATTTATCTTGACGGCGGCATTGAGCCTGTTTCAAAATATATACTTTCATTCATACCTGAAAATATCACGCCTGATGGAGTTGTTTTCCATGATTACAAGACTATTCTTCAGGAGATAATCCAGAAAAATCCTGAGGAGAGAATAGAATATCACCTTAAAGGCGAGTCAGGTCCTGACCATAATAAGAAATTTACAGTTCAGGTACTTTTGAATACGAATGTTATCGGCGAGGGTACAGGCAGATCGAAAAAGACCGCTGAACAGTTGGCGGCTAAGGAAGCATTGGAACTAATGGGCTATGGGGCACAGTAATATATCTGTCTTCGTGCCGCATATAGGCTGTCCGCATATGTGTGCGTTCTGCAATCAGCGCACCATAACTGGTACAGAGAAGATACCGCACGCTGATGATGTTAAGCGTATCTGCACACAGGCAATGAACGAAGTCAAGGACGTTTCACAGACGGAGATAGCCTTTTTTGGTGGTAGCTTTACAGCAGTGCCGAGAGAATATATGCTCGAACTTCTTGGTGCAGCGCAGGAGTTTATAGGCAACGACAAATTCAAGGGTATCAGGATATCCACCAGACCTGACTATATCAGCACTGAGATACTTGACATTCTCAGAGATAATCACGTTACGGCTATCGAGCTTGGCGCACAGTCTATGTCAGATGTTGTTCTTGAAGCCAACGAGCGTGGACATACTGTTCAGGACGTTGAAAACGCTGCAAAGCTTATAAAAAGCTATGGTTGCTTTGACCTTGGTCTGCAAATGATGATAGGACTTTATAAAAGCAACCGTGAAACTGAGCTGGAAACTTGGTCGAAGATAGCGGCGCTGTCTCCTAAAACAGTACGTATTTATCCCGTTGTTATCCTTGATGGTACAAGGCTCGGAGAACTTTACAAAAGTGGCGAATATAAGCCTATGGACTTTGACGAGGTAGTGAAAATCTGTTCTTATCTTCTCACAGAAGCCGATAAACTTGGTATAGATGTTATAAAGCTTGGTCTGCACGCAAGCGAAGTCGTGGAGGAGCAAATGTTGGGCGGATTTTATCACCCTGCATTCCGTGAACTTTGCGAAGGCAGAAATTACCGCAGGCTTGTAGCAGAGGAGCTTGGAAAGCATGGCAATATAAGCGATATAGCTTCCGTTGTGATATCTGTACCAAAAAGGCAGATAAGCAAGGCAATAGGTCAGAAAAAAGCTAATATAGAATATTTCAAAGATCTTGGTGTCAATATAAAAATTGTAGGTCACGAGGGCAGCGATAAAATAAAGATAAACGAAATCATAATGAGGGGTGGTGAAAAATAATGTATCTTAAATCACTTGAATTGCAGGGCTTTAAGTCTTTTCCAGATAAAATAGAGCTGAAATTCAATAAGGGTATCACCGCAGTTGTCGGTCCTAACGGCTCAGGCAAGAGTAATATCGGTGACGCTATGCGCTGGGTAATGGGCGAGCAATCTTCCAAAGCCCTGAGAGGTGAAAAAATGGCAGGCGTTATTTTTCACGGCACTCAAACTAGACCAAAAGCGCCTTTTGCTCAGGTAACTATCACCATAGACAACGAGGACGGTGCACTTGAATATGACAGCGACACCGTGTCAGTATCACGAAAGCTTTACCGCAATGGCGACAGCTTTTACATGATAAACGGTAAAGAAGTAAATTTAAAGGATATCGTGGAACTGTTTATGGACACCGGTCTTGGCAGGGACGGTTATTCGATAATCGGTCAGGGCAGGATAGCAGATATCGTAAACGGAAAATCCAATGACCGCCGTGAGATATTTGAAGAAGCGGCAGGCATTTCAAAATTCCGTTCAAAGAAAAAAGAAGCCGAAAAAAAGCTTGCGGCGGCTGAGGATAATCTCTCTCGTATCAATGACATCATGGGAGAGATAGAAGGACGAATAGGTCCGCTTAAAGCGCAGGCTGAAAAGGCGGAGAAGTTCAGAGTCCTTGATGAAGAAAAGAGAAAGCTGGAAGTTTCCGTATGGGTGCATAAGCTCAATGAGTATATGAGCCAAATAGCAGGTTATGAGGAGAAGCTTTCTGCTGTAAAAAAAGAGTACGAGGTCATCACGCAGGAGCTTGAAAGCATTGAAGATGATATAAATGACAGCTTTGCAAAGAGCGCTGAAAAATCTGAGCTTGCTGACAGCTACAAAAGTCAGATACATCAGGTGGAGCTTGAAAACTCTCAGGCACTGTCAAAGATCGCAGTATATGAGAATGATATTTCTCACCTTGAAGATAATATTTTGAAGCTTAAAGAGCAGATAAGTGAGTCCAACTCATCAAAATACTATCTTGAGGCTGAGCTGAAAACACGCAGACAGGAGCTTGAAGAACTCGACGAGAAAAAAGCAAAGCAGCAGGAAGCCGTAGATTGTAAGGAAAAAGAGCTTTCTGAGCTTATTGATAAAACTGCATTATCTGACAAGTCGGTAAGTGAAGCTGGAAGCTTTATAAATGAGCTTTACATGAAAAAGTCGGAAGTTTCATTCAGACTTGAAAATGCTAAAAACAACATTTCGGATATTGATGAGCAGATCGAAAATTCTCTTGAAAGAAAAAAACAGCTTGAAGAACATTCAAAACTTTCTTCAAAGGAATTAAAGGAACTGCGTGAATCAAAAAGTAAAGCTGACGAAAACAAGCAGGAGCTTACAAACCGCATGAGCGGACTTGCAAAGCTTCTTGAAACTAGAAACACAAAGCTTTCAGAATGTCGCAAAAATCTCACAGATACGGAAATACAGCTCCGTGACGTTGAGAACAGGATAAAGACTATAGCCGACCTTGAAAACTCCATGGAGGGCTTTCAGTTCAGCGTAAAGCACATAATGAAAGCCTCACAGCTGGGTAGGATAAGCGGCATTTGCGGTACTGTTTCTCAGCTTATATCTGTTGAAACAAAATACTCTGTAGCCATTGAAACTGCGTTGGGTGGGGCACTTCAGAACATTGTCGTAAACAATGAGGACTCTGCTAAGAGAGGTATCAGGCTTCTGAAAGAGAACAGAGCAGGCCGTGCAACATTTCTGCCTGTTACATCAGTTCGAGGAAACAGGCTAAATATGCCGCAACTTGAAAATGAGGACGGCTTTGTGGCTCTAGGCTGTGAGCTTGTTAAGTATGACAGCCAGTTTGAGGGCGTAATCAACAGCCTTTTAGGCAGGATATGTATAGCAGAGGATATCGATAGTGCAACCCTTATCGCAAAGAAATACGGCTATAAATTCCGCATCGTTACCCTGGACGGACAGGTGATAAACGCGGGCGGCTCATTCACAGGAGGAAGCGTTTCCAAACAGACAGGTCTGCTTACAAGAAAAAATGAAGCGGAAGCACTTGCTAAAAAGAAAACAGCACTTGAAAACTCCTTTACAGAGCTTAAACAGCAGGTCGAGAAGCTAAATCAAGAGGTTTCAAAATACACCGCTGATACCGAGGGACTAAGGGAAAAGCTTTCACAGGTAAACAGCGATATACTCCGTTTTGAAATGGAAATTAAGCGTGTTTCAGAGTATTATTCTGACTATGAAAACAAGCTTGATGAGATAGAAACATTTATCGAAACGCTGAAAAATAAATACAAGATAGTAAGCGGAGATATCGACAAGGCTCAGACAGAACTTTCAGAGATCGAAGCTGAGATATCAGATAATGAAGCCAAGCTTGCCGACTCTCAGAACGAGCAGGCAGAACTTAAAAATAAGCGTGAACAGCTCAGCGAAGAGCTTTCACAAATGAAGATAATGGCGGCAGAGTTATCCAAAGACCTTGATGCCTGCAAGCTTTCAATATCACAGCTTGAAGAAACTATCGGCGACAGTGATACTGACAGCGGCAAGTTGAACGATAATATCTCCGAGTGTGAAAAGAAAATAGCCGAGAAGAAAGAGCTTATTTTTCAGACCAAACAGGAACTCAGCGGTGCTGACGAAAAGATAGCCGCCGCACAGAAAATGGCGGAGCAGGCTCAGCGTGAGCATATTGAGCTTGACAATGCAGCAAACAAACTTCGCACCAAGCAGAAGCACAAAATGGACGAGAAGGAAACACTTTCAGGTCAGCTTACAAGAGCGGAGGAACAGAAAAAATCTGTTACTGCAGGCTTTGATAAGCTTGTGGCACAGCTTTGGGACGATTATGAGCTTACAAGAAGCGACGCTGCAGAGATAGCCGAGGATATTGTGGATATAACGGTAGCTAACAGGCGACTAAACGAACTTCGTGGAAAGATAAGAAATCTTGGAAGCGTAAACCTTGGAGCTATAGAGGAATATGCAGAAGTGTCACAGCGACACGAATTTCTCACAGGTCAGCTTAATGACGTAAATACGTCAAAAACAGAACTTGAAAAACTTATCGAGAATCTGACAGAAAATATGAAGAATATGTTCACCGACAGCTTTGAGCGCATAAATGCGAACTTTAAGAAAATTTTCACCGAGCTTTTTGGTGGTGGTCAGTGCGAGCTTATTCTTACAGACCCAAACAATGTCCTTGAATGTGGCATTGAGATAAACGTTCAGCCGCCAGGCAAGGTCATAACAAATCTTATGTCCCTTTCAGGCGGAGAGCAGGCTCTGGTGGCTATTGCAATTTATTTTGCAATCCTGAAAATTTCGCCATCACCTTTCTGCCTTCTCGATGAGATAGAAGCGGCGCTTGATGATGTAAACGTAAGTAAATATGCACAATATCTGCACCACCTTACAGATAAAACACAGTTTATCACCATTACTCACAGACGTGGAACAATGGAAGAAGCTGACGTTCTGTATGGCGTAACGATGCAGGAAAAGGGTGTTTCCAAGCTTCTTAAAATGGACGTTTCGGAAACACGTCAAATGAAACTTGAATAGGAGTGAAGAAATGGGATTTTTTGAAAAGCTGAAAAATGGTCTTAAAAAGACTAAAGACTCAATGATGGGCAGAATAGAAAGTCTGCTCCATTCATTCAGCAAAATAGATGAAGATCTTTTTGAGGAGCTTGAAGAAACGCTTATCCTCTGCGATATCGGTGTTACAACTTCTGAAAAGATATGCGATAAGCTCAGACAGAAAGTCAAGCAGGAGGGCGTTAAAGAGCCTGAAAAAATCAAGGATATGCTTAAAGAGATAATCACAGAAATGCTCGGTGAGGATCAGAAGCTCGATATGTCAACAATACCGTCAGTTATACTGGTTATCGGTGTAAACGGTGTTGGCAAAACAACAACTATCGGCAAGCTTGCTTATCAGCTTCACAAACAAGGCAAAAAGGTTATCGTTGCGGCGGCTGATACTTTCAGAGCGGCTGCTATTGACCAGCTGGAAGTGTGGACAGAGCGTGCAGGGGTAGACATAATCAAGCACAACGAAGGTTCAGACCCTGCTTCCGTGGTATTTGACGCACTGGTGGCGGCTAAGGCAAGACAGGCTGACGTTGTTATATGTGATACCGCAGGTCGTCTTCACAATAAGAAAAACCTTATGGACGAGCTGAAAAAGATATCCCGTATAGTTCACCAGCAGGCAGAGGGCTGCGCTCTCGAAGTCCTGCTTGCGCTTGACGCTACAACGGGGCAGAACGCAGTTAATCAGGCAAGACAGTTCAACGAAGTAGCTGATATAACGGGTATTATTCTTACCAAGCTTGACGGCACAGCCAAGGGTGGAATAATTATCAGCATAACCGACGATCTGCAAGTGCCTGTAAAGCTTGTTACAGTAGGCGAAAAAATAGACGACATACAGCCGTTTTCAGCAAGAGATTTTGTTGAAGCACTGTTTGAATAATAGAATATTGGATTAGACACTTAAAAGTATAAAATCAGGGGGAATTTTTTATGGATAAGGTTTTGTTTGTAGTTGATATGCAGGAAATGTATGTAGGAAGGGGCAGAGATAAAACCACATACTCATATGATGCCGAGTCACTTATCGACGCCATAAACAAGCGTATCTCTGCTTATAAAGCTGAGGAGGTCTTTTATATCGTCAGCTACAAAAAGGGACTTTTGGGTGGAGGAATGCCCAAAGAGGGAACACCTGCGGCTAGCTTTCCAGCAAAGCTGAAAGTTGTATCCAAAAATATTTATTCCAAAAGCAAGCCCGATGCTTTTTCAAACGTTGCTCTTGAAGATTTTATGAGAGCAAGGAATGTGAAAGAGATAGAATTTGTAGGTGTTGATGGTGGTATCTCCGTTATCAACACTGCAATAGGTGCTATTGAATGTGGAATGAAAGTTGTTTTCAACGAAGAATGTATCGGAACAGTTTTCAAAGATAAGGCAAACAAATGCCGTGAAAAATTAAAGAAAAATAAGGTAACTTATATACACAGCTAAAGGAGAAAAAATGAAACTTGTTATTGCAAGCAACAATAAAGGCAAGATAAGAGAATATAAACAGATTCTTGAGCCGCTTGGTTATGAGGTGTTCTCGCAATCAGAGGCAGGTCTGATACTTGATGTTGAGGAAACAGGCACTACTTTTGCTGAAAACTCTGCACTAAAAGCAAGAGCTGCATTCAAGCTTTGCGGCTGTGCTGTACTTGCAGACGACAGCGGTCTTGAGATAGACGCCCTGGATGGTGAGCCCGGAGTATATTCAGCAAGATATGGCGGACTCGAAACTGATGATGAGCGTACCGCTCTTGTGCTAAAAAAAATGAAAGAAATACCTGATGATAAAAGGGGAGCACACTTTACCTGTACAATACACTTTATCAAAGCAGACGGAGAAGAGATAGCCGTTGAGGGAAAAGTATTCGGTAAGATAGCTCACGAGCCTGTTGGCGAAAACGGCTTCGGCTATGACCCTATTTTCATGTATGGGAACAAGAGCTTTGCGCAGGTGGACTCAGAAACAAAGAATACCGTTTCCCATAGAGCAAACGCACTGAAAGCTTTGCTTGAACAGCTCACAAAGCAGTAAACTGAAAGGATTTAGATTATGATTACAACTAAACAAAGAGCAGAACTCAAAGGTATGGCTTCGCTTATACAGCCTGCTTTTCAGATAGGCAAGGGCGGAGTTAATGACGCTCAGGTGGCACAGATAGACGATTATCTGAGAGTTCACGAGCTTGTAAAAATAAAGGTGCTTGACAACTCAATGTACACCGCAAGGGAAGCCGCAGAGGAGATCGCTGAAAAGATATCTGCTGAAGTCGTTCAAGTAATAGGCTCAAAGGCGGTACTTTATAAACGCAATGAGAAGCAGCCTGTTATAAAATTAAAGTCAAAGTAATGAAAATAGGTGTTTTCGGCGGCACGTTCAATCCTGTTCACTTAGGGCATTTAAATTGCCTTAAAAGCGTAGCGGAGCAGGCGGGTCTTGACAAGATGATCGTCATGCCTGACAGAATACCTCCACATAAGCAAGCGGAGGACTTAGCTTCCTCTGAGGATAGGTTGAATATGTGCAGACTTGCTTTTGCAGATATCCCATGTGTGGAAATATCCGATTGGGAACTTAAGCAAGAGGGCAAAAGCTATTCAGTGATAACACTCAGACATCTAAAAGAGATATATCCACATGATAAGCTGTTTTTTATAATGGGCAGTGATATGTTGCTTTCATTTGAAGAATGGTATCAGTATAAGGAGATATTATCACTTTCGGCACTTATCTGCGTTGCACGCTCGCATGAGGACATTGACCACATAGAGGTGAAAGCCAAACAGCTCAAAGCCGAGGGTGGAGAGATAATCATAGTAAAAACTGACCCATTTGAGGTGTCTTCAACTGAGATACGTCAAATGCTCAAAAAAAATGTTGATTGCTCTTGCTATTTGAGTGAAAATGTTGTACAATATATAGTGGACAAAAATTTGTATAACCGAGGTTTTCTAAGTGGCAGATAAAAAAACAATAGGCATTTATAAAGCATACCTAAAAGAACATTTATCAAAAAAGAGATACACACACTCTATGAACGTGGCAAATTCCGCTGTGGAGCTTGCAAAAAGATATGGTGCTGACGCAGACAAGGCTTATATTGCAGGACTTTTGCATGATGTTGCAAAAGAGATACCAGCATTGGAGCTTGCGGCTATAGTTTCTAAATCTTCACTTGATGTGTGCGATATAGAGAAAAAGGCTGTTCCGCTGTTTCACGGTATTGCAGGGGCAGAGCTTGTGCAGACGCTTTTTGATATTCATGATCCTGAGATAATCTCAGCTATACGCTATCATACAGTTGCCTGTGGCAATATGCCCAAGCTTAGCCAGATAGTATATCTTGCAGACCTTATTTCAGCGGACAGGGATTATAAAGACGTAAAGAAAATGAGAAAGTATGCCGAACAAAGCTTGGAGAAAGCAATGTTTGAGGCTTTGAAATTCTCAATAAAAGACTCAGTGGAAAAGGGTAATACTATCCCTGTTTCCACACTTGAAGCATATAATGATTTTGCCGATAATTCAAAATAAAGGAGATTTTTATGGATAATATTTCACAGAATGAAAAGCTGTCAACTATTGTTAAAGCTCTTGATTCAAAAAGAGCAGAGGACATCAGGATAATAGAGATCGGTGACCTGACTATAGTTGCGGATTATTTTGTTATAGCAAATGGTACTTCAAGCACTCAGACAAAGGCCCTTGCGGAGGAAGTTGAGTTCAAAATGAGCCAGCTTGGCATTGAACCTAACAGAACAGAGGGCTATCAGGGTGCAACTTGGGTCGTACTTGATTACGGTGATATCATAGTTCATGTTTTCTATAAGGAAACAAGAGATCATTACAATCTTGAAAGACTATGGTCTGACGGCAAGGATATCGACGTAAAGCAGTTCTTACCAGACGAGCCACAGGATTAATTTTGACAATTATAATTTAATAAAGGATTGATAAAGATGAAAGAATACAATTTTTCGGCCATAGAAAGCAAATGGCAGAAATACTGGGACGAGCATAAGACCTTTGAGGCAAGCAATGACTTTTCGAAGAAGAAATTTTACGGACTTGTAGAGTTCCCATATCCGTCAGGTCACGGTATGCACGTTGGACACATCAAGGCTTATTCTGGTCTAGAAGTTGTAAGCCGTAAAAGACGTATGCAGGGCTATAATGTTCTTTTCCCTATAGGCTTTGACGCTTACGGTCTGCCTACAGAGAACACAGCTATCAAAACAGGTGTTCACCCAAGAAAGGTAACAGACGACAATATCAAGAAGTTCACGGGGCAGCTCAAAAGAGTAGGTTTTTCATTCGATTGGTCAAGAGTTATTGATACGACCGATGAAAACTACTATAAGTGGACACAGTGGATATTCCTTAAAATGTTTGAGAATGGTCTTGTATTCAGAGATAAGACCCTCGTAAATTATTGCCCAAGCTGTAAGGTCGTTCTTTCAAATGAGGACTCACAGGGCGGTCACTGCGATGTTTGCCACAGCGAGATAGTTCAGAAAACTAAAGAAGTATGGTATCTGAGGATCACAGAATACGCTGACAAGCTTCTTCAGGGACTTGAAGAAGTTGACTATCTGTCTAACATCAAACTCCAGCAGCAGAATTGGATAGGAAAATCAACAGGTGCATTTGTAAACTTCAAGATCAAAGAGCAGGACGAGCAGCTCAAGATCTACACTACACGTCCTGACACACTTTACGGCGTTACATTCATGGTAATCGCTCCTGAACATCCTATCATCCAGAAATACAGAAATAGTATTGCAAACATTGCTGACCTTGACGCTTATAAGACAGAGTGTGCAAAGAAGAGCGAATTTGAGAGAACTCAGCTCGTTAAGGATAAAACAGGCGTTAAGATAGACGGTCTGACAGCTATCAATCCTATCACAGGCAAAGAGATACCTATCTACATCTCAGACTATGTTATGATGGGATACGGCACAGGCGCTATCATGGCTGTGCCTGCTCACGATACAAGGGACTATGATTTTGCAAAGAAGTTCGGCATTGACATAATCGAAGTCATCAAGGGCGGCGACATTTCTAAGGAAGCCTACACAGGCGACGGCGAAATGGTCAACTCAGGTGAGCTTAACGGCATAACAAACAAGAAAGAAGCTATCGAAAAGATGCTTACTGTTCTTGAAAAACTGGGTTGCGGTGAAAAGGGCGTTCAGTATAAGATGAAAGACTGGGCTTTCAATCGTCAGAGATATTGGGGCGAGCCTATCCCGATAGTACATTGCCCTCACTGTGGAATGGTCGCTGTGCCATATGATGAGCTTCCACTTAAATTGCCACCAGTAGAGAACTTTGAGCCTGGTACAGACGGCGAAAGCCCTCTGGCTAAGATAGATTCTTTCGTACACTGCAAATGTCCTAAGTGTGGCTGTGACGCAAAGAGAGAAACAGATACAATGCCACAGTGGGCTGGTTCTTCATGGTACTTCCTGCGTTATTGCGATCCTAACAACAATGATGAGTTTGCTTCACAGGAAGCACTGAAATATTGGATGCCCGTTGATTGGTATAACGGTGGTATGGAGCACGTTACACGTCATATGATCTATTCACGTTTCTGGCACAAGTTCCTCTACGACCTCGGTCTTGTACCAACTTCAGAGCCTTATGCAAAGAGAACAGCTCAGGGTCTTATCCTTGGACCTGATGGTGAGAAGATGAGTAAGTCAAGAGGAAACGTTGTTGACCCTAACGATGTTGTTGACGAATACGGTGCAGATGTTCTCAGACTTTATGTTCTGTTCATGGGTGACTATGAAAAGGCAGCTCCATGGAGCGAGAGCAGTGTTAAGGGCTGTAAGAGATTTGTGGACAGAATTTGGGCTTTGCAGGATAAGGTAGTTGACAGCGATGAGTACAGCGACAAGCTGAGATCACTCATGCACAAGACTATCAAGAAGGTATCCGATGATATCGAGTCAATGAAGTTCAATACTGCTATTGCCGCAATGATGACGCTTCTTAATGAGATATATAATGTTGGCTCTATCACAAAGAAAGAGTTCAGAGATCTTCTTATCATACTCAATCCTTTTGCACCTCATGTTACAGAAGAACTTTATCAGATTATCGGTTGCGAGGGAGTTCTTGACGAGCAGGAGTGGGTAACATATGATGAAGCACTCTGCAAGGACGATACTATCGAGATCGTTTGTCAGATAAACGGCAAGGTAAAATCTAAGCTCACAATACCTACAGACGCAGCTAAGGACGACGTTATCGCACTTGCTAAGGCTGACGAAGCTATCGTTAAGGCAACGGAAGGCAAAAATATAGTCAAGGAAATCTATGTTCCTAACAAGCTTGTAAATCTGGTTGTAAAGTAAGCGAAAATTTCCTCAGAAAAATCAAAAAAAGAGCCAGAAAGCTATTGACATTTTGGTGGAAATATAGTATAATTAAATTTGTAATTATATCGGTTTTATAAATTCCGCAGATTAAAGACAGAGCGGTCCGAAAGAGTAGGACTGGGGGAACGTAAAGCGTTTCAGTTTGCTTTTGCAGACACCTTCACTATCACCGTTGATTTTCGGAAATTCCGATAGAATTGCCTCTGTCACAGGTGGCAAAGGGAGGGAATAATTTTGGCAGAAATCCGTGTTGGAAAGAACGAAACTTTGGATACAGCACTTAAGCGTTTCAAGAGATCATGTGCAAGAGACGGCGTTATCGCAGAGGTTCGTAAAAGAGAACACTACGAGAAACCAAGCGTAAAACGTAAGAAAAAATCTGAAGCAGCAAGAAAACGCAAATACAATTAAGTAACGCAAAAGTCCTGGTTTTCATATGAACCAGGACTTTTTTGTGCAATAGGAGAAAAAGAAGAAATGCGATGTGGCGGATGAT
>OGPQ01002027.1_pt1 | contig 12420 bp, 8 predicted proteins | sample 1552971 | NCBI WGS metagenome assembly OGPQ01 (sample SAMEA2580232, study PRJEB22360) | human gut metagenome | biome: human gut; feature: human-associated habitat; material: faeces | place: Denmark | collected 2008/2010 | reverse complement strand
GCACGGCTTTTATCATCCTGTTCAGCGGGGCGCCGTTGGACGGTTCGGTAAACGGGGTACAACTGACACAGCATGCCCTGACGCTCGAAGTGGGAAAAGCCGGAGGGATATTCGTTGCCGTAGCGATCTTCCTGTTCGCTTTCAGCAGCATTATCGGGAACTACTATTACGGGGAAGCGAACATTCGTTTCATCACACCGAAAAAAAGCGTGCTCTATATCTACCGTCTGGCGGTCGGCGGTATGGTGATGTTCGGGGCGTTAGCAAGTCTGGAACTCGCCTGGAGCCTGGCGGATATCACGATGGCTTTCATGACGATCTGCAACCTGTTCGCCATCTCGTTACTGAGCAAACAGGCCTTCCTGCTGCTGCACGATTACATTGCTCAAAAACGTAGCGGGATCAAGAGCCCTGTGTTCGACAAGAACAAGCTGCCGGAACTGAAGGACAAGGCGGAATGCTGGTAAACGCTTCTTATTGGTAGATCAGACTGAACAACCGTTCAGGTGCAAAGATCTCGTTGGCGACCTCTCGTATCTCTCCGGCGGTCAGCTTCTCCACCTTGGCGAAGACTTCCGGCAGGGTGTCGTAGCGGTTATAATGGAGAAAGCTCTTACCCAGCCCCAAAAACAGGCCTTCCCGATTATCGCCGGAGACGCCCAATTGTCCGATCACCTGCTTCTTGGCCGCCGCCAACTGGGTCGCGGTCAGCTTCACCTCACGCAGCTTCGCCAGTTCCTTGTAAACAAGCTTGATCGCCTTCTCCTTGTTCTTCGGATCAGTCCCGAAGTAGATGCTTGCCAGCCCCGTATCGGTATAAGAAGTCACGTTCGATTCGACGTTATAGACAAGCCCGTTCTTTTCCCTGAGAGAGACATTCAAACGGTTGTTCATGCCCGGCCCTCCCAAGAGGTTATTCAGCAAGAACAACGGCAGGCGTTTCTCATCGTGCATGCTGTATGCCCGTCCCCCGATCAGCACATGCGCCTGATGGGTATCCTTGTGTATTTGGCGGCTGACGGGAAGGAGCTCGCCGGGTGCCGTCCGGTTACGTGCCGCCATCGGGAAAGCGATATCCGACAGGGTGCTTTCCGCCATCTGCACGATCTTCTTGAACGGAATCCGGCCCATCGAGAAGAACACCATGTTTTCGGGGGCATAGAACCGCCTCATAAACGACTTGCCGGACTCGCTGCCGAAACCGAGCAGCGACTGCTCGTCTCCCAAGATGTTATGTCCCAACGCATGTCCGTCGAACAGCAAATTCTCGAATTCATCGAAGATCAGTTCCGAAGGGCTGTCCTCGTATGAATTGATTTCGTCCAGGATCACATCCACCTCCTTCTCGATCTCTTGTTCCGGGAACTGCGAATGGAACACCAGGTCGGTCAGTAGTTCGAAAGCCCGCCGGAAATGCTCCTCCATAAAGATGGAATAGACAAAAGTCTCCTCCTTCGTGGTATAGGCATTCAGCTCCCCTCCCACATTCTCCATCCGGTTCAGGATATGCCAAGACTTACGTTTTTCCGTTCCTTTGAATATCATGTGTTCGACAAAATGAGCCAAGCCGAACTCGTCCGCCTCCTCATCCCGTGTCCCGACATTCACGGCAAACCCGCAGTATGATACCGGAGAAGCAGCAGGAAGATGTACGATACGCAAACCATTCGGCAAAATATGTGAGAAGTAATCTTTTTCCATTATCCATTCATTAAGAGGGCACAAAAGTACAACAAATATTTATTTACAGACTTCTTTTAACTACCTTAGCCGTCAAATTAAAACTCTTTACTATGGAATTACAAACAATACAAAGTAAGATTTACGAGATCAGAGGACAGAAAGTCATTTTAGATTTCGACTTGGCTGAATTATATCAATCAGATACCCGCTCTCTCAATCAAGCAGTCAAAAGAAACATCAAACGTTTTCCTCTCGACTTCATGTTTCAACTGACCACCGACGAATGGTCCGTCTTGATGTCACAATTTGTGACATCAAGTTGGGGTGGCACTCGGAAACGTCCCTTTGCATTTACAGAGCAAGGTGTTGCTATGCTGTCAGGACTATTGAAGAGCGATATCGCAATAGAAGTGAATATTTCAATCATGCGTGCTTTCGTCGCCATGCGCCAATACCTGCTCAACTCCGCTCCCTCACCCCAACTCAAAGAACTGAAAGAACGGATCGAGGCATTAGAAGACATCACAGAGGAAAACGAAGAAAAATTTGACGAAATCTACCTTGCCTTGGCGCAATTGGCACAAAAAAACAAACAGAACAACCAACCCCGTAATCCAATAGGATTCGTCAAACCCCAATAAAGTACAAAAATATGCGCTTCCCGCTGTGCAGGTATCATTAAAATAGATACTTTTGCACTTTGTTAAGTTCATAACACCATATAGAATCATTTTAAAGGCTATGATAAACGAAGCAATCTCATCCATTCTGCAACAGGAAGCTGAAGCAGTACGCAATATTCCGATAACCGACGGCTATGAAGAGGCTGTGACACTCATTGTGAAACATGTACACGAACTCGGAGGGAATCTGATCACCAGCGGTATGGGAAAAGCAGGACAGATCGCCATGAACATCGCGACCACCTTCTGTTCGACCGGCACGCCCGCCTACTTCCTGCATCCCAGCGAAGCACAACACGGCGACCTCGGCATCGTCCGCAAGAACGATGTCATGCTGCTCATCTCCAACTCCGGCAAGACACGCGAACTGCTCGAACTGGTGGAGCTGACACGCGGTCTCGTACCGGAGATGCAGTTTATCGTTATCACCGGCAACCCCGACAGCCCGCTGGCAGCCGAAGCGACGATCTGCCTGCCGACCGGTGCGCCGAAAGAAGTGTGTCCTTTAGGCCTCACCCCCACCACATCGACCACGGTCATGACGGTGATAGGCGACCTGTTGGTAGTCGGCACCATGAAACGCATCAACTTCGGCTATCCCGACTATGCCAAACGGCATCACGGCGGTTACCTGGGTTCGAAAAGCCGCGAACAGTGTAAAACCGTAAACAAATAAAGAGCATGAGGAAGGTAATCGGCATCGGGGAAACCATTCTCGACATCATCTTCAGGAACAACCGACCCCATACGGCAGTGCCCGGCGGATCGACCTTCAACGGCCTCATCTCGTTAGGACGCCTGGGTGTACCTGTCTCTTTCATCAGCGAAGTGGGAAACGACCATGTCGGCGACATCATACGCGACTTCATGAAGGAAAACAACATTTCCACCCGCTACGTCGACCGTTTCCCGGATGGCAAAAGCCCGATTTCGCTCGCGTTCCTGGACAACGACAGCAATGCCGACTACACTTTCTACAAGGATTATCCGAAGCAACGCCTCGACGTGCCCCTGCCGGAGATCAACGAAGACGACATCTTCATCTACGGCTCCTATTACTCACTGAACCCGGCGCTTAGGGAACGGATGGTGGAATTTCTCGACTATGCACGCCAGCGCAAGGCGATCCTCTACTACGACCCGAATTTCCGCAAGGCGCACGCCCATGAAGCGATACACCTCGCCCCGACATTGCTCGAAAACTTCGAATATGCCGATATCATACGCGGCTCGGACGAGGACTTCCTCAATATCTTCGGGGAGGCCGACAGTGAAAAAGTCTACACCGACCATATCCGTTTCTACTGCGACCGTTTCATCACCACTCACGGAGCCGGAGGCGTGAACCTCTACCACGGCGACCTGCGCCTTCATTTCGACTCGCCCTCCATCCGCCCGGTCAGTACGATCGGAGCCGGCGACAACTTCAATGCTGGCATCCTCTACGGTCTGTTAAAAAATAATGTCCGTCACCGTGACCTCGCCACCCTCCCGAAAGAGACATGGGCGAATATCATCCGGTACGGGATCGATCTGGCAACCGAGGTTTGCCGCAGCTACGACAATTACATTTCTAAAGAATTCGCAACCTCCTACCTCTCCCAGTCTTAAATATCATTAACCGGGAAGATAAAGGGGTATAAAGACACGTGTTTTTCACTATCTTTGCTTTGCATGAGTAGTAGAAGTATGATATTGAAACGGATTCTTTTCTTGTTCACCAGTGTGGCCTTATTGGCAGGATGCAGCTCCGGCAGAGCACCTGAAATTCGTGCCATATGCCTGCGTGACGACATCGGCAACTATATTATCAAATGGGAAACAGACCCCCATACCGACGGGACGATGAAACTTTATGTATCCGACACCCCCAACTCCTTCGACATGTCGCGACCGTGCAGCTATGCCGACATCAATGACGGGAGAGTGACCTACATCACGAACGACAACATCACCCGCAAATATTTCCTACTGTCTTTCAACGACAAATATTACCGCACTGTCGGCGCCCGCTCGGTACAGATGGACAGCGTCCAGAACCTGCGCGACATAGGAGGCTACTTCAGCGAACACGGGAACCGTATGACCGGCTGGGGCAAGATATTCCGCTCGGGCGAGCTCAAGGCACTTAGCCGCAACGACACGATCCGGCTGGATAACCTGAAGATCAAAACTGTCATCGACCTACGGGGAGAAGACGAAATAGCCCTCGCTCCGGAAAAATATGCAGGGGCGAACATCATCTCCATCCCGATCCCGGTAAAAGGCAAAGAACAGATCACCCGACGCCTGGAAGAAGGACGCATACGCAAAGGCGACGGGCTCGTGTATATGCAGGACACCTATATCAGCTATGTGACGGACAACAGCGAACAATTCGGCAAAGCCCTGAAAGTCTTTCTCGACAAGGACAACTACCCGATCCTCGTGAACTGCTCGATGGGAAAAGACCGTGCCGGCTTCCTGACGGCCATGCTGCTGACAGCCCTCGATGTGCCGGAAGAAACGATCATGAAAGACTATATGGCTTCCAACAACCACATAGACCTGCGCAGCCTTGCCTATATGGCACGCAACCTCAATACGGACGCCCAAGAAACCATCACCGTGCTGCTCGGTGCAAACGAGACATGGCTGGATCTGGCCTTCCATAAAATAAAGAAAGAATATGGTTCGACCGACAAATATCTGTCGAAAGGATTGCATCTCACGGAAAAAGAGCGCGATACATTAAAAGATATCATACTAAACTAACCGGTATCCAAATTATTTGCGTACCTTTGTCCCCACTCTGAATTTATTATATATACATATATCACATTTTGAAAACATTTGAAGAATTAGGAGTTGCCGCACCAATACTGAAGGCAATTCAAGAAATGGGCTACGAATCGCCCATGCCGGTACAGGAGGAAGTGATTCCTTTCCTACTGGGAGATGACAACGACGTAATTGCATTAGCACAAACAGGTACGGGAAAGACAGCCGCTTTCGGCCTTCCGATCCTGCAAAAAATCGATGTGACTACATACCACCCCCAAGCACTCGTACTCTGTCCCACTCGTGAGCTATGTTTACAGATCGCCGACGACCTGAACGACTACTCTAAGTATATCGACAACCTGAAGGTCCTCCCGGTATACGGAGGTTCCAGCATCGAGAGTCAGATCAAGACGCTGAAGCGTGGCGTGCACGTGGTCGTAGCCACTCCGGGACGCCTCCTGGACCTGATGAACCGCAAGACGGTAGACCTCAGCCTGGTGAAGAACGTCATCATGGACGAGGCGGACGAGATGCTGAACATGGGGTTCACCGACAGCATCAACGCCATCCTCGCCGAAGTGCCGGAGAACCGCAACATGCTGCTCTTCTCGGCCACCATGCCGAAAGAGATCGCCAACATCACGAAGAAGTACATGAAGAATCCGAAGGAGATCGTGATCGGCAACAAGAACGAAGGAAACAAGAACATCCGCGATATCTATTATATGGTACAGGCACGCGACAAGTACCTGGCTCTGAAACGCATCGCCGACTTCTACCCGAACATCTACGGCATCGTCTTCTGCCGTACCCGCAAAGAGACGCAGGAGATCGCCGACAAACTGATACAGGACGGCTACAACGCCGACTCGCTGCACGGCGAACTGAGCCAGGCGCAGCGCGACTACGTGATGCAGAAGTTCCGCGTCAAAAACATCCAACTCTTAGTTGCTACCGATGTGGCTGCCCGCGGCCTGGATGTGGACGATCTGACACACGTGATCAACTACGGCCTGCCCGATGAAGTGGAATCCTACACGCACCGCCGTGGCCGTACGGGCCGTGCGGGAAAGACGGGTATCTCCATCTCCATCTGCCACGTGAAGGAGAAAGGCAAAATCCGCGAGATCGAAAGGATCATCAACAAAAAATTCGAGAAAGGCGAAATGCCTACCGGACATGCTATCTGCGAAAAGCAGCTTTTCAACCTCGTCGACCAGATTGAAAAGGTGAAGGTGAACGAGGAGGAGATCGCCTCCCTGATGCCCCAAATCTACCGCAAGTTGGAATGGCTGGACAAGGAAGACATCATCAAACGTGTCGTTTCGCTCGAATTCAACCGTATGATCGATTACTACAAGGATGCCGACGAGATCCAGCAGGTAGACGAACGTTCCTCTCGCAGCGAACGGGGCGAACGCCGTGCACATGCGGCCGAAGAGGGCTATTCGCGTTTCTTCCTCAACTTCGGCAAGGCCGACGGCCTCTATCCGAACCAGCTGATCGAACTGGTCAACAAATGTGTGCCGGGCAAGGTGCGCATCGGCAAGATCGACCTGCGCGAAAACTTCTCTTTCTTCGAAGTGGAAGAGGGTGAAGCCCAGCGCGTGATGGACAGCATGAACGGGTTCGAAGTAGACGGACGGCGCATCTCCGTCGAACCTGCACAGGGCAAAAAAGAAGAAGGCGGACGCGGTGGCAAACGCAGTTACGGCGGACGGCGCAGCGATGACGGCTACAAAGGCAAACGGGGTTCCAAAGACAGTGGACGCCGAGGTGGAGACCGTTCGGACCGCACCTTCCGCAAAGACGAACGCGACAGCGACCGCCCATGGAAACGGACTGCCGCCGCACGCGACGCTCGTAAGAAAAGACGTTTCTAATCCTCCTCCCTCACGCTAACAGAAACAGGAGACCGCAGCATACATCAGCAACCCCCAGCCGGCAACGACGGGGAGTTGCTGTTTTTGTTTCCGCTTCCCGTCATGTCTCCTCCGTATCCCCGTACCCCGAGAGTGTCAACAGGGCTCCCAAACACCCCAACACAACCACCGAACGGCCCTCCCACAAAGCCAGCAGGCCCAATACCATCAGGTACAAGCGAAGGCAATGCGGGTTGCACAATCGCTGATGACTGATGATTTGATGATTCATTACTTCTTTCCCTTGCCGGGGGATGCCCCCGGCAAGGGAAAGACATCATTTGTATCTTCATGCCACCATCTTCGTCAATACGCAAATCGCAGAGGAACGGCGCAATTATCATCCGTTACCGGAATTGTTGCGTAAGTTGTCAGTAACTCACTATATAATAGTGTATTTCGCTATTCTTCCCAAGCTCCGATACCACCAATTATGCAGGATGACGAATCGGTAACGTAGCAAAGTCTTAACTTGGTTCAGACTTAACTTTTCCCGTCATCTGGTTACAGAAACTATTTTCTCAAAAGCCTATTTCTCAATAACTTTGCTCTACTTTTCCATATCTCGCCGATTATTGCTAACTTTGTTATATAATTATGACGAATTTAAACGTACGTTTTTTTGTCATTTTGAAAAAGCCTCCTATCTTATTTATTCCCAATAATATACAAGCAAAAGCAGGACAAAAGCTACCCCTAAAAACAGGGCAGAAAATGTACTTTCCACCAGTAGATAAAAGACTTTACTATATATATTGTAATCAATTGTTTAGAGACATTTTCCGGCAAGCCCCGACCTGTCCCTTTTTTGCACTTTTTCCAAAAAGGAGGGTAAACCCCACAGAGGAACCGGCAAAGCCGGATATTTATTCATCCGTCTGCTGAAGCAGACAGCAAAAGACAGTGCTTTATATCTTATCCATTCTTCAACACATCGTCCTTGTCCGGTGCACTGGGTTCGGGTGTAGATTCGGGGTTGAAGGGGTTGAAGTAGTAGATGCCTTTTTCACCGAGGAATTGCAGGAAGTAAGGGAGCTTCTGCATAAAGAGGCTGCATTCCTTCGACTTGGCAGGAGTCCAGGCGGATTCGGCGACAGCTACCAGGCGGGGGAAAGTCATATAGTCCAGACGCTTGGCATCAGCGACCCGTTCCGTCCAAAGGGAGAACTGGAGGCCCATCACCTGGTCTTCATAATCGCGTGTCAGATGGATGATCGGTTCGGGGAAACGGTAGATGTCCTCGATCGTGTTGTAACCGCCCCACACACGGCCCACCTTATGGCCACCGTACTGGATAAAGTCGGCATACAACGGACGGCGCGGAGTCATAATCACCCGGTAGCCGTTTTCGAGCGCCTTCACCAGCTGGTGTTTGCGGTCGTGGCGCCACCACATGATGACAGCCTTGTCGGGAGAGACACCGGCATCGATCATCTCGTCCCAACCGATCATCGTCTTACCTTTGGAAGCCACAATATCGGCAGCGCGGCGGATAAAATACTGTTCCAGGCCCGTTTCGTTACCCAAGTTCTTATTTTTGATGAACTGCTGGATTTCGGGATCGGAGAACCAGCTCTGGTTGCCGTAGTGCACCTCGTCGCCTCCGATATGGATATAGGGAGACGGGAACAGGGCGACGATCTCGTCGAGCACGTTGCTGATAAACTCAAACGTCTCTTCCTTGCAGGGATGGAACGTGAAATGTTGCCATTTGCCCTCGCCTCCACCGGAGATTTCGGGATAGGAACGGCAGACAGCAGTAGCATGGCCCGGCATGTCGAATTCGGGAACGACCATGATGTGGCGATCAGCTGCATAGGCAACGATCTCCTTGATCTCTTCCTGGGTGTAGAACGTAGCGGGTGCTTTCGGGTCGTGCCAGTTGCCGACAGCCCCTTCGGTGGTCAGCTTCGGATAACGCTTGATCTCGATGCGCCAGCCCGGTTCGTCGGTCAGGTGCCAGTGGAAGACGTTCAGGCGAAGGGACGCCATGATGTCCAGATATTGTTTTACCTTCTCTTTGCCGAAGAAGTGGCGGCTCTCGTCGAGCATAAAACCACGCCAACCATAGCGGGGCTGATCTTGTATCTTGCAGGCTCGCACGCTGCCCTTACCGAAACGGGATAGTTGAAGAAGGGCTTCCTTCGCATAGAACAGGCCGGCTTCGGAAGAGGCTTGCAACAGGATGCTGTTCGGTTCGATAACAAGCGTATAGGCTTCATCAGCCATCTTACAATCATTATTAAGTTCCAGACGGATGGTTCCGCTGGCAGGTGATGATTGCATACCGGCTTCTTTCAACTCGGTTTGTAGTCCGGCGGCCAGCTTATCAGCATACCCGCCATTACCTTGTATCTGCAGATTCTTTCCAATGGTGAACGAGCCTTTTCCGTTCTGCACCTTTGCAGGTGTCGGGAACAAAGGTTGTTGTGCCATTATCGGCAACACGAATAGGAGCAACAGAGCGCTCAGATAAATCATTTTTCTCATGGCATATTTATGTTTAATCATTTCCTTGCAGGGATATTTCTCTTCTACCGGGGGATTAATCCCCCAAGCAAGGGGTAGCAAATATAACAAAATTTCATATCTTTAGCCGCAAAATCAAATATAATACCATGAACAGACTGATTATCCTCATTATTGTACTTATCTGTTACGGGGACAGCCTCCGTGCCCAGAAAATCGAGTACTCCCAGCCGGTCAACACTCCTGAAAGTTGTACAAGCATCATGGTCGGCAAGAAAGCATCAGCCGACGGTTCGGTCATGACCAGTCACACTTGCGACGGGAACTACCGCACATGGATGGAGATCGTCCCGGCGGCACGTTACGAGCACGACACGACAGTCGCCATCTATAACGGCCGCATGCATACCGAATATCCTGCCGACCGTACGAATATGGAATTGAAAGGGACGATACCGGAAGCCAGATCGACCTACCAGTTCCTAAATACTTCCTATCCCTGCCTCAACGAGAAGCAATTGGGGATCGGCGAGACGACGATCTCCGGACGTAAAGAGTTGCAGAACAAGAAGGGGATGTTCATGATCGAGGAACTGGAAAAGATAGCCTTGCAGCGTTGCACGACGGCACGCGAAGCGATCCGGCTGATCGGACAGCTGGTAGCCGAATACGGATACGGAGATTCGGGTGAATGCCTGACGATTGCCGATCCGAACGAGGTCTGGCATTTCGAGGTGTTCGGCGAAGGCCCAGACAAGGTCGGGGGCGTATGGGCGGCTGTCCGTATCCCGGACGATCATGTGGGCGTATCGGCCAATATTTCGCGCATCTCCACGCTCGACCTGAAAGATAAAGGTCGTTATATGGCTTCGGAAAATGTATTCTCCGTTGCCAAAAAGATGGGTTTCTGGGACGGCAAGGAACCGTTCAAATTCTGGAAAGCTTATAGTGGGGGTAACTATTTCGGCGAACCGAAATCATTCAGCATCCGTGAGTATTTTATCCTGAACGCATTGGCCCCCTCACTCAAACTGTCGTACGATGCGGAAGAACTGCCGATCAGCGTGAAGCCGGATAAAGCGGTTGCCGTAACAGATGTGATGGCATTACTGCGCCAGACCTACGAGGGAACGGAATGGGACATGACGAAAAACCTGAAAGTTACTACCAAGAACAAGGAGACACAAAAGACAGACACCCTCACCAGCCCCGCGGCAAACCCGTGGATGGTGACAGATATGGTCAATATGTTGAATGCTGTGAAGCCAGGGACGGTGACACGCAATCGCCTGGTATCAGTCCCGCAGTGTTCTTACTCGCACGTGATACAGCTTCGCAGTTGGCTGCCGGATGCCGTAGGCGGTGTAGCCTGGCTGTCGTTCGACAATCCGGGACAGAGCCCACGTATCCCGATCTTTGCTGGTACAACCGACCTTCCGGTTGCTTTCGGCATCTGCGGACAACACCGTCATCGTGAGGATGCTGTCATCTGGAAATACCGGACGGCAAACAAATTGGCGACAGTTCGCTGGGGACTGACCAAAGACAAGATCAACGGTGCAGTCGCCCACTTCGAAGAAAAGGGCTTATCGGAAATGCCTTTCGTGGAAAGCCGCTACAAAGAGTTGCAAAGCAGCAAAGGGGAAGAAGCCGCACGAACTTTCCTGACAGGCTACACGGCTGACTTCGCAGGAGCAACAATCCTACGCTGGCAGGAGATGGCGGATGAATTTTGGAAGATGTTCGCGAGGGGATTTTGAAAAAATGAAAGAGTGAAAGAATTAAAAAGTTAGACAATATGAAAACATTTATTTTATCTTGCATGTTGGCATTCTCTGTCTCGACAGCGTTTGGCCAGGGGTATCAGTTTACAGAGGTGGTAACGGTTCCTGCTACCCCGGTTAAGAACCAGGCAGCAACGGGTACTTGCTGGTGCTTTGCCACGACTTCATTTATGGAATCCGAACTGCTCCGTATGGGAAAGGGCACGTATGACCTTTCGGAGATGTTCATCGTCCGCCAGAAATACATGAATCAGTTGCAGGACAACTATCTGCGTCGCGGAAATGGTAACATCGGACAGGGCAGCCTGTCGCATACATTTATGAACGCATACCGCCAAGTCGGGATTGTCCCTGAAGAGGTTTACACGGGTATCAATTATGACTCCGAACGACATAACCATAGCGAGATGGTCCGCTATATGCATGCCATCGCCGATGTGGCAGTAAAGACGAAACAGCGCAGTCCGGAATATGACAAACTGATTGCGAACCTGTTCGACACCTATTTAGGCAAACTACCGGAGAAGTTTACATATAAAGGAAAAGAATATACGCCGAAGTCATTCGCCGAATCATTGGGATTGAACATGGACGATTATATCGAGCTGACCAGTTTCACGCATCATCCGTATTATGTGAAATTTGACGTGGAAGTGCCTGACAATTGGGAACATTCCTTAATGTACAACCTGCCGCTCGATGAAATGATGGAAACAGTGGATTATGCTTTGACGAACGGCTATACGGTATGCTGGGACGGTGACGTGAGCGAGAAGGGATTCTCCTTTACAAACGGTGTCGCCATCAATCCGGAAGTGAAGAAGGTGGAAGACCTGTCGAATACGGATCGTGCCCGCTTTGAGAAATTAGGCGAAAAGGAACGTTTGGAAGAAGTATTCAAGTTCGAACGTCCGTACCCGGAAATCAAAGTAACCCCGGAAGTACGCCAGGCCGGCTTCGAATCATTCGTGACTACCGACGATCATCTGATGCACGTGACCGGCATCACGAAAGATCAGAACGGCACGAAATATTACATCACCAAAAACTCATGGGGCACTGACCGCAACAAGTTCGGCGGCTACCTGAACATGTCCGAGAGCTTCGTCCGCGCCA
>OGPQ01002021.1_pt1 | contig 12431 bp, 8 predicted proteins | sample 1552971 | NCBI WGS metagenome assembly OGPQ01 (sample SAMEA2580232, study PRJEB22360) | human gut metagenome | biome: human gut; feature: human-associated habitat; material: faeces | place: Denmark | collected 2008/2010 | reverse complement strand
TGGTGATGACCACAGGCTTGCCGCCCTCCACCACCGCCACGCAGGAGTTGGTGGTACCAAGGTCGATTCCGATCACTTTGCTCATAGTGCTTGTCCTCTTTTCTTCGGCGCAGAATATTTCCTTGAATATCTTACCGGTTTCCTATGACGATTTCTTAGAACAAATGTAAAGAAACTGTGTTTCAGGCGTTTTTATCGTCGGCCAGCAGCTGATCGGTCAGCAGTTCAGCCTCCCGCAGCCAGTCGGCAGCATCCGTTTCGCCCTCGGCCTGCAAGATCCGAAAGCCCTGCACGGCTTCCGCCACCTGCAGCAGCGCCTTTTTGCGGGAGAGGTACTGGGTCTCGTACTGGGCAAGACGCAGGCAGACCTGCGGGGTGTAGGCGATGTCCGGCACCTCCCGGGCAGCGCTCTGGGCGCGGCGGTAGTATTGCAGGGTCTCAGCCATCTCTCCACCCGATGCAGCACAGTCATCCCCCAGGGCGATCATGGCCTGCACCTCCCCGGCCTGTGCGGCCTTTTTCCACATCCGCCGGGCCTGGGTCTTATTCTTCCGGGTACCCCGGCCATAGTACAGGCAGTCTCCCAGAGCAGAAAGCGCCTCGGCGCTGCCAGCCTCGGCGGCGGCAGTGTAGCGTGCCGCCGCTTCCTGCCAATCCCCGGCCCGGGCGGCGGCGTGTCCGGCCTCCAGCTCCTGAGCGCCGGGGTTGTCGCTTCCCCGCTCCGATCTCAGCAGCCCGCTGAGCAGGGAAACATCCAGCGTGGCAGAGCTTGTCCACGGATCCAGCACCACACCATCGATGCCGTCCGTTTCCAGCGCATACTCCATGGCGCTGCGCAGGCTGCGCTCCACCATGGGGCGGGTGGCGCTGGCCTTTTCCGCCTCGGCGTTCTTTACCGAGGTGAACAGCGGCAGATAGTTCCGCTCTTTTCGGGTGTGGAGCAGCCAGGGCGGCAGGCCCTCGGCCCGCTCCTCCGGGATGGGCAGGTGTGCCCAGGGGGCGGCCCCGCTCTGGGGGTCCACCGCCGCATCCAGCGGCACCAGCACCTTGGTCTGCAATTCCAGCGCATAGTTCAGGGCGTTCATCAGGCTCCAGAAATGTTCCTCGTTCTGCTCCCGGTACAGCCGCGCCACGGCCTCCTCCACAAACGGGCAGCCTGTGCCCACCGGCCCGTACTGCGGCGCAGTCCGCTTTTTTCCGCTGCCCACCGGCCGGAAGCGCCGACCGCCCATGTTGTATGCCATTTATCTCACCCTTCTTTTTCATCAATAGGATAAGTATAGCAGGAATCCGCAAATTTCACAATATTTTCCCGCAGGCAGCCGAACGCAAAAACAGCAGGCGGCTGCACATGGCCGTCTGCTGTTCAGTTCACTCTTCTGCCGGTTTCTCCGCATCGTCCAGATAGTCCTCGATGCTGCCGATGCTGTACCGGTTCTCGTTGGCTTTCACGCTCCGTGCACTGGCATCGTAGCAGGCTTCCAGAATGGGCATCACTGGCTGCTGGCCCTCCGGGTCGGTCAGATGTCCGATGGCCCGGGCCTCATAGTAGTTGTCGATGATCTGGTTCACGATCCGTTTGCGGTCACGGAGCGGAGTCTGCAGGTTGGCCAGCAGCTCCTGCCGGATGCCGCAGCTGTTGCTGCCGTGGTCGCCGAACAGGATGTAATACTCCTGCTCGATCTCCAGCGGTGCAGCCTGATGCAGATAATAATCCGCCAGTGTCCTCCGCTTCTTTTCGGTGCTGAAGCCCTTGATATCCTCCATGCCGCGCGGAAAGAGTTCCGGATGCCGGATCCACATTTCATAGGGCCCCACCGGCAGGTGCAGAGTATCGAATACATCCAGAAAATCCTCCAGCGCAATGCGGATCTCGCCCCGCTCCCATTTCTGAATGGTACGCTTGTCCCGCCCCAGCATATCCGCAAGCTCCTGCTGAGATCTGCCCGCCACGTTCCGGGCAAAGGCAATGGCTTCCCCGATTCGGTTCCGGTAGTTGGACATATTCTTTCCCTCCTGACACACACTTGTACACCAGGCATTCCAACGTCTGGCGACATAAAATACTTTCCTCTGATAAAAGGATAATGGTTTGTCCCGCCTTCTGTCAAGAGTTGCAAATTCAATCACTTCACGTCAAATTTTTGTTAAATGTGTCATCCAAGCCGGGCAGCCGCCTTTTTTGCAGAGATTTCGCCGCTCCATGGGGCATCCGCCCCCTGTCTTAAACAACGTTCGGGCCATTTTGTCCTTTTTCATCTGCCGGAGGAGGCCGGATGTGTCAGGTACGCCACAACATGCAACGCAAAATATTTTTTGCAAAAAATTCCTCTTCGGCAGGTTTTTCCCAGCGCATCCGTTTCCATACACGCAAAAACCGCCCATAGCCGTCAAAAACAGCCATGGGCGGATGCTTTTTCTTTATGCCAGTTTATTCAGCCTTACGGCAACGTAGGGATCCGGGAGCTTGAGCTCGTCAGCAAGGTCGGCTTCAGATTCGTACTTCTCCGCCGCCATGCCCACCACAACGCTGCACACGTCAAAGCGTCCGGCGGGCGAAAGGGCCGTGACCTTGGCTTCTCCATCGGCAACGGCGGTCACCACGCCATCCGCATCCACGGTAACGACACCGGGGTTGCTGCTGACCCATGTAATGGGCACACTGCCGCCGCCTTCCACCGCAACGGTGGCCGTCAGACGTTCCTGGGTGCCCACGGTGCGGAGCAGCAGGTCACTCTTGTTCAAGGTCACCTTGCCGATATCCGAAGTCACCGTGACGCTGCACCGCAAAGCCTGGCCGTTGGAGACCATTGCCGTGATGGTGGTGGTGCCCGCCGCCTGAGCCGTGACAAGGCCCTTGTCGCTGACTGTGGCAACCTCGGGGTTGCTGCTCATCCACTGGTAGACATAGAGGAAGGAGTGGTCGCTGTTGGTCAGCTGGAGCTGGTGGGCGGGGTGCAGGTCATTGTACTGCAGCACAAGGCTCAGGCTGGTGGTATCCAGCGTGGGCTTTTTTCTGGCTGCTTCTTCATTTTTGCGGGTCACGGTCACCTTGCAGGCGGCACGTTCGCCGTGGTCGGAGATGGCGGTGATGATGGCAGTGCCTGCATTGCGGCCCGTCACCTTGCCGTCGCCATCCACCGTGGCAACATTGGAGTTGCTGCTCATCCAGACGATGAAGTAATAATCGCTCTGTCCGCTGGTGTACAGGTAGCCCTTGGGGCGGGGGTCATCATCGGTGATCTCCAGCTCCATCTCGGTCAGCTCCAGTTCCAGCTTGGAGCCGGTTCCGGTCAGGCCTGTCAGCACACCGGGCGCGGCCTGCGCAGGCAAAGGGGCAGCCAGCAGGGCCCCGCTCAGAGCCAGCAGGGCCAGAAGCCGCCCCGCGGTTTGGAATTTCCATTTCATTGGGTCGAACTTCCCTCCTTGTTTCATCCCATGGGATCAAAGGAATGCCGCACACATGGAAAAATTTCGCGTCCATGATTTTTCTCACTACTGATTCATTTTACACGTCCGGCCAATGTGGGTCAAGTTTTTCGCCCAAAGTGTTGTACTTTCGCACCCGATTTCGTCGGGAATTCCAATTTTTTCCGATTTTTTTGTGCAGAACATCAGGGCCAAAAAGCGCTCAGTCACCTCCGGTGACAGCTCCCCTGATAGGGAGGCCAGGTTCACGCGCTTTCTTCGGTGTAATACTGTGCCTGGGCGTTCCACAGTTCGTAATACTTTCCATCCGGCTCCCCCAGCAGTTCCTCATGGGTGCCCTGCTGGACGACCTCGCCGTGGTCGAACACGGCGATCTCATCACAGAACTTGCAGGAGGACAGCCGGTGGCTGATATAAATTGCAGTCTTATCGCCCGCGATCTCGTTGAACTTTGCGTAGATCTCCGCTTCAGCCACCGGGTCCAGGGCGGCGGTAGGCTCATCCAGCACGATGAAAGGTGCATCCTTGTACAGGGCCCTGGCAATGGCGATCTTTTGGGCCTCGCCGCCCGAGATGGTCACGCCATCCTCGTCCAAATCTTTATAAAGGCAGGTGTCCAGCCCCTTGGGCATCCGGGCCAACCGGTCGGAAAAGCCCGCTTTTTGCAGGCAGTCGGCGGCACGGGCGACATCATAATGCTGGGCCGTGGCAACATTCTGGCCCAGCGGCAGGGCGAACAGCTTGAAATCCTGGAACACCACCGAGAAGATATCCATGTACTCATCGTAGCGGTACTTACGGATGTCGATGCCGTTGAGCAGGATGACACCCTCGGTGGGGTCGTATAGGCGGCAGAGCAGCTTGATGAAGGTGGTCTTGCCGCTGCCGTTCATGCCCACCACGGCCAGCCGCTCCCCCACCTTGAAGGTCATGCTCAGGTGGCGCAGGGCATATTGCTCGCTGCCGGGGTACCGGAACGAGACATCCAGGAACTCCACGGTATACTGGCGGTCGCTCCGCTTTTCGGTGGTCAGGCTGCCCTGATACATGTTGTTGGGCAGGTCGAGGTAATCGAAGATGTTTTTCATATAGACGCCGTTGATCTCCATCTCGGCCAGCATGTTCACAAGGGTGACGACGCCCTGGAACAGGATGGCGGCCGCACCGAGGTACTGCGTCACGGCGGTGAACAGCCCGCCGATGCCCACAAAAAAGTTGGTGGCTGCACCCACATACTGGGTCACAGCGCCCAGACCAAAGGCCCCGCCGTAGGCCTTCAGGCATACAAAGAGGTAGGCAAGACCCATGAGCAGAGCCGAAGCGGCGTTGCCCGTGGCATTCAGGATGCCGAATTTCCCCTTGCGGGCCCGCTCAAAGGCAGGCATGGAGACGGCGGCGTGATCTTTCAAAAACTCGAACTGGTCGTACATCCGCACATCCAGCGCCTTTTTGTCGTCCCGACATACCCCCATGAGGAAGGCCCAGAGCCGGTTGCCCCAGCGGCCCTCCTCCTCGATATCCGGGCTGCTGATGCCCGCGCTGGAAGCGCACACCGGCGAGAGCCACGCCACGGCTAGGATCAGCACCAGCACTGCCGGAACACAGAGCGGGCTGTTGAAGACTGTCAGCGGGCCGGCGGGCACCCTGGCCGTGAACAGCCCCACCGACAGCACCGCGCCACCCAGAATACGGAATACCGCCGCGGATACACTGTCCAGCAGCGCCACAGCGTTAGGATTGCCACCGCTGCAGAAGCTTTCGCTCTGCTGGATGAAATTGTAGAGGTCGTAGGCCTGCTGGCTGTCCTCGTCGGCATAATCCATGGACATCTGCTTTTCCATAAAGCAGTCATGGCCCAGCTGCCAGTTCAGCTGTTCCCGCTCCACGCTCTTCCAGTGGAGCAGGACCGACCGCACCAGCGTGAGCAGAGCGGTCACGCCCAGCACCCACGCCACATCCACGGCAAGGGCCTGCGGGTCCCGCGCGTCCGACAGCTCAGCCACCAGCCGGGCCGAGAACCAGACCACGGCATAGGGGCTGACGGCATCCGCCAGTGCCCACAGCACGGTGGACAGCACAAATCGGGGCGTATTTTTCCAGTAAAAGCGCCAGGCCCGCAGGGTCAGCCGGACGCTTTCCTTCAGGGTCATTTTTTCTTCGTTCATACAGCCTTGCCCTCCTTGTAATATTTGCTCTGCACCGCAAACAGCTTGGCATAGCCGCCGTTTTGGGCCATCAGCTGGTCGTGGGTCCCCTCCTCGGCCACACGGCCGTTTTCAAGGAAGAGAATGCGGTCACAGAAACGGGTGGAGGCCAGTCGGTGGCTGATGAACAGGCTGGTGCGGCCCCGGGTCATCTCGTTGTACTTCTGGTAGATATCATCCTCGGCGATGGGGTCAAGGGCGGCAGTGGGCTCATCCAGCACAAGAATAGGCGCGTCTTTATACAGGGCACGGGCCAGCATCAGGCGCTGGGTCTGGCCGCCGGAGAACTCCACGCCGTCCAGATAGACATCCCGGCCCACATGGGTCTTGATACCCGCCGGGAGGGATGTGATTTTTTCCGTCAGCCCTGCCTGGTCAAGACAGTACCGCACCTTTTCCTCGTCGATGCCGTCCATAGCCTGGGCCACATTCTCGGCCACCGTGCAGGAGAGCACGCTGAAATCCTGAAAGACCGCTTCAAACAGCTTGTAGTAATCCCGGCGGTTATACTGCCGGATATCCTGCCCGTTCAGCAGAACACGCCCCCCGGTGGGGTCAAGGAAGCCGCAGATCAGCTTGACCAGTGTCGTCTTGCCAGCGCCATTCAAGCCCACGATGGCCAGGTTCTCGCCGGGGTGCAGTGTCAGGCTCATGTGGGCGATGGTGTCTTTCTCCGCACCGGGGTAGCGGTAGCTCACATCCTCCAGCTGCAGCTCATAGGGCATATCCAGCCGCTTTTCCAGCGGGATGCCCTCCTCAAACCGGAAGGGTTCCGGCAGCTCGAGGAACTCCCGGATGGTGGAGATGTCCAGGCTCTGCTTGCGCAGGAGGGCAAACTGCTCCATCAGGCCTGTGACCCACTGGGCAAAGCCGGAGGCCGCACCGAAGTAGAGCAGGAATTCCGACACCGGCAGGCCCCTGGTCACGGTGAGCCAGAGCAGATAAGCATAGGCCGCACCGTTGCGCACCAGCAGCAGGACCAGGTCGATGAGGTTGGCGGTCAGGTAGGCGCGCTCCCGCTTTTCGAGAAAGGCATAGTTGAGCCGCAAAGCAGAATCGTACAGGTCAGTGAGCCACTGCCGCAGGCCGAAGATGCGAATATCCTTGCCGAACTCGCGTCCCTCGGCGGTGTTGCGCAGGTAATGCAGGCTCCGGGTGATCTTTGCCCCCTCCTCCCGGTGGCGGTAGCCCCACTCGTTGATATTCCTGGTGGAAAAATAGCTCACCACAGCGGTCAGGGCCGTCAGGACACAGAGCCAGGGGTTCAGCCCGGACAGCAGAGCCAGATACACCCCGAAGCCGATGAGATTTGTCATGATATCCGTCCAACTTTTCCAAAAAGCCTCGCCGGAAGCACGGTTGTTCATACAGGCATCGTGGCCCTTCTGATACATCAGACGGAAGGCTTCATCCAGCAGGTTGGCATAGGCCGTGCGGGTGCGCTTGGTGTTGATGCGCTTCAGCAGCTCCAGCCGCACGCCGCACCGGCCAAACATGGTGAGGTGGTCGATGTAGTAGCACAGCGCGGTCAGGGCAAACAGCAGGATGGTGAACCCGCCGATGGCACCCAGCAGCTGGCCCAGCGGCGCGCCGCTTTCCAGTTTGCCCAGCACCGCCGGGCTGATGAGCATTTCGGCAGTGGTCTTGCCTGCCGTGCAGACGGCCAGCAGCACCACCAGCAGCGGCACGCTCCGTCGGGTGTCCCAGGCCACCGAGAGCATGTAGGCAGTGTTCTGCCAGACATTGTATTTGGGCTTTGGCTTTTTGGTTTTCTCGTTCTTTCCCATTTTGGAATCCCCTTTCACTTGTCTGGCAATGATCCTAACACAAAAAATCGCCCCCGACACATTCCGGGGACGAAACGCCTGATTTGGGGGATGAATTGCAGGAACCTCTCCGTCAATGCTTCGCATTGCCACCTCTCCTAGTAGGAGAGGCAAGCCAGTGGCAGCGTGAACTTGGCTCCCCAATCAGGGGAGCTGGCGCGGAGCGCCTGAGAGGTTTACACCTGTGGAATCAATATCTCCGTCGTGAATGCCCCATCCTCGCTGTTGCGGCTGAGGTAGCCATCCAGCTTTTCCACGATGGCATCAATGCGCACCAGCCCGAAGCCGTGGCCCTCGCCCTTGGTGGTGACAAAACGGCCCGCAAGCTTTTTCTGCTTTTTAGTTGCCGTGAAATTGGTGAAGGAGATATAGAGCTGTGTGCCCTTCATATCCATATATACCCGGATGAGCCGCTCCTCCTCGGGCAGCTCCGCACTGGCATCCATGGCGTTATCAAAAAGGTTGCCCAGGATGCAGCAGAGGTCAAGCTCACTCATTTTCAGTTTGACCGGGATATGGGCATCGATCTGCACCGGGATATTTCGGCTCTTGGCAAGGGAGATCTTGCTGTTGATGATGGCATCAGCCATGGCGTTGCCGGTTTTTACAGCCAGATCAACAGTGTTCAGGTCGGTATCCAATGCATCCAGGTAGGCTTTGATGCCGTCCAGATCCCCCTGTGCCGCCAGCACCTTCATGGTCTGGATGTGTCCCCGGTAATCATGCCGCCATCCCCGCATCTGGCGGTACATGTTGTCCACCTCTTTGTAGTGGGTCTCGATGAGCTCCCGCTGGTAAGCGGCGATGCGTTTATCGAGGAGCTTTGAAAAGAATTTAAGTTTCATCATTAAGTCCTCTCAATGATCGCCCGGTTCAGGGGCTCATAGGCACCCCGGGGCAATGGGAGGGCGGTACCATCGGCCAGCACGACTTCCTTTTTGGTCACACGGCGGATCTGTTTCAGGTTCAGGATCATCCCCCGCCCCACCCGGAAGAACTGCTCGTCCAGCTCTGCCTCGAACTCAGCCAGCGTCCGTTTGACGGTATAATCCTGCCTGGCGTGGACGGTCACATAGTTCTGGTGCACGTCCAGATACCGCACCTCATACAGCGGCAGGCGCACCAGCTCGCCGGAAAGCTCCAGGTTCAGGCACCGGGCGTTGCGGCGGTGCTTTTCCCAGGCACGGTCGAGAACAGCAAAGAGCCTTTCGCGGCTGACCGGCTTCACCAGGTAGTGGAGGGCGGCCACGTCATAGCCCTCGGCAATGTAATCGGAGTAGCCGGTGATGAACACGATCTGCACGGCTTCATTCTCCTGCCGCACCGTTTTGGCCAGCGTCACACCGTCCGTGCCCGGCATTTCCACGTCCAGAAGTAATAGGTCAAAGCTTTTGTCCTCTGCGTAGCGAAAAAGAAAGGCATCCGCCGAGGCAAAGCGCTCACTCTCCACCTCAATGCCACGCTCTGCGGCCCACTGGTGCAGAATGCTCCCCACAAATTCAGCATCGGTCGTGCTGTCATCACAGATCGCGGCACGGTATGACATGGCGGCTTCTCCTCTCTTTCCGTAAACTCCGGGTAGAGTATGACACACTTTCTCCGCAATTGCAACAAAAAGAAGCGGCTGACACGACAGCCGCTTCTTTTTGTACGATTTCATTTTATGAATTATTTTCAGTTGTGCTGTTTCAGGGCGCAGACCGCAATGCTCAAAGCGCTCCATGCCGCCTGATACATCAGGACAGCGGCCACCGACAGGGTGCCGATGCTGCCCGCGTAGGTCAGCAGAACACCGATGACCACCGAGAACCAGACCGAGACCATCTGCACCGTGGTGGCGCTCGTCTCGGCGTTCTGGGCCTTTTCCGCCGCGCGCAGGCCGCCGATCAGGCTGGCAAAGCCCTTATCATGCAGCATACAGCAGCGGGCAGTCTCGTCCGGCTGGGCAGGGGTCAGCGCGCTGCACTGCTCCTGATCCAGCAGAGTGATCATTCCCTCGGGCAGATGGTAAGCCTCGGTGATGTGGCGGGCCGTCAGGCTGGGGTCCTCACAGGTGACCAGCAGGCGGATGTTCTCCCGCTGCAGCACCTCCAGACCGCGGGCGGCGTTGCGGCCGCCCACATAGTGGAGCACGAACATGGCGTGCAGGCTTCCGGAAACAGCCAGATACAGGATCTGCAGCGCGCCGTTCTGGGAGTGCTCATCCTCGTACTCCTGCTCAGGCAGGGGCACGCCCTCCCGCTCCATGTACAGCCGGTTGCCGATGAGCACCCGGTTGTTATCGCACCAGGCGGCAAAGCCAAGGCCGTGGTGGACCTCCAAGTCCTTCACAGGGTACAGGATCTCGGTGCGGTCCTCGATGATCTGGCGGAACAGCCCCCGCAGGGTCTCGCAGCTGTGGTTGAGGATGCTGGCCGCATAGAGGATGGCGCGGTCGATGCGGCCGCCCTTGAAGATGCGGATGTCCTCCAGATTCACGCTGTCGGCGGTAAAGAGCTCGTCGGCATCCACCTGCACGGTGTCCACACCGCCCAGCTCCTCAATAGCAGCCCAGCCGGGCACCACGGCACCGGCGGCGGCTGCGGTCTTTTGCAGGCGCAGAGAAGCGATGCCCGCAACAAGGGTGGAGGACAGCGGTGCACCCATGCAGAGCATGGAGGTCAGGGCTGCGGCCATGCCGTTGGGCCCGCCGCCAAACAGCAGGAACACCAGCCCGCTGAGCACGGCGGCACCCAGCAGGATCAGGGCTGTCTTGCGGGCGCGGCGCTCACTGGCGCGCTCCCCGAAGCTCTGCTCCACCAGTGCTTCGTCCCACTGGACAGGGCGGCTGAGCAGCACCCAGGGGTCTTTCTGATCCAGGCTCCGGGCCAGCACCCGGATCAGGTCCTTATCCCGGACACGGAATGCGCCCTGCAGCCCCTCAGGGGATCGGGCGGCAAGGTCATAGCCGTTTCTGACGGCAGTCAGCAGGACACGGCTGCCCAGCAGGGCCAGGAACAGGCCCAGTGCGGCCACGCCGGAAAGCAGCGTCCAGCTGGAGTTCTGATAGCTCTGGGCGTTGAGCAGGGCGACCGCAGCCTGCACCAGCGCACCGCAGGCGGCCAGCGCCGGCATGGTGTCTGCACTGGGGCGGCCCTTGAGACCCTGCAGACCATCCCGCAGGACAGGCCAGCCCACAGCCAGCGCACCGGCCAGAAAGAGCAGGTTGGCGGCATAGAACGCCGCCGGGGCGATCACGGGGTCAAGGGAGGCCACAGGGGCCAGCAGCCCCTCGGCAACAAGGCCAAAGTGGAGCAGTACCACGGCAAGGATGCCCTCCAGCACACACCGCAGCGTCAGCTCCGCGCCCATCCGGCGGAGCTTCTCCCCCACCTGCTCGGGCGTTTCCGGCTCGGCTTCCTCTTCAGGCTTCTCCTCAGCCTCCGGCGCGGCAGGGGCCGCTTCCTCAGCAGGCTGGGCCGGGGCCTCCTCTTCCGGTGCGGCAGGCTGGGCGGGTGCTTCGTCCTCTTCCAGCCCCATCAGCGGCAGGCTCATGCTGTCGTCCTTGCTGGGGGCCTCGGTGCGGGTAGGGGCCTGCGGCTCGTTCTCGTCCGCGCCCTTGCCAAAGAACTGGAAAGCCGTTTCCGGTTCCGGCTCAACCTCTGGCGCGGCTTCCGGGGCAGACTTCGCCTGCTTTACCGACTGATCCTCGGCAAACACCATGGGGATGGCCGGGCCCTCAGGCACTGCGGGAGCTTCCGGCTCCACGGCCAGCACCTCTTCGGGGGCATCCTGCATTTCCTCCACCGGGGCGGGCTTGGGGGTGCCATAGAGCATGGCCTTGAGTTCGGCCATCTCTGCATCCTCCTGCTGCTCCTGCGGGGTCAGGGGTTCCCGGCGGCGGGGCGGCTCCGGCTTTTTCTCGGGCTGGGGTGCGGGCCGGGGTTCCGGCTTCGGCGCTGCGGGGGCTTCCGGCGCAGTGGGCAGAGCCACAGGCTCTGCTTCCTCCAGCTCTCCGGGCTCCAATGCCAGCTCCAGGCCGGCCTCGGCTTCTTCCTCATGGCCCAGCACGATCTCACCCGTGGGCGGCAGCTCATTCTGCACGGCCGGGGCGGCGGCAGGCTCCTCTTTGTCCTTTTCACGGTGGAAGAGCTTGCCCAGCGGGCTGCCGGTATTCTCCTTTTCCTCATCGCGGCGCTTCATCTCTTCGGGCACCTGTGCCACGCTGGTGCTGAAAAACGTGCGGAACTTCTCGTTCTGCGCATCGATTTCTTCCTGTGTCAGCTCTTTGCGCTTATCATCCTTTGGCATCCTAGTCCCTCCCTGTTCTGGTCACGGCGGTCTGGCCGCTGTTTCTTACTCTGCGGCGCGCTGGCTCTGGATCTCGTACAGGATGATGCCAGCCGCCACCGAGACATTAAAACTGTCCACACCGGTGCCCTGAGCGGCCATATCCAGCCGCACCACACCATCGCAGAGCTTTTTCACCAGCTGGGATACACCACTGCCTTCGCTGCCCAGCACCAGTGCGATGGGGCCGGTCAGGTTGTTCTTGCGCAGGGGCACGCCGTCCATATCGGCACAGTAGACGAACACCCCCTGATCCTTCAGGCGGCGGATGGTCTCGCCGATGTTGGCCACGCGGGCCACAGGCAGGCGCTCGGCCGCACCGGCGCTGGACTTGATAACGGTGGGGGTCACGGACGCGCCGCCCCGCTTGGGGATGACGATGCCGTGAGCTCCGCACAGCAGAGCAGAGCGCATCACCGCGCCCAGATTATGGGGGTCCTCGATGCCGTCACTCAGCACCAGGAAAGGGGGCTCCCCCTTCTCTCTGGCAACGTTCAGCAGGTCCTCCACGGTCACATATTCGATCTCGCTGGCAAAGGCAGCCACGCCCTGATGGCTCTCGGTGCCGGTCATCAGGCGCAGCTTGTTGGGGTGCACCCGCTTGACCGTGGCCCCGGCCTCCTTGGCCATGGCGGTATAGTAA
>OGPQ01002020.1_pt1 | contig 12443 bp, 6 predicted proteins | sample 1552971 | NCBI WGS metagenome assembly OGPQ01 (sample SAMEA2580232, study PRJEB22360) | human gut metagenome | biome: human gut; feature: human-associated habitat; material: faeces | place: Denmark | collected 2008/2010 | reverse complement strand
GGTTATCTCTTACATTGGATTTGAATCGCAGGAAGTAAAAGTAAAAGGCAATGCTCCTCTGAACATTATTCTGAAAGAAGATTCCGAAGCATTAGACGAAGTGGTAGTAATCGGTTACGGTACGCAAAAGAAAGTGAATTTGACCGGTGCGGTATCGGCCGTTACAGGTGAAGAGATCGCGAAGCGTCCTGTTTCAAATACATCCACGATGTTGCAAGGCCAGATGCCCGGTCTGCGGATTACGTCCGATAAAGGACAACCAGGTAACGAATCTGTCCAGATGCGTGTACGTGGACAGGGAACTTATTCTTCGGCAGGTTCCAATCCCTTAGTTTTGATCAATGGAGTGGAAGGAGATTTGGCAACTCTTGACCCGAATATTATCGAGAGTGTTTCGGTTTTGAAAGATGCAGCATCGGCGTCTATCTACGGATCTCGTGCAGCAAATGGCGTTATCTTGATCACGACGAAAAACGGTTCGGAAATGAAAGAGAGGGTCTCCGTGCGTTACAACGGGAATTTTGCTGTTCATAATCCGACGACATTACTGGACTTGATTTGGGATTCTCCTACATATATGAAGTATTTCAATATGGCGAAGGAAAATTCCGGTTCCCCTATTACGGAACGCTATACGCAAGAAATGATCGATGCTTATACAAACCCGACAGACCCTCAGAAATATCCGAGTTTCAACTGGCTTGATTATATGTTCGACCCGGCTTTTGTACAGCAGCATAACGTAAATGTCTCCGGGACGATAGGCAAGACCTCTTATAATGCTTCTTTGAGTATGCTGAATCAGCCTGGTACGATGAAAGGACAAGAATATCAGCGTTATAATGCCTCTTTGGATTTGACTTCTCAAGTAAACGATTGGGTGAAGATCGGTATGTATTTCACCGGTTCTCGTAGTTATCGCCAGGAGACGCGTCAGGGAGATACGGACGCATATCTTTCCACTATTTCTCAAGCACCTACTTATATGCCTTGGTTGCCGGACGATGGTTCGGGAATAAAACGTTATACTTCGAAAGCATATACGTTTGAGTCGAATAATAAAAACATGGTCGCTATTGCTGAAACGGAAAACTTCAAGAAATATGTCAATACCGACGCTAATGTACAGGCTTGGGCGGAAATCAAACCGTTTAAAGGATTGACATGGTATACGAAAGGGGCTATCCGCTATAAAGCACAGCATTATAAAGATTGGGGAGCAATTCCGACACCTATTTATTTTTATCATGACGGTACTCAGAACGGAACCCTGAATACGAATGGTACGGGATTGACAAGTAATATGGAATATAGTACGTATGTCAATCTTTATACTTATTTGAAATATGACTGGTTGTCTTCGAATAAGGATCACAGTCTATCTGCTATGGCAGGTTACAGTTTGGAATCTTATCGCTATGATGTATTACAGGGTTATCGTCAGGATTATGATTTTCCCTTGCATGAGTTGAACGCTGGTAATTCTTCGGTTCAGACCAATAGCGGTAGTTCACAGGAATGGGGATTGGTTTCCGGATTCTTCCGTTTGAACTATGGTTTTAAAGATCGGTATTTGGTAGAATTAAATGCTCGTTACGACGGCTCTTCACGTATCGCGTCTCAATCTCGCTGGGGCGTATTCCCCTCTTTCTCTTTAGGATGGCGCGTGACGGAAGAAGAATGGATGAAGGACCTCCAGTGGGACTGGTTGAACAGTTTGAAGCTACGCGGTTCATGGGGGCTACTGGGTAACCAGAATATTGATTTGTATTCGTATTATGCATTGGTTTCTACCGGAAAGGATTACGGTTTCAATAATACGGATCTTTCTTCAGGGGTTGCACAAACAGCTATCAGTAATCAGAACCTGAAATGGGAGACGACAGCTATCGGTGACTTCGGTGCTGACTTGACGCTCTTCAACGGTTTCAACGTGACATTCGACTGGTACAAGAAAAGAACGTATGATATCCTTCGTAAGGCACAAGGAAATGCACTTTTGGGACTTGATGCTCCATATATTAATGACGGGGAAATGGTGAATAAAGGTATCGAGGTTTCTTTGGGCTATAACGGCTATGTTCGTGACGGATTCTTTGAAGGGTTGAGCTATAATGCTAATGTTTACTTCGACCGCTCGCGAAATACATTGACGAAGTATGGTGCAGACTATATTACAAATGGCTTGATTTGTAGTGAAGGGCTTCCATACGAATCTTTCTATGGTTATAAAGCGATCGGTATCTTCAAAGACGACGACGAAGTACGGAATTCTCCGAAGCAGTTTAACGATAATACGCAGGCCGGTGATATTAAATATGCCGACATAAGCGGTCCTGATGGTGTGCCTGATAATGTAGTTGATGAATACGACCGTACCGTTATCGGAAACCGTTTCCCAAATTTCGAGTATAGTGTAAGCCTCGGTGCAAGCTGGAAAGGATTCGACCTCTCTTTGCTTGGTCAGGGAGTATCTGGAGTAGATCATTATGCAAGCGGTTGGGGATTGCGTCCATTCTATCAGGGAACGCCTATTTCTCAGGATTATATCGATAATATGTGGACGGAAGAACATACGAATGCTAAATATCCTCGTTTGTATTTTGCTGATATGGGTGGAACGAAGAACCAACGTGAAAGTACGTATTGGTTATATGATGGCTCTTATTTCCGCTTGAAAAACTTGACATTTGGCTATACGTTGCCGAAAGCATTGACACAGAAAGCCAAGATACAGCGTTTGCGTGTCTATTTTTCGGGTGATAATCTGCTTACCTTTACCAAATTCCCTCAAGGTGGAGACCCCGAACGAAACTACAATTCGACGAAAGGGACACGTTTGGTTTATTATCCTCAGAATCGTATTATCTCATTTGGTATAAATTTGGATTTCTAAAAAATAATATAGAATATGAAACTTACGAAAATATCATATATATCATTGCTGATCGCATCTTTGGTTGCTGCGCCTTCTTGTACGGGAGTGCTCGACACACCCCCGACGACCTCACCTTCGGAAAGCATCTTCTGGCAGTCGAAGGGAGATTTCGAATCCGCATTGGCCGGATGTTACAACGCCATGCAGGCAAAGACTTTGTCATATGGGATTTTGGCTTACGATGGTCTCACGGATAATGCATATGGGAGCGCAAGTAGTTCATACGTATATCGCTGCGATATGATTCAGTCGGACAATATCGATCCTTCGATGGAAGGATTTATTCCCGAACTTTATGACGAGGCATACGGGGCGATTGCTACAATTAATATATTCTTGGATCGTCTGGCCAAATATGAAGGAACGGACATGGAAGATGTGCGCGGACAATTTGAGGGGGAAGCTTTGTTTCTGCGTTCTTATTGTTATTATTTGCTTTATCTCTGTTATGGTGAAGTTCCTTATGTGACCGAGCCATTGACGATCGACACACAGAACATGCCGAAGAGTGAGTTGGAAACGGTTTATACGAATTTGATTGGTGATTTACAGAATGCTATCGATCTTTTGCCAGAACAGACCTACAAGGAAGCCGGAGGCCATGCGACCAAATCTGCTGCAAAGGCATTGAAAGCACGAGTTCTTATGTTTCATGCGTACGGAGAAGATGGCAATATCCAGAACCGTGACGAGGTGCAGGAAGCATACGACTTATTGAATAGCATTAGCGGTTATTCATTGATGCAGCGTTACGGGGATAACTTTATGGCAAGTACCCAGGAAGCAAGTGACGAGATATTGTTCTCGATAAAATTCCTTGCACCTAATAATTATACAGACTTCGACCACAAATATGGGAATTACGCTCCGATCCGTCCGGTTCAGAACTTGAGCGACGAATTCGAGGAAGGTGATGAACGGTTGGATCAGATCATCGCGTTCGATGATAAATACCAATGGCCTGGAGGCGAAGTCGTATCGTTGAATAAGAGCGATTTGAAAAAAGCGGTTGTGAAATGGCTGACTCCTTTATTGAAAGACGGTGAGTCATGGGAGGCAAGTACTCGTAGCGAACAAGATATCGTATTGCTTCGTTGGGGTGAGTTGTTATTGTTGAAAGCCGAAGCAGCGAATGAATTGGGGATAGCTGGTGCAGATCAGTTGGTGAATGAGGTCCGCCAACGTGCAGGATTATCTGGTTTGGGTGTAGGTTTAAATCAGTCTCAGATGCGTGAAGCGATTCGTCATGAACGTCGTGTGGAAACTCCTTTCGAATTAATTCGATATTATGATATGAAGCGTTGGCGTATCATGGATAAGCTGAACGGAATAGAATTGGATCCGTTATTGGCAGGTCATATTCCGGCTTGGTCCGAAGCTCATTTCTATTTCCCGTTACCTCAGGAACAGATCGATTTCTCGAATGGGGTTTTGGTTCAGAATCCTAATTATTAAATTCTTTTGAAAATACTTAATATGGGAAGCGTACTTGAAATGGTGCGCTTCTCTTTGTTAATCTTGTTTATCTATGATCTTTATGTGTTCGGGTAAACAAGATTTCTTATAATAAGACAAGCTTTAAATTGAATATTAGAATATGAAGTACTTGTTTGTTGCATGCTTATTGTATTTGTCCGTTCTGTCGGCTGTGGCGAAAGTGCCTGCTATGAATAAGATTCGGCTGACGAACAATTGGGAATATCTGAAAGGTGATTTGGGGGGAATCTGGGAGGCTGTACGTCCTGCCGCACCCGGCAGTTCGGAGGCGGTTCCCATCTGGCAGCCTGTTACGTTGCCTCATTGTTTTAATGCCGAAGATGCCGTTGATCCGGACGTGAATTATTATGAAGGTCCGGGATGGTATAAAACTTTGCTGGCGATAGACAATCCCTATCGGAACGGGCGGATCGTACTCGATTTCGACGGGGCGGGACAGAAGACGGATGTCTATGTCTATACGACTCATGTCGGTAGCCATGTTGGCGGTTATGACAGTTGGAATGTCGATATTACGGATGCGGTAAAAGCATTTCTCGGCAGTAAAGATGCGGAACGTTTCAAAGGGAAAGTACCTTTGTCGATCCGTTGCGATAATTCACGTGATCTGGAAATGATACCATCCGATCTGGCTGATTTCAATATCTATGGTGGTCTGTACCGGTATTTGAACTTGGTGTACCTGCCTGAAGTTTCTTTTGAACAGATTCGTTTGGAATCTTCCCTCTCTTCTAACTTGAAAGAGGGTATATTGAAGGTGAAAACTTCGTTTTATAATCCGGAAGATATAAGGAAGGCGGATGTGACCGTTTCCGTTTACGATGTGGACCGTAAACCAGTCTTCTCGAAAACACTGGAAGGAATACTTCCTTTGGGTGACCAGCTTTTAGCAGAGATGAAGATCAAGAATCCGGTATTGTGGGACGTGGATGTGCCACAACTCTATACTTGCGAGTTGACTGTAAAGACACCGGATCAGACTTTCACGACGGAAGAACGCTTCGGTTTCCGCCATACGGAGTTTAAGGACAAAGGTCCATTCTTCCTGAACGGCAAACGTTTGCTGTTGCGAGGTACGCATCGCCATGAGGATCACGCTGGTGTGGCACAAGCCATGACGGAAGATATGATGCGTCGTGAAATGCGGATGATGAAAGATATGGGCGTGAACTTTATCCGTTTAGGACATTACCAACAATCTGAAATCATTCTGGACCTTTGCGACGAATTGGGCATTCTGGTATGGGAAGAAATTCCTTGGTGTCGGGGCGGTCTTGGAGGCGATGTCTACAAAAAACAAGCCCGTCGGATGCTTGCTAATATGATCGTCCAGCATCATAATCATCCGGCTGTCATCATCTGGGGGTTGGGTAATGAGAATGACTGGCCTAACGATTTCAATACGTTCGACAAGAGTGCGATCCGTGCTTTCATGAAAGAGTTGCACGACATGGCGCACCGTTTAGACGACACACGTATGACGGCGATCCGCCGGTGTGAATTTTGTAATGATATTGTTGATGTCTATTCACCTTCTATCTGGGCTGGTTGGTATCGGGGTGTCTTTACCGATTATAAATCGATCTCAGAACAGGAGATGCAGAAGGTAAAACACTTCCTGCATGTAGAGTGGGGAGGTGACAGCCATGCCCGTCGTCATTCGGAAGATGCTTTTTATAATCTGAAGAACATCGAGGCAGGAAAGGGCGGTGATGAACGTGCCGGCGATGCTTCCTTGTATGGTGGCGTTCCACGTGCTTCGCGCGATGGCGATTGGTCGGAAAGTTATGTGGTCCGTCTGATCGACTGGCATCTGAAAGAGCAGGAGACGATGCCGTGGCTGACCGGTACAGCCTACTGGCCTTTTAAAGATTTTTCGACTCCGGTCCGTCCCGACAATCCTGTCCCTTATGTCAATCAGAAGGGGGTGGTTGAACGCGATTTTACTCCGAAAGAAAGCTACTATGTGTTCCAGTCTTACTGGACGGAGAAGCCGATGATCCATATCTACGGTCATACCTGGCCGGTTCGCTGGGGTGGAAAAGATGACCGCAAGGAAATCTTGGTATATTCTAACTGCGACGAAGTGGAGCTTTTTGTCAATGGTGTGAGCCAGGGAGTGAAACGGCGTAATAGTCAGGATTATCCGGCTGCCGGGTTGCGCTGGAATTGTGTTTATCGGGAAGGCATGAACGAAATACGGGCTGTCGGTGTAAAGAAAAAGGAGAAGAAGGATGTTTCTGATGTCATTCGTCAGGAATACCAGACTGCTAAATGGGATAAAGAAGCCGCCTGCCAAGTGAGCTTGCTTTCCGAAGAGGGAGATACGGCTTTGGTACAGGTACAACTGATCGATAAAAACGGCATCCGTTGTCTCAGCTCCAAAAAGCAGATTACGTTTGAGATTGCCGGAGATGGCAGTCTGATCTGCAATTTAGGAACTTCGACCGGTAGTCGTAAAGTACAGGCGTATAATGGTCGTGCCCTGATCCGTATCAAACGGAACGGGGGGAATAGCCTGGTTGCTGTTAAATCGGAAGGCCTGCCGACTGCATTCCTGGAATTGAAGAGTCCCAAGTAGGGGAAGGTCGTTTTTTGATTGTAAACTGGAAAAAACGTAGAGACGTCCCGTCGTGTTTTAATTTACGGCGGGACTTTTTATCCGGGTTGCACTAAGTTAAAAGTAAGGGATGGATTATGAACGGCTGCTTATTATAAAAAATAGGTGAGTGAATTGAATTGCTGGATGTCTGGATTATATTATATTTGCAAAAAGTAAATAAAGAACGAATGGATAATATGAAACCCCTGAACCCCATTCAGAAAACGGTTGTTGGCGTTCAGTTCCTTTTTGTGGCGTTTGGTGCGACTGTTCTCGTTCCTCTGCTGGTTGGCTTTGATCCTTCTACCGCTCTTTTTACTGCTGGTATCGGCACGTTGATCTTTCATTTGGTGACGAAAGGGAAAGTTCCTATTTTTCTGGGAAGCAGTTTCGCTTTTGTGGCGCCTATCATAAAGGCGACGGAATTGTATGGGTTGCCCGGTACGATGTCCGGCCTGGTGGCTGTGGGGACCGTCTATGGGTTGATGAGCTTGTTGGTCCGGTGGAGAGGAATCGGTTTTATCAAGCGGCTTTTTCCGCCGGTGGTGATCGGGCCGGTTATTATTCTGATCGGCCTCTCGCTGGCAGGCTCAGGTGTGAATATGGCGAAAGAGAACTGGCCGTTGGCACTGGTAGCCCTGCTTTCCGCCATTCTCGCCTCTATGTTGGGCCGAGGAATGTTGAGATTGATCCCTATCTTCTGTGGAATTATTGTCGGGTATTTGACTGCTAGCCTGTTCGGCTTGATTGACTTCAAGCCGGTGATAGAAGCTCCCTGGTTGGCATTCCCTCAATTTGTGAAGCCTTCATTGTCGTGGGAAGCGGTTATTTTTATGATTCCGGTGACGATTGCTCCGGTAATCGAACATATAGGTGATGTGTATGCTATCAATGAGGTGACGGGCAAGGACTTCGTAAAGGATCCGGGGCTTCACCGCACTATGTTGGGAGACGGTCTGGCATGTATCGTTGCCGGATTGATCGGTGGTCCTCCCGTCACGACCTATTCGGAGGTGACAGGAGCTATTTCGCTGACGAAGATTACGGACCCGGCCGTTATCCGCATTGCTGCCGTAAGCGGTATTGTGTTTTCCGTGTTCGGAAAGGTCAGTGCGTTGCTTAAATCGATTCCCGCTGCCGTATTGGGAGGTATCATGCTGTTGTTGTTCGGAACGATTGCTGCTGTCGGTATCAACAGCCTGATCCAGAACCGGACCAATCTGGGCGATACCCGCAACCTGATCATCGTTTCATTGATCCTGACTTTCGGGATTGGTGGCGCCGCTATCGAATTCGGTGGCTTCACGATGGCCGGTATCGGACTCTCGGCTCTGTTGGGGGTTGTTCTGAATCTGATATTGCCGAGAAGTAAGACTCTACCGTAATTTTCAACTCTCAATTATCAATTAATTATTACCTTTGTGCCGCTTTTTACGTGAAGAAGCAGAAATATGTTTAATCAGTATTGGTAAAGGGGAATCTGTCTATGCAAAAATCTGACTGCATCATCGGTGTGGAGCATGTGTCTAAATTCTTTGGAGACAAGGCCGTATTGAATGATGTGAATTTGTCTGTCCGTAAGGGCGAGTTTGTAACCATTCTGGGGCCGTCCGGTTGCGGGAAGACGACATTGTTGCGTCTGATTGCCGGATTCCAGACTGCTTCTGAGGGTATAATAACCATTGCGGGAAAAGAAATTACGCAAACACCCCCTCATAAACGTCCAGTTAATACTGTATTTCAGAAATACGCTCTTTTCCCTCATCTGAATGTCTTCAATAACATCGCTTTCGGCTTGAAGCTGAAAAAACTTCCGGCTGTCGTGATCGAGAAAAAGGTGAAGCAGGCCCTCAAGATGGTAGGAATGACCGATTATGAGTACCGTGATGTGGATTCCCTTTCCGGCGGACAGCAACAACGTGTCGCTATTGCCAGAGCTATCGTGAACGAACCGGAAGTGCTCCTGCTGGACGAACCGCTGGCGGCTCTTGACCTCAAGATGCGCAAGGATATGCAGATGGAGTTGAAGGAAATGCATAAGTCTCTCGGAATCACCTTTATCTATGTTACTCACGATCAGGAAGAAGCACTCACCCTGAGCGATACGATCGTCGTGATGAGCGAAGGGAAGATCCAGCAGATCGGGACGCCTATTGACATTTATAACGAACCGATCAACTCCTTTGTCGCCGACTTTATCGGCGAAAGCAATATTCTGAACGGACTGATGATCAAAGATAAGTTGGTATCCTTTGCCGGGCATGAGTTCGAATGCGTAGACGAAGGTTTCGGCGAACGGACCCCGGTAGATGTCGTGCTCCGCCCGGAAGACATTTATATTTTCGAGCCGTCTGAAGCCGCCATGCTGACCGGGACGGTTACCTCTTCCATTTTCAAGGGCGTTCACTACGAGATGATGGTGCAGACGCCGGAAGGCTATGAGTTCATGGTACAGGACTACCATTGTTTCGATGCCGGGCAGGAAGTCGGTTTGCTGGTCAAACCATTTGATATCCATGTGATGAAAAAGGAACGTATCTGCAATACGTTCGAAGGAAAGATGGTGGATGCCACGCATGTGGAATTTTTAGGCTGTACGTTCGAATGCCGAGAGGTATCCGGCATTGACTCGGAAGCACCCGTGCGGGTCGAAGTAGATTTTGACCGCGTCATTCTGGAAGACAACGAGGAAGACGGCCGTCTGACCGGTGAAGTGAAATTTATCCTCTACAAAGGCAACCATTATCATCTGACGGTGTTTACCGACTGGGACGAAGATATCTTTGTCGATACGAATGATGTTTGGGACGATGGCGACCGGGTCGGAATCACGATCGCTCCCGAAAATATACGGATTGTTCAATCAACTAAAAAGGAAGGAAGTGATAAGTAAGATTTCAGCTTTTTTTATGCGGCGTAAGAACTGGACGATTCCTTATGCCCTGTTTTTGGCTGTCTTTGTCGTAATGCCCTTGTTGTTGATCGTATTATATGCGTTTACAGATGCCGACGGAGCGTTCACTTTTGCTAATTTCCGTAAGTTCATGGTACATCCCGAAGCAATGAACACGTTCGTCTATTCGATCGGGATTGCTATTATCACCACACTTGCCTGTCTCATCCTTGGCTATCCGGCTGCTTATATTCTGAGCCAGGAGCGTTTTAACACTTCCCGGACGATGGTCGTGCTATTCATCCTGCCGATGTGGGTGAATATCCTGATCCGTACGCTGGCTACGGTAGCATTGTTCGATTTCCTGAACCTGCCGTTGGGAGAGGGGGCGTTGGTTTTCGGTATGGTGTATAACTTTCTCCCGTTCATGATCTATCCGATTTATAATACGTTGCAAAAGATGGACCGCAGTCTGATCGAGGCGGCCCAGGACTTGGGAGCCAATCCGTTTCAGGTCTTTATGAAAACGATTCTGCCTCTTTCGATGCCCGGCGTGATGAGCGGGATCGTCATGGTTTTCATGCCGACGGTTTCCACGTTTGCCATTGCCGAATTACTGACGATGAATAACATCAAACTGTTCGGTACGACCGTGCAAGAAAATATCTATAACGGTATGTGGAATTATGGAGCGGCGCTTTCTCTTATTATGCTGTTGCTGATTGGTGTTACCATCCTCTTTACGAATGAAGAGGACAGTGCTTCGAACGAAGGGGGAGGTGTGATATGATGACGAAATGGATGGCAAAAGGGTATTTGTGGCTACTGTTGGTGCTGCTATATTCCCCGATTCTGATTATTATGATTTTCTCGTTTACCGAAGCGAAAGTCTTGGGAAACTGGACGGGATTTTCAACCAAATTGTATAGTTCGCTGTTTACAGGAGGCGTGCAGCGTTCGTTGGTGAGTGCGTTGTGGAATACGTTCGCCATTGCGATGATCGCGGCGACCGTCTCCACGCTGTTGGGTAGTATTGCGGCTATCGGTATTTTCAACCTGCGATCACGGACCCGCCAGGTAATGAATTTTGCCAATGCGATCCCGATGATGAATGCAGATATTATTACGGGCGTATCCCTTTTCCTGCTGTTCGTAAGTTTTGGCGTTTCACAAGGATTCACGACGGTCGTGCTGGCGCATATCACGTTCTGCACGCCCTATGTGGTGCTGAGTGTACTTCCGAAATTAAAGCAGATGAATAAAAGTGTATTTGAGGCGGCACTGGACCTCGGTGCAAGCCGGCAGTATGCGTTTGTAAAAGTTGTATTTCCGGATATTTTACCGGGAATTTTAACCGGATTTTTGTTGTCCTTTACGATGTCACTGGATGACTTCATCATTACCCATTTTACCAAAGGTGTGGGGATGGATACGTTGTCAACAAAAATCTATGCGGAGGTGCGAAAAGGCATAAAACCGGAGATCTACGCACTTTCCACCATTTTATTTGCAGCTATATTTATCGTGTTGATCGTTGTCAACCGCAGACAGAAAGCAGAGGAAAATAGATGAAAAAAAGCATAAAAAAGATTTTGGCACTGACACTTGCGACCACTTTATTTACGACGGGGCTTACGGCTTGTTCTTCCGGAGGAAGCAAGACCGAAGAGGCCGGCGAATTATATGTTTATAACTGGGGCGAATATTTTGATCCGGATGCCTTGGCAATGTTTGAAGATGAGACAGGCATCAAAGTGACATATGACGAATACGAGACAAATGAAGTAATGTACCCGATTATATCCAATGGTGCAGCTTCGTATGACCTTGTCTGTCCTTCCGATTATATGGTGCAGCGTATGATCTCCGAGAATCTTGTCGAAGAGATTAATTTTGACAATGTACCAAATATTAAATATGTAGACACTAAATATATGGATGCCAGCAAAGAATTTGATCCGGAAAATAAATACTCTGTTCCTTATTGCTGGGGAACTGTCGGGATCCTTTACAACAAAACCATGGTAGACGAACCAATTGATTCCTGGTCTGTTCTCTGGGATCCAAAGTACAAGGACAGCATTCTGATGCAGGACAGCGTCCGCGATGCATTCGGTGTTACCTTAAAATATCTTGGATATTCCCTGAACTCAACCGACCTGGACGAGCTGAACGAAGCGAAGAATCTTCTGATCAGACAGAAACCACTGGTTCAGGCATACGTCGTTGACCAGGTGCGTGACAAGATGATCGGAAACGAAGCAGCCATCGGTGTTATTTACTCCGGTGAAGCCATTTACACACAGAAAGAAAATCCAAACCTGGAATACGTGATCCCGAAAGAAGGGTCCAATATCTGGATCGACTCCTGGGTAATTCCGAAGAATGCAGAGCATAAGGAAAATGCAGAAAAGTTCATCAACTTCCTCTGCCGTCCGGACATCGCACTGAAGAACTTTGAGTACATCACCTACTCGACTCCAAATGAAGCAGCACGGGAACTGATTGAAGAC
>OGPQ01002019.1_pt1 | contig 12443 bp, 7 predicted proteins | sample 1552971 | NCBI WGS metagenome assembly OGPQ01 (sample SAMEA2580232, study PRJEB22360) | human gut metagenome | biome: human gut; feature: human-associated habitat; material: faeces | place: Denmark | collected 2008/2010 | reverse complement strand
CGACGAGCCCACGCCCCCGGAGTTCAGCGCCCCGGCTACGGCGGTGCGGGCCTTGCTGGCCCTGCTGCGGGGTGCGGACATGACCGAGCAGCTTACCGTGCTGGCCAAGACCGGGCTGTGTGCGCTGTCAGAAGAGCAGGTGTGTGCGCTGGAAAACTATGCCTACACCTGGTCGCCCAATGCGGCGGCCTGGCGGGCCGAATTCACCAAAAACCCAAAGGGCTTTGGTGAAAACGAGCTGACCGACGAGGATCGGCAGAATCTTGCCTGGGCCGAGGACGCCCGCCGGAAGCTGGTGGACGCCGTGGACACCCTGCGCGGAAAGGTGAAGGGCGGCAACGCGGAGCAGATCAGCCGGGCTGTTTATTTCTGCCTGAAGGAGCTGGGGGCCGAGGAACAGCAGGCCGGGATGGTGGAGGATATCCGCGCGGCACGGGGCATCCCGGCGGCGGAGGAAGCCGCCCGCGAGTGGAACGTGGTGATGCAGCTGCTGGACGAGATGGCCAGCCTGCTGGGGCAGCAGAGCGTGACCGTGGCCGAGTACGAGGACCTGTTCGGCCTGCTGCTGCGTTCGTCCGACCTGGGGCATATCCCCCAGACACTGGACGCCGTGGTGCTGGCCAGCGCGGGCAAGATGCGTCTGGACGCGCCGGATTATGTGTTCGTGCTGGGGCTGGCAGAAGGGGAGTTTCCCTGTGCACCGGCTGAGAGCGGCCTGCTGACCCACGCCGACCGCGATGCCCTGATGGCGCAGGAGATCGACCTGCCCGACTGCTTTGAGAACCGTGTGGTGCGTGAGCAGGTCTGCTTCTACAAGGCCCTGACCGCCCCTGCAAAGGGGCTGTGGCTCAGCTGGCCCAAGGGACAGGGCCAGACCCTGTGCGCGGCGGTGGAGCCCCTTGTGGATACACTGCACCCGGCTGCCCCGGAACTGGAGCTGACCGACCTTGCCGCCACCCCGGCGGACGGTCTGGACACGCTGGGCGGCGGCTGGCTGCTCACCGATGTGGAGCGCGCCAGCCTGACCGAGGCCCTGCACACCCCCGGTGCCGGGCAGCCGAAGGGCCTTGCCCTGCTGCACCGCATGGAAGAGAACCCGCCCCGGCAGGTGTACGACCTGCCCGCGCTGGAAACGCTGCTGGGCCGGAGGCTCCGCGTCTCGCCCAGCCAGCTGGAAAAATACTATACCTGCCGGTACGGCTATTTTCTGCAATATGTGCTGGGGCTGAAGCCCCGCAAACGGGCGGAGCTTTCCGCCGACCAGAGCGGCACCCTGATGCACTGGGTGCTGCAGATGGCGCTGGACCCCCACCCGGGGCCGGACAACCCCTGTGCGGCCCTGCAGCCCTATCTGGAACTGGATGACGAAGCCATGGCCGCGCTGGCCGGGCTGCTGGTGGACGAGTATGCAAAGCGCTTTCTGCCGGAGGACACGGCCCGCTTTGCCTACCTGCTCTCCCGGCTGAAAAAGAGCATGACCGGCCTGCTGTGCTACCTGCGGGACGAACAGAACCAGTCCCAGTTCCGTCCGGTGGCCTGTGAGCTGAAGATCGGCAGCGGGGCCGACGCCGTGCCCGGGCAGCTGTATCACCTGTCGGACGGGCGCACCGTCCAGCTGGTGGGAACCGTGGACCGTGCCGACGAGTGGGTGGAGGAGGACGGCACCCGCTGGGTGCGGGTGGTGGACTACAAGACCGGCACCAAAAAGCTGGATCTGAAGGAGGTCTACTGCGGTCTGGACTGCCAGATGCTGCTCTACCTGTTCAGCCTGACCCGGGATAAAAGCGGCCGCTTTACGGGGGCGGAACCGGCTGGCGTGCTCTACCTGCTGGCCGACCCGGCCCCTGAGACCACCACCCGCGAAAAGGCGGCCCACAGTGTGGAATACAAGCTGGACGGTCTGGTGCGGGACGAGCAGAAGCTGTTCGATGCCATGGATGCCGACGAGACCGGCAGATACCTGCCCTTCTCCTATTACAAAGGCGCGCCCAGCCCCTACCAGAAGGACAAGCGGGCAGACATCGCCAAGCTGAACCGCATCCAGCTGCATCTGGATGATCTTGTGACCCGGATGGGCCAGCAGCTCTATGAGGGGCAGATCGCCGCCGAGCCGCTGGTCACGGGCCGGAGCCCCTGCCAGTGGTGTGATTACGGCTTTGTCTGCTGCCACGAGACCGGCATCGGGGAGCGGGCGCTGGAGACCCCCGCAAAGCCCTTTGAGGCTCCCGGGCAGCCCGAAGAGGGAGAGGAGGAACAGGAATGAGTGAACCCAAGTGGACCCCCGCCCAGCGGGCTGCCATCGAGGACCGGGGCGGCGCGCTGCTGGTGAGCGCGGCGGCGGGCAGCGGCAAAACGGCTGTTCTGACCGAGCGGGCTGTCCGGCTCATCACCGACCCGGAACATCCCGTGGATGCGGACCGTCTGCTCATCGTCACCTTTACGAACGCGGCCGCAGCCGAGCTGCGGGCCCGCATCGGGCAGGCACTGCTCCGCCGCAGCCAGGCCGAACCCGGCAACACGGCCCTGCGCCGCCAGCGGATGCTGCTGCAGCGCGCGCCCATCTGCACCATCGATGCCTTCTGTCTGGACCTGCTGCGCAAGCACTTTCAGGCGCTGGATATCCCGCCGGATTTTTCCCCCGCAGACCCCGGCAGTGTGGAGCTCCTGCGGGCCTCTGCCCTGAGCGAGACGCTGGAAAATGCCTACCGCGACCCGGATTTCTGCGCCTTTGCCGACCTCTACGGCAAGGGCCGCACCGACCGCGCGGCGGGCGAGACGATCCTGCATGTCTACGATTTCCTGCGCGCCCTGCCCGATTACGACAAAAAGCTGGACGAATTTCTGGCTCCGTGGCAGGAGGAAAATGGTTTTGCCGCCACCTGCTGGCATGATCTGCTGCTGGCCGAAGCCGCCCGCAGTGCCCGGGCGGCAGGGGAGCTGTTCCGCGCTGCGCTGGCTGACTGCCCGGGCGACCGGGAGCAGGAGCTGGCCGATGCCGAGGAAAAGAAAACGCCCTCTGCCCGGGAAAAGGCAAAGAATGCCGTGCTGGAAAAATATACCGATGCACAGGAACGGCTGGACAAGGCTGCCGCCCTGCTGGGCAGGGTGGAACAGCTGGCTGTGGCGGGGGAGTGGACTCCGCTTTACGATCTGCTGACCCCCTATGTGCTGGGCATGGAGGAGCTGCCCGGCCTGAAAGGAATGAAAAAGCGGCTGAACGGCGAACACAAAAAAGTCATCCGCACCCGCGCCGATGAGGGCGCGGCCCTGTTTGCGCAGATCCTTGAGCTGATCCCCTGCAGTGAGGAGGAGGCTGAGGCAGACCGCAGGGCCGCAGAGCCCCGCCTGCGGGCGCTGTTTGCGGCGGTGCGGGATTTTGATGCCCGGTTCTCGGCCAAAAAGCGGGACCGGAAGCTGCTGGAGTTCAGTGACTTTGAGCATCAGGCCTTCCGCCTGCTCCGTGACCCGGACGGCACCCCCACTGCGCTGTGCGGGGTCATCCGGCAGAACTACGCCGCCGTGATGGTGGATGAATATCAGGACACCAACGCCCTGCAGGATGCCTTGTACCGGTGCCTTGCATCCCCGGCAGGGGACGACCTCTTTCTGGTGGGAGATCTGAAGCAGAGCATCTACCGCTTCCGGCAGGCAGACCCCAGCATCTTCCGGGAAAAACTGGACAGCTGGCCCGCCCTGCCCGGCGGAACGGCGCGGCCCCGCCCGGCAGAAGGTGCCCCCGGCACCGATGCCATGCTGGCGCTGGATGCCAACTTCCGCTCGGCTCCGCAGGTGGTGGAAGGGATCAATTTCCTGTTTGAGCGGCTCATGTCCCCGGAACTCGGCGACACGGCCTACGGCGACGGCCAGCGGCTGATCTGCGGGGCACCCGGGGAATACACGGGCAGCGTGGAGGCGCATTTCCTGCCCGATGACACCGCCGAAACGGACGCGGGCTGGATCGCCCGGCGCATCGAGGAGATGGTGCAGAGCGGTGAGCCGGTGCGGGACGGCAGTGCCACCCGCCCGGTGCAGTACGAGGACTGCTGCATCCTGCTGGCGGCGCGCATTGATTTTCCGGCCTATGTGGAAGCGTTGACCGCCCGGGGGATCCCGGTGTATGCGGATGCCCGCGAAAACCTGCTGGATGCCCCCCACATCCGGCCCCTCATCGCCCTGCTGAAGGTCATTGACAACCCGGCGCAGGATATCTATCTTGCCGCCGCCATGCTGGGCCCGCTGTTCGGTTTCACCGATGACGACCTTGTCCGCCTGCGGGCCAGAGCCGAAGAGATCCAGAAGCAGCAGGGGGAAAACGCCCCCCAGCGCATCAGCCTCTACGGCGCGCTGCTGCTCACCGTGAACAGCGGGGAGGACACCCCTTTTACTGGAAAAGTCCGGGCGTTCTATGCCCGGCTGACCGAACTGCGACGGATGGCCCGCAGTGCCCCGGCAGAACAGCTGCTGGAGGAGATCTTTGCTTCCACCGGCTACCTTGCCGCACTGGGCGTGATGGAAAACGGTGCCCGCCGCCGGGAGGATGCCCGACGGTTTGCCTCCTTCTGCGCCGGGGCAGGCTCCGGCGGCATCTCGGCGCTGGTGCGGGCCATTGACGCTGCGGCGCTGGCAGGCTCCACGGGGCAGGATATCGTGCCCGGCGGCTCCCGCCCCGGCTGTGTGACCGTGATGACCATCCACCGCTCCAAGGGCCTGCAGTTCCCGGTGGTGTTCGTGGCCGACACGGCCCGGCGCTTCAATGCCGCCGATACCCGCCAGCCGGTGCTCCTGCATCGGATGTATGGGGCGGGCCTGCGCCTGCGCCCCGAGGAGGGCGAGGGTGCATACAAGACAGCGGCCTACACGGCGCTTTCCAATGTCCACGCCGCCGAGATGCGCAGTGAGCAGATGCGCCTGCTCTATGTGGCGCTGACCCGCGCACAGGATAAGCTCATCCTGACCGTGCCGCTGGGCATCGGAAAGACCTCCAACCCCTTTACCAGAGCGGCGGCCTTCCTTGAAGCCGGGGCGGGGCAGACGCTCTGCCGACAGGCGAACAGCTTTGCCGACTGGCTCCGCGCGGCCCTGCTCGTCCACCCCAACGGCGGCCCTCTGCGCCGGCTGGCCGAGGATCTGGAACTGCCCTTTGCAGATACCGGGAGCACCATCACCCTGACGGTGCAGCAGGCGCTGCCCGAGGGCGTGGAGCCGCCCGACCCGGAACTGGAGGAAAGACCGCTGGCCCAGGCAGACCCGGCCCTGACCGAGGCACTGCGGCAGGGCTTTGCCTGGCAGTACCCGGCGGCGGAGCTGGCCCAAGTGCCCGCCAAGGTCAGCGTGACCGGCATCGTCCACAAGGCAGAGCAGACCACGCTGGAGCGACCGGGCTTTCTGGCAAAGGACGGCCTGACCGCCGCCGAGATGGGCACGGCCCTTCACGCCTTCCTGGAGCACGCCGATTTTGCGGCTCTTGCAGCGGCAAAACAGGCAGGCACGCTGGAAACGGCGATCCCCGCCGAGCGTGACCGGCAGGTGGAAGCAAAGCTCACCGCGTCCGAAATTGCGGAGAAGCTGGATGCAGGGCGCATCCGCCGCTTTGTGGAGAGCGAAGCCTTTGCGCGCATCTGTGCCGCAGATGAGGTACTGCGGGAGCTGGACTTTATCACGGCCCTGCCTGCCGCCGAGGTGCTGGCCGCTCAGGGCACTGCCCCCGCCGACAGCGCTGCCGTGGCACAGGCAAAGGTGCTGGTGCAGGGCATCGCTGACCTGGTGCTGGTGTTCCCGGACCACCTGGAACTGCTGGATTACAAGACGGACCGCCGAAAATCCGAAGCGGACTTCCTTGCCGCCTATCGCGCCCAGCTTGACCTCTATGCTCTTGCCATCAGCAAGCGCTTTGCCCCGAAACCGGTGACCTATAAGGGCATCTATTCACTGGAACTGGGGAAGCTGATTGAAGTCAAGTGATGCTCTGTCCAACCTCTCCGTCATTGCTGGCGTGCGTTAGCGCGACTGAGAGATTTGATCCGTCTCAGAATATTTTTCCCTGAAATCGCGTAAAAGTGCTTGACAGGGCTTTGTGGGTGTGGTAAACTGTTCCGGTAAAGAAAGCAGCTACGGCCTGTGCCGCGCTCGCCTTGTGGGGTCGGAATCCCCGGGCTATACCCAAACACGGTTCGATTCTTTGAACGAACTGCGCTTTTGTGTGAAATTTCGCGCGGCTGTCCTGCAAATGGGCGGCCGCGTTTTCTATGCCAAATATTGCAACACTATGGATTATTGTTTGGAGGTGCATTCATTATCGCTACCGCTGGAAAGTCGAAGGAACTGGAGATCAACGGTCAGATCCGTGATCGTGAAGTTCGCCTGATCGGTGCCGATGGCGAGCAGAAGGGCGTTGTGTCCATTCAGGTGGCCATGCGCGCTGCAGAAGAAGCCGGGCTCGATCTGGTCAAGATCGCACCGCAGGCTACCCCGCCTGTGTGCAAGGTGCTGGATTACGGCAAATACCGTTTTGAACAGCAGAAGAAGGAGAAGGAAGCCAAGAAGAACCAGAAAGTGGTCGAGGTCAAGGAGACCCGCCTTTCGCTCAATATTGACACCAACGACTTCAACACCAAGCTGAACCAGACTGCCAAGTTCCTGGCCGCTGGTCACAAGGTGAAGGCTTCGATCCGCTTCCGCGGCCGTGAGATGGCGCACAGTGCTCTGGGTGCTGACGTGCTGAAACGCTTTGCCGAGGCTCTGCCCCAGGCAAGCATGGATAAGCCGCCGGTGCTCGAGGGCCGCACGATGTCCATTCTGCTGATCCCGAAACCCAATAAGGACTAATTTTAGGAGGAAACTAAAATGGCTAAGATGAAACTGAAGACGCATTCCGGCGCTAAGAAGCGCTTTAAGCTGACCAAGAACGGCAAGATCAAGCGCGGCCACGCATTCCGCAGCCACATCCTGACCAAGAAGACCACCAAGCTGACCCGTGGCTACCGTCAGCCCAACTACGTTGACAAGACCAACGCCGCTACCATCAAGAGCATGCTGCCCTACGCCTAAGTGCGAGCCGCAGGCAAAGACATTCTAAGAGATAACTAAAGGAGATATAAAAAATGGCACGTATCAAGGGCGCAACCATGACTCACAAACGTCGTAAGAAGATGCTGAAGCTGGCTAAGGGCTTCTATGGCTGCAAGAGCAAGCACTTTAAGATGGCCAAGCAGCAGGTCATGAAGAGCGGCAACTACGCTCTGGCTGGCCGCCGCATGAAGAAGCGTCAGTTCCGCAACCTGTGGATCTGCCGCATCAACAACGCAGTTCGTCCTCTGGGCATGAACTACTCCACCTTCATGGCTGGCCTGAAGAAGGCAGGCATCGAGCTGAACCGCAAGATGCTGAGCGAGATGGCCATCAACGATCCTCAGAGCTTTGCTGCTCTGGTCGAGACCGTGAAGAACGCCTGATCAAACTTCTGACGAGACGCCCGCGCGCATACGCGGGCGTCCGTTTTGTATCTGGGGCTTTTTGCGGCGGGAAGAAACATGTTCGGGGCTGCGCCCTGCCGCGAAGCGATTTTTGTGGCAGACGCGGCCCTTTTTTGCATTTTGCCCCCTGCGCCGCACAAAAAACAGGGCGGCAGACGAGTTTTGAACGCATCAGAAGCGAAAGGTTGAGAACACAGATGGACGAAAAAATCACCAGCCGGGAAAACGCGAAGATCAAATACGCCTGCCGCCTTTCCTCCAGTGCGGCCTTCCGCCGCAGCGAGGGCCGCTTTCTGGCCGAGGGGCGCAAGCTGTGCCCGGAGCTGGCCCGCGGTGCGCAGCTGGAGACCTTATTCTATACCGAGGACGCCATAGCCCGCTGCCCGGAGCTGGCCGACCTGCCCGGGGAGCACTATCTGGTGGAGGACCATGTGGCGGACAAGCTGGCCGATGTGGGCACCCATCAGGGGGTGTTCGGGGTGTTCCGCACCCCGGTGCACACGCTGGACGAGGCAAAGACCGGTGGGCGGTATCTGGCGCTTGAGCGGGTGCAGGACCCCGGCAACGTGGGCACGCTGCTGCGCTCTGCCGCCGCGTTCGGCTTTGACGGCGTGCTGCTGAGCGATGGCTGTGCCAGCGTGTTTGCCCCCAAGACCCTGCGGGCCTCCATGGGGGCCGCCGTGCGGGTGCCGGTGATGGAGGTGGGGGCAATGCCTGCCGCCATTGCCGCCCTGCGGGCAAAGAACATCACCTGCCTTGCGGCGGCACTCTACCAGAGCCAGCCCCTGAGCGCGGCGCGGCCCGGCTACCCGGGCGGTGTCTGCGTAGTCATCGGCAGTGAGGGCCAGGGCCTGACGGAAGAGACCATTGCTGCCTGCAGCGGCACCGTGCGCATCCCCATGACCGACCGGGTGGAAAGCCTGAACGCCGGCATTGCGGGCAGCATCCTGCTGTGGCATTTCCGGGAGGAGAGCCTGTGACCGGGCCCGGTTTCGGCCAGACCAGTCTTTTCCCGCCCGAACCGGCCCCCGACCCGCTGCTCTGCTGGCTCTGGCTGGCAAACACGCTGGGGGCGGGCAGCAGCCATGCAGGCCGGGTGCTGGAGGTGTTCGGCGGGGCGCAGGAGGCCTGGGAGAACCGGGATTCCGATGCGTTCCGCAAGGCGGTGGGCAGCCCGGCCTTTGCCCGGGCCAACCTGCCCGACAACACCCCAGCGCATTACCGGGCATTTGCACGGCGGTGCGCGGCGCGGAATATCCGCATCCTGACTTATGACGACCCGGATTACCCGCTGGCGTTTTCCCGCATTCCCGATATGCCGCTGGTGCTCTACTGCACCGGCGACCCCCTCTGGCTCAATGAGCCGGGGGCTGTGGGGATGGTGGGCAGCCGCAGGCCCACCGAGTACGGCCTGCAGGCGGCGGCAGACCTGGGCAGCGGGCTGGCCAAAAACGGGGCCATCATCGTCAGCGGTCTGGCCGATGGGCTGGACAGTGCCGGACACCGGGCCGCAGTGAAGGAAAACTGCCCCACCATCGGGGTGCTGGGCGTGCCCATTGACCGCACCTACCCGGCCTCCAACCGGGAGCTGCGGAAAAAGATCGAGCAAAAAGGCTGCGTGATCAGCGAGTACCCGCCCGAGAGCGGCCCCGTTGGCCCCAATGGCTTTTTGCAGCGCAACCGGCTCATTGCGGCGCTGTCCTCGGCGCTGGTGGTGGTGGAAGCGCAGGAAAAGAGCGGCACCATGTCCACAGTCAACCATGCCGAGCGGTATGGTAAGCCGGTGTTCGTGGTGCCGGGCAGCATCTACTCGCCCAACTCAGCAGGCACCAACGCCCTGCTGCGGGAGGGCCGGGCCAAAGCCGTCTGCAAACCCGGCGACCTGTTCGGGGTGCTGGGCCTGCGGGGTGCGGCGGCTCCGGCGGCGGTGCGCTCTGCGCCTGACCCCATGAGCGAGACTGAGCGCAGGGTGCTGGCCTGTATCGGCCCCAAGGCAAAGGGCGTGGAGGAGCTGGGCGCGGCAAGCGGCCTGCCCACCGGCCTGCTGCTGGGCACCCTGATGAAGCTGGAGCTGGCGGGCCGTGTGACCTGCCTGCCCGGCAAGCGGTATATTCTGCGCTGAACTGCGCAATTTAAGTTGAATGAAACCTCTCAGTCTCGCTGACGCTCGCCAGCTCCCCTAATAAGGGAGCCTTTGGCATTTCGTTGGGGTTTACTACCACCGTCAGGCTGGGAGTTTATAATATAGGAGAAGAGAACCATGGCAAAACTGGTAATCGTGGAGTCGCCGGCAAAGGCGAAGACCATTGGCAAATATCTGGGCGATGACTACGAGGTCACCGCCAGCATGGGTCATATCCGGGACCTGCCGGCTTCCCAGCTGGGCATTGATGTGGAGCACGGCTATACGCCCCAGTACATCAGCATCAAAGGCAAGGAAAAGCTCATCAAGGAACTGAAAAGCAAGGCAAAACATGCCGACGGCGTTCTGCTGGCGACCGACCCGGACCGCGAAGGCGAAGCCATCAGCTGGCATCTGGCCAACATCCTGGGGCTGGACCCCCACGCCCCCAACCGCGTCACCTTTGACGAGATTACCAAAAAGGGCGTGAAGGAGGGCATGGCCCACCCCCGCGCCATCGACGAAGATCTGTTCAACGCCCAGCAGGCCCGCCGTGTGCTGGACCGTCTGGTGGGTTACAAGCTCAGCCCCTTCCTGTGGCGCAAGGTGCGCCGGGGCCTGTCCGCAGGCCGCGTGCAGAGCGTGGCCGTGCGCCTCATCGACGACCGCGAAAAGGAGATCGAGAGCTTCAAGCCGGACGAATACTGGAACGTGGACGTGACGCTGGGTGCCGGGCACAAGAACTTTACCGCCCGCCTTGCCACCGACAGCAAGGGCAAGAAGCTGCTGCCCAAGAACGAGGCCGAGGCCCGCGCCATCGAAAAGGGCCTGGAAGGGGCCGAGTATGTGGTGGCAGAGCTGAAAAAAGGCAAGCGCGCCAAGCAGCCCACTCCGGCCTTTATCACCAGTACCCTGCAGCAGGAGGCCTCCCGTCGGCTGGGCTTCACGGCTACCCGCACCATGCGGGCTGCCCAGACCCTGTACGAAGGCGTGGACATTGCCGGGCACGGCACCATGGGTCTGATCACCTACATGCGTACCGACAGCCTGCGCATCTCGGACGAAGCCGTTGCCGCTGCCAAGGAGTATATCGCCGGGGCCTACGGCGAAAATTATATCTGCCCCTACAAGCGGGTGTGGAAAACCAAGAGCGCCACCGCTGCGCAGGACGCCCATGAAGCCATCCGTCCCTCGGTGCCGTCCCTGACGCCGGACGAGGTGGACAAGAGCATCAGCGGCGACACCGCCAAGCTCTACCGCATGATCTGGAGCCGCTTTATGGCCAGCCAGATGGCAGACTGCCAGCAGGACACCGTGTCCGTCACCGTGAGCGCGGCGGACTACCGCTTTAAGGCCAGCGGCTACACCGTGACCTTTGACGGCTTTACCGCTCTGTACGAGGAAGCCACCGACGAGAAGGAAAAGAAGGAAACCAACCTTCCCCCGCTGGAACAGGGCCAGGTGCTGAAGCTCAAGGAGCTGAAGAGTGAACAGAAGTTCACCCAGCCGCCCGCCCGCTACACCGAAGCCACCCTCATCAAGGCGCTGGAAGAAAACGGCATCGGCCGCCCCTCCACCTATGCGCCCATCATCACCACCATCATCGACCGCGGCTATGTGGAGCGCGACCAGAAAAAGCTCAAGCCCACCCTGCTGGGCCGGGCCGTAGATGGCCTGATGCTGGAGCAGTTCCCCCACATCGTGGACGTGGACTTCTCCGCCCAGATGGAAAAGAATCTGGATAAGGTGGAAAGCGGCAAGGCTGACTGGCGCAAGACGGTGGATGACTTCTACCAGGGCTTTGAGGCCAGCCTGGAGCAGGCCGAAAAGAACATGGAGGGCAAAAAGGTCAAGGTGCCGGACGAGCCTTCCAGCGAGGTGTGCGACCTGTGCGGCCGCCCCATGGTCATCAAGGTGGGCAAGTACGGCAAGTTCCTGGCCTGCTCCGGCTTCCCCGAGTGCCGGGGCACCAAGCGTCTGGTCAAGGACACCGGCGGTGTCTGCCCCAAGTGCGGCAAGGGCCGGATGCTGGAGCGCAAGAGCGCCAAGGGCCGCATCTACTACGGCTGCGAGCGCTACCCCGACTGCGACTTTATGACCTGGGATACCCCGGTGCCCACCAAGTGCGAAAAGTGCGGCTCCACCCTGTTCCGCAAGGGCTCCAAGCTCTACTGCGCAAAAGAAGGCTGCGGCTTTGAGATGCCGGTGCCGAAGAAGGATTGATCAAACCTCTCAGTCAATGCTTCGCATTGCCAGCTCCCCCAGCAGGGGAGCCCTTGGCAGGGCGGAAAGTTTTTCCTGACTGCTGGAAGTGCGAGATAAGATAAAGGGATACAACATGAGCAACTATAAAGTTACTGTACTGGGTGCCGGTCTGGCAGGCTGCGAGGCAGCACTGTGGCTGGCGGGCAAGGGTGTTCAGGTAACGCTCTACGAGCAGAAGCCCACCCACTTTTCCCCGGCTCACAAGAGCGCGGGCTTTGCGGAGCTGATCTGCTCCAACTCCCTCAAGGCGGAACGGCCGGATTCGGCTTCCGGCCTGCTGAAAATTGAAATGCGCATGATGGGGTCCCACCTGCTGATTGCTGCCGAGACCGCCCGCGTGGCGGCTGGCGGTGCACTGGCGGTGGACCGTGATGTGTTTTCCACCGCCGTGACGGAAATGGTGGAAAAGAACTCGGGCATTACCGTTCACCGCGAGGAAGTGACCGCGCTGGACGAAAGCGTTCCGGTGCTGGTGGCTTCCGGCCCGCTGACCGAGGGTGTGCTGGCGGAGCAGATTGCCGCGCTGACCGGCGACACCGGGCTTTTGTGGTCAAACGAAGTTGTGCGCAATCGCGCCGCAATTT
>OGPQ01002005.1_pt1 | contig 12524 bp, 10 predicted proteins | sample 1552971 | NCBI WGS metagenome assembly OGPQ01 (sample SAMEA2580232, study PRJEB22360) | human gut metagenome | biome: human gut; feature: human-associated habitat; material: faeces | place: Denmark | collected 2008/2010 | reverse complement strand
AGAAATAAGAAAAGGGGCAGCTCCCGCAGGGACTGCCCTTTTGATGCAAGTATTATTCAGCGGCAGTAGCTTTCAGCTTGCGGTTCTGCAGCAGCTGGAACGCAAACGGAATGCCGATGAGTAAAAGCCCGATGAGGTCGCTGACAGGACTGGGATCAATAAGGAAGATCCCACCGGCCAGCAGCATGATGCGCATGTACCACGGAACATGGGCGTATACATGGCCGGTCATACCCATGGCGATGCCCGCCATGCCGATGATCGAGGTGACCATAATGCCGATAAGAGCCCAGACGGACTCCACATCAATGAACAGCAGGCTGGGATTGAGCGCGAAGATGTAGGGGATGATGAACGCGCCGATGGCGAGCTTGGTGGCGGTGATGCCGGTTTTAAGGGGATTGGAGTGGGCGATGGCGCTGCCGGCATAGGCGGCCAATGCCACAGGCGGGGTGATATCCGCCACGATGCCGAAGTAGAACACGAACATATGCGCCGCCAGCAGCGGGATGCCCATTTTAATGAGGATGGGGGCGGTGATGGTGGCCATGATGACATAGTTGGCGGTGGTGGGTACGCCCATGCCCAGCACAATGCTCCTCAGCTTGGCCTTTTCGTTTATCGCGCCCGCGCTGCCCACGCGGATTATGTTCTCCACGCCATAGAAATTGAAAAGCTCATATGAATATATGCCTATCGACGGAATACCCATGCCCGAAGCCATGACGGAGACCCTTTTGCCTTTATAAGTACCCGTATAACCCTGAACGCCTCTGGTGTTGTTGACGAGCATGGGATCCTCAAGAAAATTCTCTGCAATATACTTTGATCTGAGCGGGTCGCCGGGCATGAGCACGGTTTTTGCAAATGCATCCGGGCTTTCGGCGGCGATATGCGGGGTGGGAAGCTTATTCATAGAATTACCTCACTTTCAATAACCGGAAACGGTTTGTTTTTTGGCAAGCTTAACTATTGCGCTTGTGCCGAGCCTGTCGCAGCCGAGAGCAAGGAAGTCCTCGGCATCCTCAAATGACCTGATTCCGCCCGCTGCTTTCATGCGGACATTCGGACCGATATTTTCGGCGAAAAGAGCAATATCCTCTCTTGTAGCGCCGCCCGTAGAGAATCCTGTTGACGTTTTTATAAAATCCGCACCTGATTCTGTAACGACACGGCACATTTCCTTTTTCTCGTCGTCGGTCAGCAGGCAAGTCTCAATGATAACTTTCAGTATCTTGCCGCCGCACGCTTCTTTGACGACCTTTATTTCATTCAACACGTCGCCGTATTTGCCGTCCTTGACCCAGCCGACGTTGATGACCATGTCTATCTCGTCCGCGCCGTTCTTGACTGCGTCGGCGGCCTCAAAGGCTTTGACGGCTGTGGTCGAATACCCGTTCGGGAAGCCGATGACGGTGCATATCGGCAGCTTATCGCTGACATATTCCTTGGCCTTGGCAACATAAGACGCGGGTATGCAGACGCTGGCGGTCGAGAAGTGTATGCCGTCGTCACAGACCTGCTTTATCTGCTCCCACGTTGCGTCGACCGCAAGCAGTGTGTGGTCGCAATGAGAGAGGATCTTTGAGATGTCCATTGTATTCATCCTTTCAAATTATATTAAAAAGCGTATTTGTTTATCATTTGTGCAACGCCGTCATCGGCGTTCGACGGCGCTATCGCTTTGGCTGCGAGCTTGCACGGCTCAGTGCCGTTTGCCATTGCGAATGAAAGCCCGGCTATACGCAGCATTGGCGCGTCGTTTTCCGCGTCGCCGAAAGCCATCGCTTCATCGGGGGTTATGCCGAGCCGCTCGCACATACCAAGCAGCGCAGCGCCCTTATTGACTCCTCCCGCCGTTGCCGAATTTACTCCGGGTGCGGCAGAGGCTATCTCATAGCCCTTTGAGTGGAAATTATCGAGCACGCTGTTCTTGACCTGCGGATCGGCGGCGAATACGTCTATCAGCTCCGCGCCCTTGCCTTTGATGCTGTCAAGCAGGTCGTCGCATTGGACTGTGGAGGCAACAAACTTCTCAATGAATCCGCTCGGCATATCGGGGTTCACAAAAAATCGCTCGCTCCCCTTTTGGACATATATCCTGCCCTCAAGATAAATATTATAGTATATCGGCAAGGAATTCAGCAGAGTGACCGCTTCGGCAGTCTCCTCTGGCGAGATCAGCTTTGAATATATGAATTTTTTATTGTTTCGGTCATAAACGCAGGCGCCGTTTGAGCAGATGACATAATCGACAAACGGTATCTGATCTGTGACATTCGCGGTGAACGAAAGAGTCCTGCCCGTTGCAATGGCGATGCGCATGCCTGCGTCGTGCGCCTTGAGCAGAGCTGTTTTGGTCGCTTCGGCAACGGTGAGATGATCGGGCGCCATAAGGGTGCCGTCAAGGTCGGAAACTATAATTTTAACAGCCATAATATCTCCTGTATTCTTTATATTTATCAGTATAACACTAAAATGCGGGGCGTGTCAAGAAAACGCAGATTTTATCCGCAATGTTTTGCGCCTTTTGAGCGGAAGAAAAATAAAAAAGCATCTTGAAATAGTATTTTCAATTTGTTAAAATATATATGCGGAATCAAACGGGATGCGGCAGAATCGTATCTCAAAATTTTGGGGGTCGACCATGAATCTGATGCACATTAAATATGCCGTCGAGGTTGCAAATGAAGGCTCGATAAATAAGGAGGCGGAGAAGCTGTATGTCGGCCAGCCGAATCTCAGCCGCGCTATCAAGGAGCTTGAAGCCTCGCTCGGCGTCAAGATATTTGAGCGCTCAGCCAAAGGAATGGGTCTGACCTCCGACGGAGAGACCTTTATCCGCTATGCCAAGACGATACTGCGCCAGGTGGACGAGGTCGAGAGCATTTTCAACGGCTCGGGTTCGGTGAAAAAGCGCTTCTCTATTTCCGTGCCGAGGGCGAGCTATATCTCGGACGCCTTTGCAAGATTTTCACATTCTCTCACAAACGAAGCGGAAGCGGAGATCATATATAAAGAAACCAATTCGCTCAGAGCGATAAAAAATATCCTGCACGAGGATTATAAGCTCGGCATCATCCGCTATGCGGAGAACTACGACAAGTATTTTAAAACAATGCTTGACGAGAAAGATATGCAATACGAGATGATAACGGAATTCAGCTATGTGCTTGCCATGAGCCGCGATAATCCGCTTGCAAGCGCCGAAAAAATCACTTTTGACGCTTTGAAGGATTATATCGAGATAGCTCACGCCGACCCGTATGTGCCCTCGCTCCCCCTCTCACAGGTCAGGAAAGAGGAGCTGCCCGATAATATCGGCAGGCGCATATTCGTATTTGAGCGCGCAAGCCAGTTTGAGCTGCTTTCGGAGAATCCCGAGACATTTATGTGGGTCTCGCCTATCCCTCAGAAGCTGCTCGACAGATACGACCTTGTTCAGATCCCTTGCGAAGAGAATAAAAAAATATATAAGGATATACTTATTTATAAACGTGACTACAAGCTCACTGCGCTCGATAAGGCGTTCATAGACGAGCTTTGCAAGTCAAAAAGAGAAATGTTTTAATTGAATATTTACAGTGAGAAGCCGTCTGACCTTTTACAGTCAAACGGCTTCTCACATTCGGAGTAAATGAAATGAAGAGGAATCGATATTACTATCGTTTTTGTCATTTTGGTCAGCCGTCGGCTGAAACGGTGACCGAGCTTCAGCGATAGTATAGCATTTAACGGTTTGATTGGGAATTGCCGGATTTATATATACCATTGCTTTTTTGATATACCTCAAATCGGCAAAAACAGCAGATTTCGGACTGATATTTATTATTGTATAGCAATTTCGCTTGACAAATTATCGAATTTGATATATCGTTATCATAAAAGAGCAATTCCAAACATCAAAGTTTTATTGTAGAATATAAACAAAGAAGAATCCTTGCTTTTGGATAATCCGACAATGAAATTCAGGAGGATGAACATGGAAAATTCAAACAGAACAATTATTGACAGCGTAGAAACGCTCGAGGCTGCTCTTGCCAGAGTCAAGGCTGCTCAGAGCGAGTTCGCAAAGTTCACTCAGGAGCAAGTCGATAAGATATTCCTTGCAGCTGCCACGGCGGCCAACAAGGCGAGAATACCTCTCGCAAAGATGGCTGTCGAGGAGACAGGCATGGGCGTGGTCGAGGACAAGGTTATCAAGAATAACTATGCCGCCGAGTATATCTACAACGCCTATCGCCATACCCGCACCTGCGGCGTTATCGAGGAGGATAAAGCATATGGCATCAAGAAGATAGCCGAGCCCATCGGCGTTATTGCCGCTGTTATCCCCACCACCAACCCGACCTCAACGGCGATCTTTAAGTGCCTCATCGCGCTCAAGACAAGAAACGCCATAATCATATCCCCGCACCCCAGAGCCAAGGGCTGCACGGCTGCCGCCGCTAAGATAGTCCTTGCCGCCGCCGTTGCGGCAGGCGCACCCGAGGGCATCATCGAGTGGATCGACGTGCCTGGCCTTGAGCTGACCAACCTGCTTATGAAAGAGGCTGATATAATTCTCGCTACCGGCGGCCCCGGCATGGTTAAGGCTGCATATTCATCGGGCAAGCCCGCTCTCGGCGTCGGCGCCGGCAACACCCCCGCCATTATCGACGACACCGCCGATATAATTCTTGCGGTCAACTCCATTATCCACTCCAAGACCTTTGATAACGGCATGATCTGCGCCTCCGAGCAGTCGGTCATCGTCCATAAGAACGTATATGACGCAGTCAAGAAGGAATTCGCCGACAGAGGCTGCTACTTCCTGAACCCCGAGGAGACCGAGAAGGTCAGAAAGACCATTCTTATCAACGGCGCTCTTAACGCAAAAATAGTCGGCCAGTCCGCATTCAAAATCGCTCAGCTTGCGAACGTAACCGTTCCCGAGCACACCAAGATCCTTATCGGCGAGGTCGAGAGCGTTGAGCTCAGCGAAGAATTTGCCCATGAGAAGCTTTCCCCCGTCCTTGCAATGTATAAGGCTGAGGATATCGACGACGCATTCAACAAGGCGGAGCGCCTTGTCGCCGACGGCGGCTTCGGTCACACCTCTTCAATATATCTTAACGCAGTTACCGAGCAGGCGAAGCTCGACGCATTCGCAGCGAGAATGAAGACCTGCCGTATCCTTGTCAACACTCCCTCCTCACACGGCGGTATCGGTGATCTTTATAACTTCAAACTCACCCCGTCGCTCACCCTGGGCTGCGGCTCATGGGGCGGCAACAGCGTCTCCGAAAACGTCGGAGTTAAGCACCTTATCAATATCAAAACGGTCGCCGAGAGGAGAGAAAATATGCTTTGGTTCAGAGCACCCGAAAAGGTGTATATCAAGAAAGGCTGCCTGCCCGTTGCTCTTGACGAGCTTAAGAACGTCATGGGCAAGAAGCGTGCGTTCATCGTCACAGACAGCTTCCTGTATCACAACGGCTACACTAAGCCCATCACCGACAAGCTCGACGAAATGGGCATAGTCCACACCACATTCTTTGACGTCGCTCCCGACCCGACCCTCGCCTGCGCCAAGGAAGGCACCGCACAAATGGTAGCGTTCCAGCCCGACTGCATTATCGCCGTCGGCGGCGGCTCCGCAATGGACGCCGGCAAGATCATGTGGGTACTCTATGAGCATCCCGAGGCCGACTTCATGGATATGGCAATGAGATTCATTGATATCAGGAAGAGAGTCTACACCTTCCCCAAGATGGGCGAGAAGGCTTACTTCATCGCAGTGCCCACTTCGGCAGGTACCGGCTCTGAGGTCACTCCCTTTGCAGTTATCACCGATGAGAAGACCGGCGTTAAGTATCCCCTTGCCGATTATCAGCTCATGCCTAACATGGCTATAGTTGATACCGACTTCCACATGACCGCACCCAAGGGCCTTACCTCCGCATCGGGTATCGACGCCGTTACCCATGACCTTGAGGCTTTCGCTTCAATGATGGCGACGGATTACACCGACGGCCTTGCTCTTAAATCAATCAAAACTATATTTGAGTATCTGCCCAGAGCCTATGACAACGGCCCCAACGACATTGAGGCGAGAGAGAAGATGGCTAATGCCGCCACCATGGCAGGTATGGCTTTCGCAAACGCCTTCCTCGGCGTATGCCACTCCATGGCTCATAAGCTCGGCGCTTTCCATCATCTGCCTCACGGCATTGCAAACGCACTTATGATCGAAGAAGTGCTTCGCTTCAACGCGAGCGAGAAGCCCGTCAAGATGGGCACCTTCCCGCAGTACGATCATCCTCACACCCTTGCCCGCTATGCAGAGGTCGCCGATTATCTCGGCCTCGGCGGCAAGAATGACTCCGAGAAACTCGAAAACCTTATCAAGGCCATCAATGACCTTAAAGACAGGATCGGCATCAAAAAGACCATCAAGGATTACGGCATCGACGAGAAGGACTTCCTTGACCGCCTTGACGCAATGACCGAGCAGGCGTTCGATGATCAGTGCACCGGCGCAAATCCCCGTTACCCGCTCATGAGCGAAATAAAGCAGATGTATCTCAACGCATATTACGGAACACACGAAGAAGTTTAAGGAGGGTCATATAATGAATCTTGACAGAATTCTTGCAGTCAGAAACGATAAGACCGTCTACCGCGACGGCAACCTTTGTCTCAAGGTGTTTAACTCCGATTTCTCAAAGGCTGACGTCCTTAACGAGGCGCTCAACCAGGCGAGGATCGAGGAGACGGGGCTGAATATCCCCAAGATCCACGAAGTCACCGTCATCGAGGGCAAATGGACTATAGTTTATGACTATATCAGCGGCAAAACTCTCGCTCAGCTCATGGAGGAGCACCCCGAGAAGAAGGAAGAATATCTTGAGCTGCTTGTAAATCTCCAACTTGAGATGCATTCCAAGACCTGCCCCCTGCTCAACAAGCTCAAGGATAAGATGAGCCGCAAGATCAGCCAGACCGACCTTAGCGCTACCGTGCGTTATGACCTGCATACCCGCCTTGAGGCTATGCCGAAGCATAACAAGGTCTGCCACGGCGACTTTAACCCCTCAAACATCATCATCTCCGACAACGGCGACCCCTATATCATCGACTGGTCGCATGCCACTCAGGGTAACGCTTCCGCCGACGCAGCACGCACCTATCTGCTCTTCTGGCTCAACGGCGACATTGACGGTGCAAAGAAGTATTTGCAGCTCTTCTGCGACAAGAGCAACACCCCCATCCAGTATGTTCAGAAGTGGCTGCCCATCGTCGCCGCTTCACAGACCGTCAAGGGCAATGAAAAAGAGCGTGAATTCCTGCTCTCTTGGATAGACGTTGTTGACTACGAATAAGGAGGAAAATACAAATGAAGATCACCATCTGCATCGGTTCATCCTGCCATATCAAAGGCTCCCGTCAGGTAGTTGAGCAGCTTCAGTACCTGATCCACGAGAATAAGCTCTCCGACAAGGTCGAGCTCGGCGGCACCTTCTGCATGGGTAAATGCCAGCAGGGCGTATGCGTCACCATCGACGACAACCTCGGCAGCAAGACCTACTCCGTCAGCCCCGACACCGTTAAGGAATTCTTTGAGGAAAACGTTCTTTCAAAGGTTGGATGATTTATGATAATTCAGATATGCATAGGCAGCTCATGCCATCTGAAGGGCTCCGAAAGGCTCGTTGAGCTTTTTCAGGACGCCATCAAAGACAGCGGTTATTATGACGAAATAACACTTGCCGGCAGCTTTTGCACCGGCAGGTGTAACCGTGAGGGTGTCACGATAACGGTGGACGACGATATCTACACCGGCGTGACTCCGGAGAATTTCACTGCATTTTTTGAAGACAAAGTAATGAAAAAACTCAAAGCTCAGGAGGCTTGACGGTATGTCAGACTGCTTGACCCTAAAAAAATCAAACTGCAAAAACTGCTATAAATGTATCCGCCATTGCCCGGTGAAATCCATAAGATTCTCGGGCAATCAGGCCTATATAATAGGCAATGAGTGCATCCTCTGCGGTCAGTGCTTTGTTGTCTGCCCGCAGGATGCAAAGCAGATAGTCGACGAGAGCGAGAAGGTCAGAGTGCTGCTCCAAAGCGGCGACCCCGTTATAGTCAGCCTCGCTCCGTCATTTGTTGCGAATTACGACGGAGTCGGTATCGGCTCAATGCGTAAGGCGCTTAAGCAGCTCGGCTTCTATGACGCCGAGGAGACTGCGATCGGCGCAACTATCGTCAAAAAGGAATATGAGCGCATGGTGGCTGAGGGCGACAGGAATGTTATAATAACCTCCTGCTGCCACTCGATAAATCTGCTCATTCAAAAGTATTATCCTTCGGTACTCCCCTATCTTGCGGATGTCATGTCGCCCATGCAGGCGCATTGCACCGATATCAAAAAGAGATATCCCGACGCAAAGACCGTGTTTATCGGCCCCTGCGTTGCCAAGAAGGACGAAGCGCAGTATTATGACGGTATCGTTGACGCCGTGCTGACCTTTGACGAGCTGACCGAATGGCTCAAAAATGAGAATATCGAGCTTGAAAAGGAGCTTGACAGCGACGAGAACAGCAGGGCGAGATTCTTCCCGACCACGGGCGGTATACTCAAGACTATGGCGCTTGACGACCCGAAATACACCTATATGTCGCTTGACGGCGTTGAGAACTGCATGGCAGCTCTTAAAGAAATTGAAAACGGCAGCATCAATAACTGCTTTATCGAGATGTCAGCCTGCGTCGGCAGTTGCGTCGGCGGCCCCGTTATGGAGAAATTCCACCGTTCACCCATCAAGGATTACGCCGCAGTTGCGAATTTTGCAGGCAAGAACGATTTTGAGGTCGATATGCCAATGCCTGCCGAAATCCACAAGACCTTCACCGCTATCGAGCGCCGCATGATGCCTCCTTCGGAGAGCGAGATAAGAGATATCCTGCGCCAGATGGGCAAGATGAAGCCCTCCGACGAGCTGAACTGCGGCTCCTGCGGTTACAACACCTGCCGTGAGAAAGCCATTGCAATTTACCACGGCAAGGCTGAGATATCAATGTGCCTCCCCTACCTCAAGGATAAGGCTGAGAGCTTCTCGGATAACATAGTCCGCAACACTCCGAACGGTCTTATAGTCCTTAACGAAAAGCTCGAGGTGCAGCAGATAAACAAGGCTGCGCTGAAGATAATGAACCTGCGCTCGGAATCCGACATTCTCGGCGACCAGGTCGTCAGAGTGCTTGACCCCGCCGATTTCATCGAGGTGCTCAAGACCGGCAGAAGTATTCATAACAAGCGTGAATACCTCGCCGAATATGAGAAATATGTCGAGTTCACCGTTGTGTGCGACAAGGAATACAGGCTGCTTGTGTGCATCATGCGTGATGTCACCGACGAGGAGCTTGCCCAGGAGCGCAAGGAGAATATAAGCCGCCAGACAGTCGAGATAGCCGATAACGTGGTCGATAAGCAGATGCGTATCGTCCAGGAGATAGCTTCTCTGCTCGGCGAGACTGCGGCGGAGACCAAAATCGCCTTAACGAAGCTGAAGGAGTCGATCGCTGATGAATAATCTGTGCGCCGATATAGGCTGCAAAAGCATAAATCACATCGGCGAGCAGCTCTGCGGCGACCATGTGGATATAGTCGAGCAGGGCGAAAACTCAACCGTAATTGTGCTTGCCGACGGCCTTGGGAGCGGCGTTAAGGCCAGCATCCTCTCCACCCTGACCTCAAAGATAATCTCTACCATGATGGCTCAGGGGCTTTCACTCGAGGAATGCGTCTCGACCATTGCCGCAACGCTCCCCATATGCTCCGTAAGAGGCGTTGCCTACTCAACATTCACAATAATCCATATTATTGATAACTCTACCGTCGAGCTGATCCAGTATGACAACCCGCAGATCATCATGCTGCGCGACTGTGAGATATATGATTACCCCGTGAGCGAAGTCATAATCGGCGGCAAAAAGATACTCAAATCCAATATCAAGCTGCGTGAGAACGATATATTTATCGCAATGAGCGACGGCTGCCCTCACGCAGGCATTGGCACGGCGTTCAATTTCGGCTGGAAGAGAGATGATATTGCGGAATTCATCCGCTCCGTTGCCCACGTCGGCTTCACAGCAAAAACTCTCTCGACTATGCTGATTGATGAGTGCAACAAGCTCTACGGCGGCAAGCCCGGTGACGACGCTACGGCCTGCGTTATCCGCATTAGGAAGCGTGAGCCGATGAATATCCTCTTCGGCCCACCGTCACACCGTGACGACTGTGACAGAATGATGTCGCTCTTCTTCTCCAAAGAAGGCAAGCACATTATTTGCGGCGGCACAACCTCCTCGATAGCCGCAAAGTATCTCGGCAAGGAAGTCAAGACTACGCTCAAATTCGAGCGCAGCGACGTGCCCCCGATCGCTTATATCGACGGCGTCGATCTTGTCACAGAGGGCGTTATTACAATAAATAAGGTGCTTGAATACGCCAAAGACGCACTCGGCGACAATGAGGAATACGCCCACTGGAGCGTTTCTCAGGACGGCGCATCGCTTATATGTCGTATGCTCTTTGAGGAAGCGACGGATATCAATTTCTATGTCGGCAGAGCTATTAACCCCGCTCATCAGAATCCCGACCTGCCTATTAACTTCAATATAAAGATGAATCTTGTCCAGGAGCTTTCGGAATGCCTGAGAAAAATGGGCAAGAGGATCAAGGTCAGCTATTTTTAACGGACACTGAGGTGTGATATGAGAAAATTCGATACAAAGGTACAATATCTTAAATATAAGGTTCTCCGCGAAGTGGCAAGAGAGGCGTGGAACGATACTCTGCTTGAGCATCTTGTGGATATTCCCAAGAAGATTGTTCCGGGCAACACTCCCACCATGCGCTGCTGCGTTTATAAAGAAAGGGCTATCCTGGCCGAGCGAGTGAAGCTCGCAATGGGCGGCTGCAAAGAGAACCACAATGTTATCGAGGTCATCGACACCGCCTGCGACGAGTGCCCTATGGGCGGCTACGAAGTCACCAACGCCTGCCGCGGTTGCCTCGCTCACCGCTGCGAGGATGTCTGCAAGAGAGGCGCTATCTCCTTTGACCACAATCATGTCGCCCATATTGACAAATCCAAGTGCGTCGGCTGCGGAATGTGTGCCAAGGTCTGCCCCTACACCGCCATTATCAGCCGTAAACGCCCGTGTGAGAACGCTTGCAAGATCAAAGCTATCTCAATGAACGAGAACAAGGCGGCTCAGATAGATAATGACAAGTGCATTGCCTGCGGCGCCTGCGTTTACCAGTGCCCGTTCGGCGCAATAACTGATAAATCCTATATTCTCGATGTTATCGACATCATCAAGAAGAGCGAGAATAACACAAAATACAAGGTCTACGCCGTGGTCGCTCCGTCGATCTCGAGCCAGTTCACCTATGCAAAGCTCGGTCAGGTCATTAAGGGGCTCAAAGAGCTGGGCTTCCACACCGTTATCGAAGCCGCTCTCGGCGCCGATATGGTCGCTTTTGCCGAGTCTCAGGAGCTTGCGGAGAAGGGCTTCCTGACAAGCTCGTGCTGCCCTGCATTTGTCAGCTATATTGAGAAAGCGTTCCCCGACCTTGCCGAGAATATTTCGCATAACCTCTCCCCCATGGCGACGGTCGCAAAATATATTAAGAGCAAGGATCCCGATTCAAACATCGTCTTTATAGGTCCCTGCACAGCCAAAAAGGCCGAGGTACAGAAAGAAAGTGTTAGACCCTATATTGACGCCGCAATGACCTTTGAGGAGCTTCAGGCGCTCTTTGACAGCCGTGATATAGATATTATGACTCTCGGCGAGGATGTGCTTGACAACGCCTCGTATTTCGGCAGAATATTTGCCCGCTGCGGCGGACTTGCCGACGCTGTTGCCGAGGGGCTCAAGGAGCAAGGCATTGATGACTTTGAACTGAAGCCGATATCCTGCGACGGTATCGAAGCCTGCAAGACAGCGTTGCTCAAAAAGCGCAAAAATGTGCTTGACGCCAACTTCATTGAGGGTATGGCCTGCATCGGCGGCTGTATAGGCGGCGCCGGTTGCCTCACCCACGGCGAGAAGAATAAGGCTGAGGTCGATAAATACGGCAGAGAGGCCTATGAAAAGACCATCAAAGACGCCCTTCTTTTCGAGAAGACGAAGAACGGGCTAACGCAGCAGATGATGATACAGATCCTTTTCTTCATCTGCGTTCCTGTCTTCTCCGCACTGGTGCTGCTGCTTTTCTCTGCGACCTACTTTGCCGCGAATGACCCGCATCACTCGGTCGAAGTCTACGGTGCCTTTGCTGTGATCATGCTCCTCATCATCGCGCTCTCCGCTCGGATGAATTACCATTTCTACAACACTACCAGAAACAAGATGCTGATCCCGCTCCAGCAGCTGTCGATGGCTGCACGAGCGATCCAGCATGGCAATTTCAATGTCATCGTCGATCACTACAGCGATGACGAGCTCGGGCAGATGTGCGACACCTT
>OGPQ01001985.1_pt1 | contig 12626 bp, 14 predicted proteins | sample 1552971 | NCBI WGS metagenome assembly OGPQ01 (sample SAMEA2580232, study PRJEB22360) | human gut metagenome | biome: human gut; feature: human-associated habitat; material: faeces | place: Denmark | collected 2008/2010 | reverse complement strand
ACCTTTTTGACCTCTGTGTCATCTTATGAGGGCGGTTGCGGATTTGAGGTTTAATTCTTTTATCTTTCTGTGCATAACTATTGCATATAGCCAACGAATTGTCTTGTGAGCCATCATCAACTAATATGAGTTCATAATGCTTAAATGTTTGCTGTTGTATGGAAGATATTGCTTTATCTATATATTGCTCAGCATTATATACTGGCATTACAACACTTATCTTAATATTATTATTCACTTTGCTTAAGTATTATCTCTTTCTATTAAGTTTTAATATAGCTTTTATCAGATGTCTGAACTGCCAATATTTCCCATTAAGCAAGACATACCAATTTATACCATGTTCCAATGCCCAATATTTCAGAATAAATATCTATAATTTTTGCCGTTGAATCGGTACTTCCGTCATCAATTATCAACAATTCAAAATTCTGATAAGTTTGAGCGAGAACTGACTCAACGCAACGCTTTATATACTTTTCGCCATTATAGACATTTAATATTATTGATATCATATTTTGTTGAGAATTCTATTATTATCTATAAAAAAATATAGTAAACGATATAAGATTCTACTAAATAATCCCATTAACGACTTACAAGAAGAATGAGTAGCTTTGCGCCTTGCAGCCAAGAACCCTTTTACAATGTATAGATTAATTGGAATTGATTTTAAATAATCATCTTCATTCAAATAGCCAATATGTTCTTGAAGGATAGAGTCAAGGCATTCAATTTGCATTGCAGAATATGGACGAGAAATATTACGAGAAATACGTTCTACTAAATCTTTATAATTCAAATGATATTGCAAGGAATTCTTCACCCCATGCATTATTCCATTGGGATTCTCTCTATATATATAAGTATCCTCAAAACAAAAGGCAATCGTACGTATATGTTTTGCCAAAATGAAATTCCACATCTCATCTTCATGCACGAGACCCTCTTCAAAAAACAAATTTTCATTTATAACTAATGGCTTTATTATCATTTTATTCCAAGACGTGAGTGGAATGATATATCTTGCTAACATCGCCTGCATAATCCAATGCCTATCGGATGAATAACAAGGAAGCTGTTTATCTTGTAATGATAACCAACTGCGATGACTCTTTGTACTTCCCTGCACCATCTCCACTCCAGGATATTTCTCAGCCAAGGCTACAAGTTTCTCAATACAATCAGGTGTTATACTGTCATCACTGTCTATGAAGTAGAGATAGTCGCCTTGGGCATTTCGGATACCCGTATTTCTTGCTCCAGATACCCCTTTGTTATGCTCATGATGAACAATACTAAACTGTATAGGACCATTGTATTCAGCAATCAACTTTACCAATACAGCCACGCTGTTATCCTGTCCACAGTCATCCACAAAGATGCATTCTATCTCACCCTTGTAGGTCTGTGCTGCTATAGAGTCAAAACACTCCTTAATATATTGTTCCACATTATAAACAGGAACGATGATAGATATCTTTATATTATTCATATACATTTATTCTTCAAGTGACATTACCTCGTCATTGTGCCTTTGTAAGGCACAGTCATGGTCAAAACCAGGAGGTGTAAATTTAAATCTCTTATCATTGATTTGCTCCCCGCAAGATGCAAGTTGAAAATCACGCAAAGAGGTAATTGGCAACCTACCTGTCAAAACAACAGTATTACTTCCACCCTTGACATATACCAAGGTTTTCTCCTCGGTCTTGGATGGCATGATGATTTTTGAATCGCCATAAGTAAACCACCAATAGGTATGAAAGCATCTTGCGATGGTTCCTGCAGTTTCTCCTGTAAAGGATAGTTCTTCTTGTACTGGATGAGCCAATCATAATCGACTGCTTCATCTTTGCAATACTTACGCAGGCTCCGTCCCTTTCGGTTCTGGTTGTAGTCCTGCATCACCTTTTCAAAATATTCTTTGCTTTCCATTTTATGCGAATTTTAAAACGGTTGCAAAGATAATATTTTTCATTTACCCCACCTTACACTGTATTGGTGGTTTACAAATATAACTTGGCGTATGCTGACCAAGAATGCATTAAGAGACATATTATTAGTTAATGCATTGCTAGAAATGCAATTTATAATACTCCAATATATGTATAGTTTTAAAATCCTTTTCCAGTATCTTTTTATGTCTGAGTCATCTTTGCGCTTCATAATGAAAAACGCAGAGGTGATAAAAAAAAGGGAACTGCACTACGAATTAAAGAATGCAAGATGTCCCTTAAAAGGGATGGCTCCATTATATCTACAATATTAGTATGAATTGTAACAACACAAAGTGCCATTACAAATTTCATTAAATCAATCGAATTGTAATTTTGCATTCTATAAGACCGTTTCATACAAAACAATCTGATTTTAAGAGTTCAATGCCATTAAAATATTTGCTTTAGTTTCCCTCCAACTTTTGCAACTATCCATGAAGCGTTTATCAGCAAATAGGCAATATGAAAAAACCCCCTTTGTGACAGGAGGACAGCTAATCGTCTTGTGCCTTTTTCTTTTTGGGCTACAATATTGTTAACCTCGCTAAAGGTATTAAGCCACTTTCTTAAATTGCAATGCGGGGGAGTAAGAAGATAACTCTTTGCATAAATTTTCATTTTATCCACATCATCCTTGAAGTTATCTATAAGTCCAGACTTAAGAAGTTCGGCGATACAGGTTTCTGTAGCAGTCATGATATCATGATAGTTTTTTAAACATTTTTGTTTTGTCATGGCTCCTGTATTAGTTTGATTGTAATGATACAACACTTTAGGACAATATGCAAACTTATCGGCATACATAGCACAACGATTAGTCACAACATAGTCTTCCCACATCTGCAAACCTTTAATTGGCCATATATCATGCTCTTTCAGTAAACTTAGACGTATCATCTTATTCCAGAAAGTACCCCACATTCCGCCAGCCAACTGTGCTTTCAGATAGGTAGTTCTGTTAAGATCGTCGATTTTGTTGACCACAACTTCTCTATGGTCTGCATAGACTAAGTCATAATCGCAATATATGATGTCTGCATTTTCTTTCTTCGCTGCACCATACAACTCACTGATATAGTTGGGTTCCATCCAGTCATCCGCATCACAAGAAATGAAATATTCCCCCTTAGCGACTTTCATTCCTGCCATACGAGCAGCACTAACACCTTGGTTGCTTTGATGGATAACCTTTATGCGTCTATCCTTGGAAGCCCATTCGTCACAAATTGAAGCTGTTTGGTCTGTTGAACCATCATCTACCAAAATTAACTCGAAGTCATGAAACGTCTGATTTGTCAGACTTTCCAATGCACCATTCAAATACTTGTCTGTATTATATACAGGCAATATCACACTAACTAATATATCTTCCATACCATATTTTACTATTAACACACAAAAAAGCCATTATTTTACAACGTAAGTATTCATTGTTTCTTTTTTTTAAGAGGAACTGCAATAACAATCGTCTTACCATTATTTAGTTTTACAAGCGTACAATCTGCATTGCCAACTGGATAAAATTTAATTTTATGTTCCATATATAAAAATCAAAGATTTAAATATTATTTATCATCTTTTACTTATGCTTTTATTGTTCACATACCAAGCGTAAACATATTTAAAACCATTAGTATTTTATAATTTACATCTTAAAAAAAACTCTCAGTCTTCTCGTACAGAATTTTCCCAAAGCCATTGATATCCAAATAGATGGAATAACGAGTGCAATACCTACCCAATAAGAATGACGCAAGTATTCACCTTCAAATTGTATTCCCCGCAGCCCAGCGACTCTCATTAACAAAGGGATTGTCAGATAATAGAGGTGGAATATCACGAAGAAATGAAATCCCAAGATAAACAAGGAAAGATTTCCCATCTCTTGTAGTTTCAAGCCCAATTTACACTTCAGACTATCAATTATTTTACAAGCCTTTAGACATAAATAAATGCCTGACAGAGAACCAAGCAGAAACAATACGGGATGATAAAAATCCAAAGTTGAAACATTTGGTCTTATAGAAAATGGCAAACAACAAGCAATAAAACCGGCCAAGACTACCCAAACACGCCTCTCGCCTTGCATGACTATATTAGCATAAATGGTGACATCACCCCATCTAACTTGTCTTACCACATACCCCAATATATAATAAAACTGCATTAGAAGGACTTGCGTTCCCCACAGAGGCAAACTTATACATTCCCTACAAAGCAACATACCCATGCCCCCCAGAATAGCGAGCCTACGGCTAATCCTTTCCAAGCCCAAACACGAGTAAATATCGAAGTAAGACGACTCAATAAGTAGCAGCCAAACAGGCATATCAAAAACCATAGAGGGGAAGCCGAAGCATTAAAAATCGAAAAGATAGATTTCCCATGCGCAGTATGATACACCAACAAATCCCGCAGCATATTGGAGCCGTTACCACAAACAGCAAAGAACAAATAGGGAACTATCAGAGTCCTCACTTTTTTGTAAATGCCATAGGCTAACTTCTCTTCGGGATGAAAAAACATTCCGGACAAGAAGAAAAACAATGGCATATGAAACATATAAATAGGAGTAGCAAGCCACATGGGTATTGGTACATGACCTAAAACAACTAAAAAGATTCCGATCCCCTTTGCTATATCGATTGTAATATCTCTCTGACTCATTTTACCTTTACTATTATTTTATTGATTATAAGACAGACATAACCTATTATATCAAATCTCCAGGCAACGAATCTCAATGCCTGTTTACGGAAAAATGGTAATCCAGGCAATAATTCCAAATGCTTATCTACTTCAGGAAACAAAGCTCTGTATTTATTGAAATCACGGTAACGAGAATCAAAGACAAAAATGTCCTTACAATAGAACATACAATTTATCAATGATGGATAAAGTGCTTCATATATCCCAACTCGCTTTAGTTCTACAATAAGACAAGTCAACATACTTGCATAATCAGTCTTGAATTTTAGAATGCTGAATTTGTTAATTGCAGAATTCTCATTAGACATATTATAATTATACAAAGCATTGTTGACATAAGAGAATTTAGATGAATAACATACAAACTTACTGACGAACAATATATCTTCGGCTGTTTTCAAAGATGCCTCAAAACAAATATTATTACCTTTGATTATTGAAGCCCTAAACAATTTATTCCAAAGTACGGCAGAAAATTTTGAATCCAAAATACCTCTTAACAATCCCTGACGAGTCATATCAGACAAATCACAAGGATGATCTGTATCAGAATTTAATCGGTTTTCCACATAATCACACCAAACTAAGTCTGCATTGTTTTTGTCTGCAGTATTATATAACCTTTCAAGATAATCTTTTTCTATGTAGTCATCAGGATCAATAAATGCAACATAGTCAGTACTAACCATATCCAAGGCTTTTTGCCTGGTCTTGCTTACTCCTTGATTTTCCTGATGAACAACAACAAACCGCTTATCTTTCTCTGCATAATCATCACAAATCTCACCTGATTGGTCCTTACTGCCATCATCAATTAGAAATACCACATAGTCTTGCATTGACTGTGATAGAATACTATCTAAACAACGGCAAAGGTATTTTTCAACATTATAGACAGGAACTATAATGCTAATTTTCTCATTTACCATCAAGAATTATATTATTATCTAGATAACACCTCGCAGATATAAATAGACACAATTTAAATTTCTATATAGACTTTTTGTTCTATGCATTATTTTTAAAAGATTATAGAATGAAACGCCTGATATATAAGTATATAATTCATCCTTTAAGGCATCTTCATGCATTGCTTCTATAATGGACAATTGATACTTATCATAAATATCCATAGAATCTAAATTCTGTTTTTTTTGTCTAATATAATTTCCAAACCAATTATCATATTCTAACGAAGCCTTAATCTTTTTGAAGCATCGCTCTTTATCGTTTCTACCATATGATATATTTACGGTTGAATTTCGAAAAGAGAACAAAATTTGATCCGTATTGACCATTCCATTACGACTCATTTCTATAACAGTTGCAGAGTCGCTATTCCAAGCTAAAGGAAAATTCTTAAAACCATTTATCACTTGCAACTTTTTCGTCTTAAAGACGAAATTAGCAATACATTTTATATAGTGATTACCATAAAGTTGAGAAATAAATTCTATATCTGATAACTTCTCATCATATATGGCATCTTTAGCTAATAGGTGTCCTTGCTCATTAATCAGTTTTACTCTCGCCCTTATCAAATCAACCTCAGGATATTTCTTTGCCAACTTATCCACCTCTTCCAAGAATGTTGGTTCATAAACATCATCATCACTGGCAAGGATAAAATACTCTGTATCACACATATCCACCAGTAGATTCCAATGGGACACAAGACTCTTGCTTCCCATATTCACCTCATTACGTCGATATGAGAATCGAGCATCATCCCCACACACCTTATTATATATTGACTTCAAATCATGTGGTGAGCAATCATCTGATACCAATACCTTGAAATCTGAATAAGTCTGTGATTGTATACTTCTCAATGCTACCTCGAAGAAGTCGGGCTTATAGGCAGGGAGAAGAAATATATATTTTACCATATTTAATTTATAGTTTTAACCTAAGTATGTTATTGACATAGTTTTTCATATATTTCCAGTCTGTTTTTCCTCAATGCCTCTAAAGAGTAATGTTTACGTATCATCATATTAGCATTTTCAGCAAACTGATGGCGCAAGTCAGAATCTTGTAACTTCAATATGCTCTCTATAAATTCGTCTGGCGTATTTGCAATGAAGCAATCCTGGCCATTCACAACAGGAATTCCCTCTGCTCCCACCGAGGTGCTGACGAAAGGTACACCCTTGCTCGAAGCTTCTAAGATTTTCATTCTTATACCACTTCCTATTGTAATTGGAACAATCATCGTACTGTCCTTAATGGCAGCATAAAGATCATCCACAAATCCGAGGAAATGGACATCCTTATATTTCAATGAATACTCCTTGATGCGGTTTTCAGACCAATTGCCAATAATATCAAACAGCATATCAGGACATTTCTCTTTCAAGTGCGACCAACAATTTTCCAAAAACCAGGTTACACCCACAAAGTTTGGATTATGAATCTCTGGTCCAATAAAAGTCAGTCGTTTTCCATCTCCCTTGTCCTCTTGAATTTCTTTTGATGAGTCTATGATGGCAAAAGATGAATATACAGGCGACTTCACACCTGCATCAACCAATTTCTTTGCATCAATAGGTGAAAGGGTTATCACTTCATCATAAAGATTGAGCAAACGGATTTCAATCATGTCCGCAAAAACCTTACAAGCCTGTGCATAAACAGAATTATCCATTTTCTCTATTTCCAGTTCACGCCTTACAAATCCCAACTCATGATGAACATATATTTTCTTTATACCATCTGGTACCGCCAATACATCCGAAATGCGCCATGGCATTTCTATTTGCAGAATATCAATATGACATTCCAAACAGGTACGATGGATAAGTTCTAACCAGTCTTTCTCTGCAGGTGTTATTGTTGTCTTCCACCAATTGCAAGTATTCTTAATAGGATCTACGGGAACAGGAACCGTCTTTATGCCCAAAATCTTCTTCAAGAGGCTTTTCGATTTTCGCACAACCTTTTCTTTGAAATTCTCTATATGAACCTTGCTCAAGAGAGGAATTACTTGGGCATTAGGAATATGTTCCAGAAATTGATTTACTGACTTATGATAATGCTCATCATCAACGGCTTGAAACATTACAAAGATATTGTAATCGTCTTTAACGGCTGCTATACCATTATATAAAGCCTGATGCCCTCCACTCTCCATTGGATATGGGAGGAAAGGAAGAACGAAAAGTAAGTTTTGCTTCATAATTACTAAGTTGTTAGAATTTGAACATAATACTCAAGCATTTTTGTAGCAACTTTAAAAGTCGAAAATTCATCTTTAAAATGACTCGCTGGATAATTTTCATTTATCATAGACAAACCTTTAGAAACAGCGGATAATATAGAAGATTCATCTTTTGGATCAAATGTAGGGAAACCCATTTCCTTCAATAAGGGACCTACATTTCCAACATTAGGTCCTACTACCACTTTATTAAAAAGCAAAGGAAGTATTGCATTTCCTGAGTTCAAAATTTTCTTTCTTTGTATTAAGCACAAATCTGCTGCCATATAATAATAAGGTAACATATCATCAGAAACAGGAGTCCATGAATTCCCTGTCATATGAATTTTATAAAATAACCTATATATGAAACTCTTTCTTTCCAGGTGATTAGGAAGAAATGGAATTTTTCGTCTATGAGGAACATGAAGAAAAGAAGGAGCCAATATTTCTACCTTTTTCTTTTTAAAATACTTTGCAACATTAAGAACAAGTTCTCTTTCTTCTTCTGCTCTAAAAGCTCCAAAACATAATATATACTTCTTATTAGGATTTAATTTGAGCTTAATTTTAGCCTCTTTTTGAGATGGTATTTTTGTATATACGGTATCAAAAATCTGATGTGGAAGCAACCAATGCTGTACATCTGGATATTGTTTTTGAAACAAAAGAAGAGAATAATTTCCTAAATGAAATATCACATCACTATTTTTATAAACAATATTCATACAATCACCATAATCGGCACATTGATTATAATGTGGAATTAAGTCATGGCATGTAGACACAATCTTTATGCCATGACTTTTCAATCTTTTGATATGATTTTCCAAATCCGATGTTTGATGCGAATCACCGGCCATAAAAGCTTGCGGCCATTGGAAATGAACAATATCGTAATTGAAAATGGTTTCGTTCCAAAATCCCTCACGACCATAATTTATTTCTATTTTGGAACTTATTTTTTTTATTTCTTTTACAAGTGTATAAATATAAGGATTTCCTGCATGGTAAATATCCTCATGTACTATATATATTTTCATTCTTTTGGTTCTAAAGAAACCCTCAAGAAATCTCTCGAAAGGTTTGCATAATGTTTTATCTTATTATTTATTTTATTCCAATCAATATTTGCATCCTCTGGATTGTAGTTTAAAAGGCGCTGCAAAGAATCAAACCTATCATTACCTCTTCGCTTGTTATATACAAGCTTAACAGGTTTATTGAATATTATAGAGAATACAAATCCATGAAATGAGTCAGTTACAATATATTTAGCATCTCTAAATGAACGTAACCATTGTTCTATAGAAACCATATTAATAGGATCTATAGAGGTTCTAAATGGTCGCAAATGTTTCTGTAATGCAACTTCATTTATGATATCATCAATTTCTTTTTTGGAATCCAACACATAACAGAACATATCCCCCTCTAAAGGCAAAGTTTTTCCTTCATCAATAATTTCAGAATACCATTGCCTTGGCAGGAGCAATGTCGGGTCCAACACTTGAATTGCCTTTGGATGATTCCATCCATATTTTTTCAAAAGTTGAAATCCAGAGTCTTCACGTATAGACACCGCATCGAACATTTTATATAATTCAGCTAATTCTGGCTTTTCACTATCAGGGATTTCATCTTCAGAGGTTCCAAAAGAAACACCATAAGCAATTCTCTTTATTCTATGTTTGTCCTTTAAAAATTCAAGAAACATCGAACTAAAAGGATATTTATAACTCATAGATCGACGCCATACTTGATCTGATCCAACAATATATGCCTCAAAATAACCAAACTTTTTTAGCTCTTGATATGAACATATTATTTGAGTATGTTTGATATATTTATTATAGAAAGGTTTTATTGCTTTTATTTCTTTAGAGTATTTCCTATTTTGATGAAATTCTCTAAAAATTCCTTCTTTATTTTTTTTCAACACTCTCCTTGCCAATCTCTTCAAAATTGTATAAAGAGCACATCGACCAGGAATGCGTTCATAGAAACTTGTTTGTAAATGAGTAACATCATACCCCATATCTTGCAAGACTTGCATCAGAGCATAACGTTGAAGATTTCCCCCATAATTGTTGTCAAATGGAAGATTAAGTAATGCTATTTTCATTTATAAAACTTATCTTTAATCCTTGTAAACTTATGAGCAACAATACTAACCATTTTATTGCGCATTGATTTATCCATTCCAATTGTTATACTAGCAACACCCACCATTATTATAGATATTACAGCATTCAATATGACTCTAAAAACTCCTGGTTCTAAAATTTTATCATACACAAAATATGATACAGAACAAGCGAGAACCGCAACACAAATACATCGTATATGGACAGCTAACAGATAGTTTGGAATAGAAAATCTGATATAATGCCGTAAAACAAACACTCCGATTATGTCACTCAAAAATATAGATATAATTGCTGCTACAAAGACACTTTCAGGCACTCCACCAAGTTTTAGAAATATATATGATATAGGAAATGCTAAACACATACATATACCAACTGTAACATTTGAGAGCAAAAGTTTTCCTGTAGCATGCAATGCTGTACCTCTTGATTCTTTCCAAGTATTAATCAAACAAAATATAATAATCAAAATCAAAAAAGACTCGGTATGAGCAGGATATTTACCCAACCACCACGTAAGTAATTGTTTGGATTCCAAACAAACAGGTAATGCTATCATTAACATTAAATAAAACGAAAAACAAGCTCCTTGTTTGACTAATTTAAGCATACCATCAATATCGCTAGCGGCATAAGATTTTATTATTTGCGGTTTAACGGCAGTCATGAAACCTCCACTGAATTTACCAACATGCCCTTGAACTTGATAAGCAATGCCACGAGCCGCATTTACAACTGGACCAAAGAAAGTATTAAGCAATAAATTTAAGCCATCTCCTTGGGCAAGTCCTGCTAATTGTCCGATTAAATCTGAACCAGCATATGAAAACATGTTTTTATATAGTTTTTTGTCTTTACATATTTTGATTGATGTTTCAGAATAATGCCTTATGCAATATATCCTATAAAAAACTAAACATGCTAAACTCTCTATAAAAGTAAGAGAAGCATAAAATACCATTTTATCCATTGGAGAGATAAATATCAAATATGCATTAACCAACTTTAAGATACCATCAACCAACGTAAAATAGGCATAAATCTTCATATTCTCATGGGCTATTAATGTTGCATTATAAGGAACTTGTGATAGGAAAATAGGCGTACCTAAAACTGATAATTGATATACAAACATAGATGCACCAAGCCTCTCTTCAGGAATAACCATCTTGTTATAAAAGAACCATAAGCCAACTGTCTCTCCTAAAATTACAATAATAATGGCAATCATTATATGCACAACAAGAGCGGCATTAAAGACCTTATTCAACGCAACATAATCATTACGCCCTAATTCAAATGTTATAAATCGCGAAGTGGCTGCACCCAAACAACCATTAAGGAAACCAAACATCGCAGTTATACCACCTACAACATTTATAAGACCAAAGTCTACTTCTCCAAGAGAATTTAATATCACTCTTGAAGTAAATAAACCTATAATCATCAAAACCAACATTCTGGCATAGAGATATAATGTGTTTTTAATTATCCTTTGTTTATTTTCTGATATTTGTGACATACTGAAAAATTACAATTATACAATTCTACTAACTAACACTACCTACTATATTTATTATTTATAATCCTGAAATCAAGAAAGATATTTACATAAAAAATATGAGCAATAGAAATTTACCTTATCTATTATTTCAAACTTTGTTGTTTATATACCTTGGCATTATTTGCAAATAATAGAGAATAACCATCAATATCTATGTATCATTAGACAATCTATAAAGTGGATTCTATTTTTCATTATAATTGGCAAATTTTGAGACTAAGATAAGGAATAATCCATTGCACAATTCGCTTTTACAAAAAGTATGTGAATATCGATTATAAGATTCAGTATCACCAGAACAATCGGCAATCATTCCTGATTCTGTAGTATGCAACTTAAATAAAGATATATTTGCTTTTCTTTTTGACGACCTACTTTGTTTAAAAATCTCGAACATTAAAGCAGTAGAAGAATCAAATTCACCGAAAGGCTGGCCCGGAAATTGAGAATAATCCATTTTATCTATTGACTTCCCAATCTTTTCATCTGTCATATCACCAAAATATGATAAAGCAAGAAGATACCATCCAATTCCTCTTCCCCAATTTGAGCTTCCCAATTTCAAATGAGTATTTGGATTATAACCATGAGTTGGGACACCAGTAGTTTTATCTACACAATACTTTTGGATAATGCTAATATTATCCTTTGCTATTTTTTTTGCTATTGTGTCTCCTGTTAAATTATAATATTCTACCAAAAAAGGTACAAACATACCTAATCCATCAACAAAACGATAATCAGAATTTGATATATATGGAATTTCGTTACTGCTACCTATACGCATAGAGAGAAGTTGCTTATATATACTAGAAGATATATTTAAATATTTTCGATGCTTAGTTATTTTATATAAATTAATATACATTAAACCATAAGGAATCTGTACGATATTATGGCTCAGGTGCGGAAGTCCGTGGATAGCCCACCAGGCATGTTAACCGAAGATCATCATCATACGGTACATGAAGAAAGGCAAGTCTGCTACTCCTCTCACCTGCGCC
>OGPQ01001980.1_pt1 | contig 12643 bp, 18 predicted proteins | sample 1552971 | NCBI WGS metagenome assembly OGPQ01 (sample SAMEA2580232, study PRJEB22360) | human gut metagenome | biome: human gut; feature: human-associated habitat; material: faeces | place: Denmark | collected 2008/2010 | reverse complement strand
TTATTAATACTAAACTATGAAAAGATATGTAATTCGATATCTGAAAATCGAATGCTATGCTAGTTAATACCTAAAAAGGTACAACAGGACTCCAACGGTAGGAGATTTATACCCATCAAATAACATTATAACTGAAATTATCTGAAAATCGAATGCTATGCTAGTTTCTGATTGTTTAGAGAGCCTAACAGTAACTATAACGTGCTCTTTTTCCTGTTATAGTAAGGAGTACTGTATATGATTCATAACCTACAACTGTTACTTCACTATCGGTAATACTTCTACCGAATTTTATTTTGAGCTGTTTATGTTTCAAAACACCCACTCTATAGCCTAATAGTTTATTCTAAGGCTGCGTGTACTTACGACTTTGTTCTTATTCTGCACATAACTTTAGGATTTCCACCTATCATCCTTTAATGTAAGGAATCAGCGTCACTTTACATATATTGTTGCGCAATATACTTTAAATGTTTCAAATGTCAGCAATTATATTGTACAGTCGAGGGTGGCTCGGATTTACTTTCGTCTTCTTATCACTACTCGTCCTAAAACCTACCATTGAACTTCCTCATTAGTTAAGTTAAACATGTTTATTCTCTCATAAATAGAGACTTCCTAAATAGATTTACATTCTGTCACTTCCCGTTAAGACTACTATTTAGTGCAATGCACAGATTTTTCTCCGGTCTGCTTCGTGTCCGTCTCTTAATGTGTCTGCTTCTCTTCAACCTGGGAGTAGGGCGATGCTCACTTTCACATATACTCTTAAGGATAGAGTATCTCACCTTGTGCAAATTTGATAAAACTCCAGTTATGCTTCTGGATAAAATTATTTAGTACTTCTAAGCTTTATGTCTTCCGCTTAGTATTGAAATAGTGTTATTGCGCACTTCATCCGCTAGTTATCTTTATATTCCTGTTGCAAAGCACTCTAGGTTTATACTCAGATAAGATAACAACTGAGTTTATTATAATATTACTTGAACTCACATACTCCTTATTTCCTAAAGAGGTCCGTTGCAGGATTCCTTATTTATTAATATTGGATCATTGCTACTCAGCCAATAGGCACACAATCTACTACTCACTTTGTCACTCTATCCCTCTATACTGGAGTGTATAGTAATATAAGCTTAGGATTAGTTATGAACTGGTATCATAACATTGTGCATAGGCTTTACACCTAATCCAGGTAATCTATCAATATTTTTTCAATAAGTAGTGCTATAATATTATAATTAAGTATCTTCATATATACTATCTCTAAACTTATTAAGTTACAATATAACTGTTTAGATAAGTATAGAACACTATACTGACATTTTTATATGGTCTGTGCCATAAAGGGGAGTTTGGAGCTACCCTAGAGCGTTATATGCTCGATAATGTTCAGCACGTAGTCTTGGACACTACGATTTGTTGGGCATCATCGTGTTTATTACTCCTTCTTGATTCAAACTATGATAAGTCTGCGAGTAACTTAAGAGGATTTCGTTCCCCTTGTACTGTTTAATTTTGTAGACTGCTCTCTACTAATTGCGTCTTCTGTTTCTGTCTCCAGTCGGTTCTCACCAAAAACAAGAGGGTTGTACACGCTCTCCCTCTATCTTATTGCCTCTTCAGTTTATAGATAGTATATAAACACAATAAGTTATTATACTTTCAGTAGTAGCCTATAGTTGTAGCTATACTCTATTCCTACTAATATTCTGTACTATCTTAATTTTAAGAAAGTAATCTAACCATTTACTTTCTAATCCTTTGATTTAGACATCTCTGGATATACACCATTGTAGCTCTATAATCGCATTGGCTGTTCTAGTTGCGACTCAGATTTATCTTCTCTGATTGTTGTTGTTTCAGTCTTTGGAGAATATCCGTACAAGTGGTTTTATTCTCTTTAACTGATGGCAGTTCTCTTACCTTAATATATTTAGGTACTTCCTTCTCTACAACAGAAGTTAGATAGATGATACTGTCTTTCTTTTTGATTTCAACATTGATATTTTGTTCTGGGTTGCTTTGTCCATTTAATTTTATAGCGTTATCGTTCAAATTAATATCAATATTAAAGTCTTTTGCCCGAGGTACATCTGTGAACTTCGGAATCACATACTCATGTGCGGTGGCAGTGTTTGTATAGTTAGTTACAAATCCTACATATCCACCGAAAGCTAGCATTGCTAGCGTAAATAAAACTGTTGGTTTTTTACTCATTTTGATAATGCGTTAATTGTTACTTTTTAGTAGCATACGCAGATTTCTCAATATAGAAAGTAAGAGGATTCAAAGAGGTTGATGTATACAAGCTAGATACTTTCTGCATTACTTGTTTCAACATCTTGTCATTCATTTCTGCTCCATAAGCAATCCGTAGATTGTTTACAGTCTTTATTGCTGAAATGTGTTTACCTTTAAGATTCAGACCCTTGATTTCTGGATATACAAGTTTGTCTTCATCTTTACCTTCGTTATTAGCAGAAGTAATAATACGATTGATCAGATCGTCATTAGTTCCACTAATTAATTGAGAATACCGTTTTGCTTCTTCTTCGTAGTTATTGTTTTTTGCAGTTTCATCAGCAATCTTCTTAGCTAAGAATACTTTCACAACATTAGCAACTTGCGCATCGTTGTATGTTGTTAATTGGTTCTTAAGCCAAGCATGAGATGCTAAAACTGACAAATTACCAGTTAAATTACCCCAAATAGCATTCGCACAACCTTCAAGTAATGTAGCGTTTCGTCCTGCTTCCTTCATCTTAAGTAATACAGTTGCTAATACTTGTGCTGGTTCTGCATCTTTGTCAAGTTTATAGGCTTCCCGTGCAAATTCAATCATATTTGCTACGTTCTTACCTATACCTCCTGACTTCTGCTTGTGCCGCATGTTCATAATAGTACACATTGCTGCTACTTTCTGTTCATCTGTGACACATTCTTCAGGTTTTGGCATTTCCTGAGTCTGCGGAACTTTAGCATCTTGTTCTAAAGCTTTCTGCATTTCAGGATTTGTCTTTGCGACAGCATCTTTGAAGTTAATCTCAAGCTGTCCATCAGATGTTTTGCTAGGAAGCAAATTAACACCGAGGAACAAAGAAGCTGTTTCATTCAAATATGCAAACATTTCTTCGTTCACAGTAAAACCTTGTTCTTTTGCATCATTCTTGAACTGGTCGTTCCATTTCTGAATTAATACAAACATCATAAGGTCTGCCTGTTTTCCTGTTGCTTGATACATTGCCCGATCGTCTTTAATCTCTTCACGGCGTTTCAGAATTGCATTCATCAAATCTACTGAGTGATTTGCATCAATTCTGTCACTGTTTTGAGTTACGATATTAGGCGCAGGAGCTGCTGCTGGTTTAATAGTTGGAGCATTGCTGATGTCAATTTCTTCAGCTTCTACTTCTTCTATTTTTTCCTTCTTTGGCTTCTGCTGTTTAGGTTTCTTTTCAGTAGGTGTAGATTTAGGATCTTCCTTCTTTGGCTCCTCAACTGGCTTAGTTTCAGGAACTTCAGCAGGAATAGGATTCTTAATTCCTTCCTTAATCCGTTTGACGTCAATTCCGTCTCCCTCCTTTACATTAGATACTGGGAAGAGAACACTAGTAGTTTCACTAGTTTCATTGTTCTTCCACTCGGCTTTGATATTTTCAATGCCTTTACTGTCTTTCTCAATCTTAAGAGAAAGTAGACTCATGTACGGTGATTTTGTGCACAACATATGAGTTTCATATGCTGATTTGCCCATTGGAGTCTGATAAATACCGCCTTTCTTTTGTTCAGCAGGTTTTTGTTCAGGCTTCTTTTTTTCTGGTTTAGGATCTTCTACTTTTGTTGCTTCTACTTTAGCTGAAGCTTCTACTGCTTCTTTAGCTTTTTTCAACGCTTCTAAGTTTCTTGCTGCTTTTGCACTTGGAGTCTTTCCACCTTTATTTCTTTTTGCCATATTGATTATGTTTTAAATAAATTAATAACTTAACAATTAATACACTTAAATTATGAAATTAAGTGCAGTCAACTGTCATCTTCTATCTCTGCATTGTTAGGCATGGTAGGTATATCTTCTCTATCAGTTGTTACTAACGTCTCACCTCCGTCTTCCTGACCCATTTCATAAGATTGGTTATCTACTGTCCCTACAAAAGCAGTAGAACCTTGAGATGTGGGATTAGGAGCCATAGTAACAACTAACTCTTGAGAAGGAGTATCTGAGGTATTTGCAACTACCTTTTTTACTCCAGTACCTACAACAAAGCCTAGTAAAAGTACGCATACTAAGAATACGTACAAACTAGCACTTTTACACATTCTAGAAATGATAAAAGATGCTAATGCTCCTAAAAGGAGTAAACAAAAACTAGTCATATTGTTGAAAGTATTTGTTAATAATCTGTTTTCTGTTTAAGTTTTTGTCTTGCTTTGTTTAAATCACCTTTTACAGCTAATTCATTCATTGCAAGCTTACTGGCTATCTCTTTATAAGACATACCATCTATACGAGCATTAATTAAATCTCTATATTTCTTCTTAAGAGTAGGTATAGCTTGTAAGACTATATCTAATTTTTCCTTTAGAATTAAATCTTCTTCAGGACTTCTCTCTAAAGCAGATAGTTGAATTGGATTTTCATCCTCATCAACATAGTTATTTAATTGCTCTTTTTTGTTTCTACGTATATAGTCTATTGATGCATTAACAGCAATAGTCTTTAACCACATATTAAATGAAATATGTTGAGTATACATAGATAATTTCTCATAAGCTTTAGTAAATACTACTGATGTTAAATCATCAGCAACATCTGTATTCTTAACTACACCCATAATAGTGTACCAAATATCAGTTTTATACTTATAGTATAACTTACTAAATGCTTTTTGAGAACCTTGTTTAGCTTGCTCCACTAGATCTATTATTTCTTGTGTCATATAGCTAAATTTTAGTGGATTGTAGTTAACCCAATAACTACAATCCTTAAATTCAGAAGGGAAGTTTTATAATTTCTTTGCAATAATAATTATTTACTGCTAGACATCTTTTGTAGAATACATCTGAGATATGTTCTCTCCATTCTTCTTTCTCTTCTTCATTGAGAGGATATGCCATTTTCAATGACATATTAATAGCAATCCTTACTCTTACTAATCTAGTCTGAAGACTTAATATTTTATCTTCTAATAGATTGTTAAGAATATCCATCCACAGTCTTCTATTTATCCACTTATTGATACTTAGACAAGTGTTACTAGTAACTATCTTAGATTTTAAATTAGGTGGTATATTTGCCCAATCATCCAATACACTATCTGCATATCCTAATACTTTAGTATCAAAATTTGCAGAAGATATAATCTTGTCTAAAGTAAACCTATAAGGTTCCTCTAATTCAGCATTGAGTGCTTCAATAAGTCTCTTAAAATCGCTCATTATGGTTCTCTGTTAAGTGCTTTACAAATTACAGTAAATACATAGTTAGCTTGAGACATTTTTAGGCTGTATTTCTTCTTTAAATGCAGTCTAGTTCTTACTTTAGCTTGTTCTATACCATATAATGGTAAAGTTGATTTATAGTAAGCAATACCTTCTTCGATGATTTTATCTTTTCTAGAATCTTCTCCTAAGCCTTCTAGAGTCTGTAAATCACCAATACCTACATTATCAACTACTTCAGTAATAGATGGTAATGCAAATGTATACTTTTCAGGATACATCATAATATCTACTACTTCAGGACTGTCTTTAGTAAGATCTTTAGCTTTACCATTCTGTTTAAAGTAATTAAGATCAATTGCACCTACTACTTCTAATAATGGTTCTACTCCGCTTAAAAGGAGTAATACATTAGTTTCTGGACCTTGTGCGATCCACATACCTGCTTTTAACATAATCCTTTTGTTTTAAGTATTTTGATAAATTCGTTTTTGAATCTTTTTACTACAACTGCTGCATCCATTGGGCTAATGTTGAATTCAGAAGCTACTTTCTTTCTGAATTCCATCTCTCCACTGCATTGCTGCATTACTTCTTGTAGTCTTTCTCGCTCTCCTGGTTCAGTCCAGCGAACATATTGAACAATTTCCATGTTAATTCATTTGATGTTCAAGATCTTTAATTTTATTATAGATGCCTACCCAATATATCAAGCCTTCTTTACTCTTTTCAGCTTGAAACATTTCATAGATTTTGCATCTATTGTATCCGACTGTAATGTTATGTGCACCACGTCGCCAACCTCTACCTCCCTTCATTACTGATGGAGTTGATTCATATACATACTCAATGAACGCAGTAAGTTTACGTTCTCTTGTAAGAACAATTTCCCAAGTCTTGGGCAATTTATTCCTAATAAAACCTCTTAAGCCTTTTTTATTCATGTTTATATTTAAATATTTTTGAATTACTTCCAAATTCAAATCTAATTGTATAGATACTATTTTTATTAGTTGCTCCATTAAGTGTTATTCTGATTTCACTCATAAAGCGATCAAGATAATACCTAGTATTAATATACCACGCAACTATCTCATAATAGTTTCTTCCACCATTACTACTAATATTCGCTTTTGCATAATAATCATGTGTACTACATGTCAATATATCTTCACTTATTGCTAGTAATCTATAAAGATTTTTTTGTATAAAGTCTAAGATTTCTGCTTGAGTATTGAATCCTTTTTCTTTACTCTTTTTATGCCGACCACGATTCATAAGTAGTTTCTTTAATTGAAGATCTAAGTCTTTCTATAGCTGCCAACAGTGTATCTATTCTTATTACTATTTCTGTGTCTCTAACAAAATGTTTAATGTGCTTCAGATTAGTAATCATACCAGCTAAAAGCATAAGAGATAAATTTCTTCTACTTGCCTTTAATTGATTTAAAGTCTTTTTCATCTACAAAATGTTTTTAAGTATTGTTCATAATGTTTCTTTTCATTTATTGAAGCTAAAGCATCTAATTGATTATAATTCTTTTTAGTTAAAGTAAAATCATAATCTAACAATGCTTCTTTTAAACTATAAAATACACTATAATCAAACAAATCTCTGTTACTTATTTTGATTTGTTCAATGAGAGCTGTTTCAAATATAGCTAGTAATCTTAGAATATATTTATTATTCTTTTTAACTGCTAGTCATAAACCTTTACTTCCTTTACTATAATCTAAAGGAATGATTGCTGTTTTGTTATAATCTATTTTCATACTCTAAAATTTGTTTTATAATACTTTTTAATGATTCTTACAGTTTCATCAAATTCTTCTTTATTATCAAAAACATTACAAAAAGTATAATTGTTTTTATTTAAGAATATAGGATGAAAATAAGCTACAAAGAATGTTTTAAATAATCTACTCTTTTTAATAGGAATTAAATTATCTAAAGTAATATCGCTAGTTATACTTACTACCCAAGCAATATTTAGCTCAGTATCTATTTTATAGATTACTCCATAATGTTCACACACTCCTATTTTTGCTCTGATAATATCATATTTTTGTAAAGGTATCTGATCTACACCTTGACCTAATATTTCTGTAGGTAAAACTATATTTTGTTTAGGAACACATGAAGATTGTTCTACTAAACTATTGATAGATAAAGATGAATTAAATGCATCTACTATACTTATTACATCTAATATTTTATTATCATCTGTATTTTTTAATTTAGAAGATGCTTTAGATCTTATAGAATTTAAAAAGTTCTGTTTTTCATCAGCAGTCTTTTCCTTTAATAAATTTAATATACTCATACTTTTTGTTTTTAATTTTGATAATATTTGTTTACGGAGCGGGATTCGAACCCGCACTTTTCAGTATTATCTACTTGTGTCTATCCATTTGCACGATCCGTAACCTGCTTTTTACGACATTAGCTTAGCCGTTGACTTATCGTATCACGCTGCGATACGAGTATAGTCTGTTACAAAAGATTTGTCATTTCTGACGTTATTGACCTATTCATTACTGTTTCTGCCAATCAATACATATATACCCCCTTGTTATTATTTTATAGTGGAGGTAGAGCCGGCGAAAGCTCGTCTTGCTCAGGCATATAATGACCTAACAGTCAATATACTTTTATTTCTATAGGATTATCTCCAAAACACATATTTCTTTTATCAAATGGTACATAATGAGTATATAAGAATCCTGCATCATTAAATAGTTTAGCCGTACCTATTGGTACACTAATAGAATTATTATGTTTTGGATCTATCCACCAACTTCTTTTTGTTGTTTCATGAACATATCTAACAGGTTTATTATAGAATAGATGTTCACCCCACATATCTGCTGCAATATAGCTCATGATAAATAATTTTAAGTTGTAAATATAAAGAGTTTTGCACACCTCTGCGCCTTCATATCCTGGCAGACCGGATAACGCCTCAATTAGAGAGATATACATCATACACGAGTTTTCATATATCATTGGGTTGATATAATAGTGCAATATACTCTTTTAGTAGTATAGAGAGCGATCAAACTCTCTATACTTAATATGTAATTCTAAAGTAATAGTATATACTGTTGATTACGAGCATAAAGCATTGAATCTAGTATATAACAGCATAAAGCTTCTATTACTTTAGAATTTAAAGATCTTTGACAGAATACATATTATACCAAGTGCTCATCTAGCAAGCTAGAGACTCGATTGAAATATAGACATATAAGTACTATATGTATGTGTATTTTGATATACTTACTGTTTTTCGTCTATAAGACTATTCTTCAGGATTCTCTCGAATCATTACCCTTGGAGCATAAAGCATACGGAGTGAAGAAATGATCTACTATAGCACATGATCAGTAGGCATGTATTCCTATTATTAGCATAAAAGCATTAAATAGAACTGTCAATTCAGTTCGATCTACCCGAACTCCTTAATGCGACAATGCGACTTATATAGTTTGCGGTTAGACTTTTATTCTATTTTAGCATAAAAGCATTTAGAATACGGATGTTGATTAAAGATAGATATTTTCGTATCTTGAACCAAAGACTTCTTCTTTCGCTTTTGCAATAGCTTCGTCTTTCTTGTCTGTGAGTTCTGAGTACTTTTTGTCCCAAGCTTTGTAATCACCAGTAGCTTCAAATTCAGCTTGAGCTTTCTTCAGTTCTTCAGAAAAGTCTTTCATAATGTTCTTGTGTTTTGATGCAAAACGTCCGTTTCTTTCAGCTTTAGAAACAGCTTTGTCACATTCTTTGATTCTACGTTTTACTTCCATAGAATCACGTTCTAACTGTTCTTGTTGTATCTGTTTCTTAGCTTCTGCAACTGCTGCCGCTTCAACTTTACCGTCTTTTTCTTCTTGAGCTTTCATTCCAGCTTCAAAGTTATAACTTCCATCAGTTGCTTTGTCACATAACATTGCTGCACCTAACATAATTCCTACATGGTTCATAAAATTTTTCATAATTCTTTTGATTTTAATTGTTAATAATTGATTTATTTAAGTGAATGAATTAACCCCATAAAGTATCTGATAAACTTTCGCGATAGATCTCATCTCTTTCTTCTTGAATATCTATCTGCATTTGAATAACAATACTTATCAGTTCTTCTTTTGTTTTCTTTTCTAGTTCTTCTTTTGTCCACATAATAATAAAGAAATAGAAAGTTATACTATCTATTCGTACGCCTTATTTGATAGCTAGCCCTTTTCCTTCTCCTGACCTTAAATAAGGTTGACCGTTGTATAGTCCGTAGGTATTAATCACCTTTAGGGGTCTGGCGTTATAACCTTCTGTGTTGATTGGATTCTATCATAACTACTTAATTAGTAATTCTGTTTACTTGCCAATAGCTGCTAAATATGCAGCTTCTCGACGTTTATTTGCTTCTTTTATTCGAGGAAGTGTTTCACTTAAGAATTTCTTCTTCATTTCCTCTTTCTCTTTTAGCTTTATATAAAGACGACGATAATATGCTTCTAAATTATTAATATTAGATTTATCTGCTTTATAGTGTGTTCTAAACACCTTAAGAACAGATGTACCATCTAATAATGCTTCATTTAGATATAGTTTATTATGCATCTTTCTAGCTAAACTTCTTTGTTTTCTGCTCATAATTTCACTTATAACAAAAATTACACTATAGCTCTTTCCCTTTTATACGGTTGCATTTTAGAATGTCTAACTCTCTTTTTAGACTGATATTCAGCTGCTTTTCCTGATTGTTTAGAACCTGGAAAATGAGATTCTTTATAAGTCTTTCCCATGATTATAATACTCTAATTGCTTGTACTAAAAGATCAAAGATATAAGCGCATCCCTTTTTGTTGAGATACTCAATTGTAACTTCTTTTTCATCTAGCATCATCTCAATTTGTGGTCTAGTTAATTTACCATCTTCAATCAATTTCCAAAAATTAGCATTGATTGCAGCAATATTCATTAGACCAGCTGCTGTACATACAGTAATAACATCTTTTAATATGTTTTCAATCATTTGTTTATTTGAAGAACTAGTTGCAAACTTACTTGTTTCAAGTATTTCTGTATGTACTTCTGATAAACCAAGTTTCTTAGCCATAAGAGCTACTGCTGTTACAATACTTTCCTGATTGATTGATGCAGGAATTCCAATAATTACAAAGTTTAAAGATTTCATTTGATATGAATTTAAAGTTGTTTATAAATTTCTTGACTATAGTACTTACCGCATCTTTCACAGTAAGTTCTTTTAGTAATAGGAATGTTTAATTCATTGTTATTAGGCTCATTTTTCCATTTGTGCCCATGAATTAAACATTGTGAACGTAATGCAACTTCTTTTTGCTTTTTAGGATTGTCTAATAATTCTAATTCAGCAAGTCGCTTGATGTTACTATGATAGGCTTTTAGCCTTCTGTAACTACTGATTTTCAGTTTGATCTTCTTAAAAATATTCATTCTTTCATATTTAATAGTTTTAATTATACAATATTTTGAGGACGTCTAGCTGCAACTAGATGGTTTTATCAATCTTAATTATATATTAACACACATTTTCTACTGTACGCTTACAGTAAATAAAGAAGGCATGTAACAGTTTATACAATATATTGCAGTATATTGCAGGCTTGACGATTCACATCGTTGTGTAACTTCTACACTAATACAGCTTAATTGAAATACTAATTAAAATGACTCTCACTTAGTTTTAACTCATAAGCAGATATAGCTGTCAAACTAATCTTATTGGAGTACATGATTTTAACGTCTGCACTAATACTAATCTTCTCCACCTATCTTCAGACAACAGTAATACTGCCATCTAAAATGATTAGATATAAGCCCCACATGTTTGTCACTGATTCTCACAGTAAGAACGATTACTTCTATCTTCACAGACTGAAGTAATCTTGTTTAATTTAATAGTTAACGGCTTCATGAATTGAGTCACTATTAAGTTGTGGTAATGAGGACCTTGGCATACTATCTGGTATATATTCCTTTTGTATATCCATACTCCTCTTTATTAATTTATCATAAAAGTCTTTGTTACTAATATAAATAGAAACAATTTCATGATTTGATAAATCTGTACCTTTAGTTACAAGTATTTGAGTTAGTACTTGTTCTGGCATAACTAAGAACACACTATCTACATACTTGTCTAATCTCAAATTCTCACGCCATTGTAGCACTTCTTGTACTGTTGGTGCTACTACTTGTTCAATTGTGTCCGTTTTAGGGATTTGTTTTTCTTTAGGACTACGAGGTCTTGCACAACTGCTAAAAATTGCTAATGCTACTATTGCTGCGATTAGCCAAAATACATATTTGTTTTTCATTTTTGATAAATGTTTTTAAGTTAATACTAAGTATATAAATGCTATTAATATTCAAATTTTCTAGTGATAAGTTATCATTAGAAAATTTGGCTATTTCATATAAACACAGGATAACTCTTTATTATCTTTATTTAGGAGAAAGTAAAATGAATAACGTAAGTTTTATTATTTCAGTTGATAGTTCTTATGAGATTCGAAACATTTCTCAATGATGACTTTGTTAAAGATAGCGAAGTGGTTGTTGTGAATGATTGCGTTGATAATATTAGTATATTAAATCATCTAAATCAGCTCAATAACAAAAATGATAATATTACAGTTATTAATCTTAAAACAAAGTCAGGATATGGAATAGCTAATAATATTGGAGTGGACAAATCAACTAATGACTATCTGTTTTTTATAAATACTGATGTTTTTGCACAAAAAGATTGCTTTGAGAAAATGTATAATTGTTTAAAAAATAATGAGGCTGACTGTGTTCAGCCATTGCTTATATGGCCACAGAATATGAGAATTCAATGTGCTGGATCTTTCTTCGGACCATATTATAAGAATCATTTATTTGCTGGAAGAAGACCAGAAACAATAGATTTTTCTAAAATTCCTAATTCACGACAAGCACTTACTTCTGCATTATACGCTATGAAAAAAGAGACATTCTATAAATATGGTCGCTTTGATGAGTTTTACTATAATAAATTAGAATCATTTGAGTTATCATATAAGCTAACATTGAACGATAGAAAATGTATTTGTCTTGTTGATGCCATAGCTTATCATTCTCAAGGTGCTGGTCGAGGACAATATTATTTTGATTTTTATCAGCAGGAAGCACACTTTT
>OGPQ01001972.1_pt1 | contig 12685 bp, 12 predicted proteins | sample 1552971 | NCBI WGS metagenome assembly OGPQ01 (sample SAMEA2580232, study PRJEB22360) | human gut metagenome | biome: human gut; feature: human-associated habitat; material: faeces | place: Denmark | collected 2008/2010 | reverse complement strand
CAGCTTCGGGGCAGGGCGTATGAGAATATGCTTGCCGTCGCCACCTGCAATTACCCCAAGGACGGCACGGACTGCAACGGCGGCTCAAGCGTATTCGACGGCGTTGCTTATCTGCCGGAGCTTGAAGGCTCAAGAGACACCTGCATTTTGCAGGCGGACGGGGGCGAGGGGATATTTGTCGCCGAGCTTGACCTCGATATGCTGCGCCGCTACCGCGAGAGCGAGGTGCACGGCAACGCCTACCGCCGCCCGAAAAAATATTCCCTGCTGACCTCGACCGAGATATCGCCGCCGTTTGTCAGGGATGATCACAGAGAATAAAAAACAGGCACGCCCGCTGGACGGACTCAGATAAAGATGAGCCGCCCTTATGAGCGTGCCTTTTGCTATGTTCTTTTTCTCCTCGGCTTGTCACAGGGCGGCACCTTGCACACGAGGATGGTATCCTCGCCTATAACGTCGATATCCTCCCAACATATCCTTATGCGTTCACGTCTGCCGCAGATACCGAAATATCTCGGTCTGCCGTAGACGATTATCGCCACCACGCGGCCGCAGCAGGAATCCACCTCGATATCGCTCACAAGCCCTATGCGGCAGCCGTTCGCCTTGTTGATAACCTCCTTGCATCTCAGCTCGGTTATGCAGCAGTTCATTGGCATCCCTCCATTGTCTTTACAATAGAAGTTTATGCCGTTTGCGTCGGGATGATGAATAATTACAGCCCGTCGGTGTATCTTTTGAGTATCTTTGCCGTCGGGGCGAATATCGCGACCGTTGCCGCGGAATTGATACAGGCCTTTAGCAGGTTAAAGGGGATTATTGCGGGTATCAGCAGCTCCGCCACCGCCTTTGCGCCCTGGCCGAGGAATATGCCCGTGAATACTATGTTCAGAGGCACCATTACCGCCGTCATGGCGAGCGAGCCGAGCACAAGGCCGACTATCAGCCGCTTGAAGCTCGGTTTTTTCTTGTAAATCATCGACGCTATGAGCACCAGCACGCCAGAGGCCGCAAGGTGCATCACAAAGCCTATCCAGCCGCTTGCGGCGCTGACGGTGAACGCCTGAATGGCGCACACGGCAAGCAGCATCAGCAGCCCCATGCCGGGGCCGAGCAGCATCGAGCCTATCAGCACGGGGATATCCGCGGCGTCGTATTCGAGGAACGGCGCAGAGGGTATCAAAGGCAGGCGGATAGCGTAGAGCGAGACGACGGACAGCGCCGTGAGCATCGCCGCTATTGCAAGGCGTATGATTTTTTTGTTTTGCATGATTATCTCTCCTTAATTCGGAGGTTGCTTAGAGAGCGAAAAAACAAAATTCCCCCCCGCAAACGCGGAGGGGCGAAACGCTTTTTCGGCATTCTCTCTCATCCGGACTTCACGCCTAAAAGCGCGTTACCGTCGGTTGCGGAGTTTCACCGCATCAGTCGGGCGTTTGTGCCCGAGTCGTGGACTTTACCACCGGTGGGGATTCTCACCCCGCCCCGAGAATAATATTGTAATATCATTATACTCCCGCCGTGCGATTTGTCAAGCCAAAAAAGTGTGAGATATGTGAAATTATAGTTTGTATTTTAAACATTTATATGTTACAATTAATAAATGATAAAACCTCAAAGGGGAGTTTCCATGAATTTCGTTCAGATAGGCACGGGCGCAGCCTATGAGGGCTTCTGCCTGATAAAATCAGTCGATAAGAAGCTGACCGCCAAGGGCATACCCTACCTCGATCTCGTGCTTGCCGATAACGGCGGCGAGATAGGCGCAAAGCTCTGGGATTATAAAGAAACGCCGTCAACCGCCTTTGCCAAATTTGATTTTGTCAAGGTGCGCGGCAGCTATGTGCCGTTTAACGACACCACCCAGTTCCGCGTGGAGCGCATACGCAAGGTGCTGCCGCAGGATAACGCGAGGATCGAGGACTATGTGCCCTCCGCCTGCTTCTCGGGCGAGGATATGCTTGCCGAGATCGAGCGCATCGTGGCCGATTTTGAGGATGGCGAGCTTCAGACTCTCGTTTTCAGCGTCATAGGCGAATCCCGCGACAGGCTGCTGTATTGGCCCGCCGCCAAGAATCTGCATCACGCCGTCAGGGGCGGTCTGCTCATGCATACTCTGTCGATCCTCAGGCTCGCTCAGGCGGTCTGCGGCATCTACGGCTTCGTGAATTTCGACTTGCTCGCCTCCGGCGCGATACTGCACGATATCGCCAAGATAGAGGAGCTTGATGTCGCCGAGACGGGCATCGCAAGCGATTACACCGTCAAGGGAAACCTGCTCGGCCACCTCGTAATGGGCACGGTCATAGTCGACCGCATCGGCAGGGCGAACGGCATCAGCGACAAGACCCTGACCCTCGTTGAGCATATGCTCATCTCTCACCACGGCTCACCGGAATTCGGCGCGGCAAAGCTGCCGATGTTTATCGAAGCGGAGCTGCTCTCGGAGCTTGACTTGCTTGACGCAAGGCTCTATGAGATGAATCACGCCGTTTCCGCCGTTGAAGCGGGTCAGTTCACGCCTCGCCAGTGGGCGCTCGACAACAGGAATCTCTATAACCACGGCAGGGGCGGCGAGGATAAAGTGAATCTTATTAATGAATAACATACAGGAGGAAATATTATGAGAAACCATGAAGTAACCAAGGTGCAGCCCTTACTTAACGCCGACGGCACTCTCAGAGAGCCGGGCTGGTCAAGGAAGCTCTGTCAGGTATACGACAGGAACGCCATCAAGGCTCCGAAATTCAGGATCAAGGAGTGGGATTATTATCTCATAATCTCCGAAAAGAATAATTTCGGCGTGGCTCTCACCCTCTCGGATGACGGCTATATCGGCCTCCAGTCGGCTACTCTGCTCGATTTCTCAATTCCCTGGGAGCATACCGAGACCATCCTCAACGCTTTCCCTATGGGCAAATTCAAGCTCCCGACCACCAGCGAGAGGGGCAACACCGTCTATCACGACAAGCGCCTTGATATGGAGTTCAGGGTGTCAGAGGGCAAGCGCCGCCTGCTCTGCAACTTCAAGAAATTCCACGAGGGCAAGACCTTCTCCTGCGATATAACCCTTGAGCAGCCCGAGATGGATACCATGGTCATCGCCACCCCGTGGAAGGAGAAAGCCACCGCTTTCTATTATAATCAGAAGATCAACTGCATGAGAGCGAGCGGTAAGGCGACCTTCGACGGCAAGGAATACATATTTGACCCCGCCACCGATTTCGGCACCCTCGACTGGGGCAGAGGCGTCTGGACTTATGACAACACCTGGTATTGGGGCTCGGGCAACATGGATATCGACGGTCACGCCTTCGGCTTCAATATCGGCTACGGCTTCGGCGACACCACCGCGGCGAGCGAAAACATACTCTTCTACGACGGCAAGTGCCACAAGCTCGACGACGTTAAATTCAATATCCCCGCGAGCGGCTACACCGACCCGTGGACCTTCACCTCGAGCGACGGCAGATTTGAGATGGAGTTCACCCCCATCATCGACAGAGCCGCAAAGATAGACGTGAAGCTCATCGTCACCGATCAGCATCAGGTGTTTGGCAGGATGAACGGCAAGGCTATCCTCGACGACGGCACGGTCATCGAGGTCAAGGATATGCTCTGCTTCGCCGAGGATGTTCACAATAAATATTGATTACGGAGTAACAAATGGACTGGACTGAGATAAAGATCACGGTCGACGCCGACAATGTCGACCGCGCGGGAGATATCGCCCAGATGGTCGTGCCCTACGGCATCTATATCGAGGATTACCGCACCCTCGAGCAGGAGGCGTGGGAGATAGCCCGTATCGACCTCATAGACGAGGATCTGCTTGCCAAAGACAGGTCAAAGGGTATAGTGCATATTTATATTTCACCCGAGGAGAATCCCAACGAAGCGGTGTCTTTCCTCACCGAGAGGCTGACCGCCGAGGGGATAGCTCACGAGATAGACGAGAATGTCTGCAAGAACGCCGATTGGGAGAATAATTGGAAGAAGTATTTCAAGCCTATGCCCGTCGGCGAGCGTCTGCTCATCCGCCCCATCTGGGAGCAGGAGTATGACGCGGGCGACCGCGCCGTGCTTCACCTTGAGCCGGGTCTTGCTTTCGGCTCGGGCACTCACGACACCACTCGCCTTTGCCTTGAGAGCCTTGAGAAATACGCTCACGAGGGCAAGAGCATTCTTGACGGCGGCAGCGGGATACTCTCCATCGCGGGTCTGCTTCTCGGAGCTGGCAGCGCCGTCGGCGTCGATATCGACGCTCTCGCCGTCAAGACAGCTCGTGAGAACGGTAAAACCAATGGCTTTGACGAGCCGAAATTCACCGTTCTCAAAGGCTCGCTGATCGATAAGGTCACGGGCAAATTCGATATAATCGTCGCAAATATCGTTGCGGATATCATCATCGTGCTCTGCCGTGACGTTAAGAAATATCTCAACGACGGCGGCGTATTCATCACCTCGGGCATAATCGAGCCGAGGGAGCAGGATGTGCTTGCGGCTTTTGCCGAGAACGGTATTGAGGTCGTTGAGCGGCACGAGAGCGGCGGCTGGCTCTGCTTTGAGGCAAGGGTGAAATGATGAGCGTTCAGAGCGAGCTGCGGGAATTTCTCCTTGAGAAGGGCGTTTCGGATGTCGGCTTCTTTGCCGACGAAGCTGCGCCGCTGCCTTACGGAGTGAGCATAGTTGTGCGTCTCTCCGAGGCGATAATTCGGGAGATAGGCGATGAGCCGACCCATACATATTTTAATCACTACAGGAGCGTAAACGCATTTATAGACTCGATGCTGCTTCAGACGGGGCTGTTTTTGCAGCGCAGGGGATACCGCTACATCACCGTTGCGGCGTCTCAGAGCATCAATAAGGACGGCTGGAATTATCAGGGCAGATATTCCCATAAAAAAGCCGCCTGCCTTGCGGGCCTCGGCAGTGTAGGGCGCAATTCGCTCTTTATGCATTCCGAATTCGGCAGCCTTGTGCGCCTGGGCACGGTGTTTACCGACTGCCCGTTTGAGTGCCCGAGCGAGCCGGCGGAGAATAGCTGCAACGGCTGCGATATCTGCGTCAACGCCTGCCCCGCCCACGCGATAAAGGGCGGTGACTGGTCGCCGGGGACGGAGCGCAGCGAGATATTCGACCCCGAGGCGTGCAGCCGCTATATGAAAGATAAATTTAAGCATATCGGCAGAGGCGCGGTCTGCGGCATCTGCATGAGGGTATGCCCTATCAATAAGTTGGACTGAAAGGAAAGTGAAGTATGTTCACAGAGAAACAAATTGAGCGTATGCTCGGCAAGCTCGAGAGATTTGAAGCCATGCTTGAGCCGAGAATATTCAGCAAGGTCGCCGAGGTGGGCGCAAGAGCCTACGAGACGACCGAAAGGCTCCATAAGATACCCGACGATTCCCTCTTTAAGCCCGTTGACAAGGGCTTCGGCTGGGGCGGCGAGGGCTCATACTGCTGGTTCAAGACCGAGTTCACCGTGCCCGCCGAGCTTGACGGCAAGGATATCTTTATAAAGCCCCATACCGAGGGCTACGAGACTTTGCTTTGGGTCAACGGTATGCCGTTCGGCACCTTTGCCACCAAGATAGTTTTCACCGGTCACGGCAATCACTACTGCGACCTGCTCAAGTCAAAGGCCAAGGCGGGGGAGAAGATAGAGATCGCCCTTGAGGTCTATGCTGGCCACGCATACAGGGGCACAATGCCCTTTGAGGAGCATAAGCTGCTCGATTATAACTATCATTTTGGCGGCATTGACATATGCGTTAAGGATTATGAGATGCAGGAGTTCTATTTTGACCTGCGTGTGCTCAATGAACTTACCGCCGCTCTGCCCGAGACTTCGTTCAGAAGAGGTCAGCTCGTCAACACCCTCTATGAGGTGCACAAGAGAGTGTACTATTCATACGAGGATACCGACGACGAGACCTTCAGAGAGGCTCTGCGCGCGGCAAAGCCCTTTATGAAAGAGGCTCTTGCGGTCAAGAACGGTCCCGAAGCCCCCACCGCAGGCATCATCGGCCATTCGCATATGGATACCGCATGGCTCTGGACTGTCCCCGAGACCGAGAAGAAATGCGCCAGGACTTATTCAAATCAGCTCTCCCTTATGGAGCAGTACCCCGAGTATAAATTCATCCAAAGCTCCTCCTGCCACTCCGATATGATCCGCAGGAATTACCCCGAGCTTTTTGAGCGCATCAAAGAGAAGGTCGCCGAAGGCAGATACGAGCCGAACGGCGGCGTTTGGGTCGAATGCGACTGCAACATCACCTCGGGTGAATCCATGGTGCGTCAGTTCCTCTGGGGTCAGCGCTTCACGAGGAAGTATTTCGGCTACACCTCCAACTGCTTCTGGCTGCCCGATACCTTCGGCTACAGCGCCGCGATCCCTCAGATAATGAAGGGCTGCGACGTTGACTACTTCCTCACCACCAAGATGGACTGGAACGATACCAACATCTTCCCCTATGATACCTTCTATTGGCAGGGCATCGACGGCACCAAGGTCTTTACCCACTTCAACCGTACCCATTGCTGGCCCGCCCCCGACGATCTGTGCAAGCATGTCTACGGCAAGGGCAAAAACGGCTCCTCCATTAAGGAGAGATCGGTTACAGACAGGCGCCTTATCTCCTTCGGTGACGGCGGCGGAGGACCGCAGTTTGAGATGATCGAGGAGTCAAGGCGTGTTGCCGATCTCAACGGCTGCTGCAAGACCTATTACACCACCGTCGGCGACTTTATGACCGACCTTGAGCAGAGAGTGAAGAATCCCTCGACCTATGCGGGCGAGCTTTATCTTGAGCTTCACAGAGGCACGCTCACCAACCAGCATAATATAAAACGCAATAACAGGAAAGCCGAGCTTGCGCTGCGCGACCTTGAGATACTCACTGTCGGCAAGGCGGTCAAGGGCGGCGAGGTTGCCTCCGACGAGCATATCCATCCGCTCTATGAGAAGCTGCTGATGAATCAGTTCCACGATATCCTGCCCGGCACCTGCATCCACCCCGCTCACGTTCAGTCTCTCAAGGAGACGGGCGAGGTCATCGCCGCCGCACGCAGGCTCTCAGCCGATTATGCTTCGGGCGAGGGCGACGGCGTGAGCGTCACCAATACCCTTTCGTTTGACAGAAACGACCCGATATTCATCGAGTGCCCCGCCGGCTATATCGCCGATATCGACTGCAAGCAGCAGCATTACACCGACCTTGACGGCAGAGAGATGCTCATCATCAGCGGCGTCACCGTGCCCGCATTCTCAAGCATTTCGTTTAAGCTCGTCAAAGGAGAGGCAAATACCGACGGCAGCGTCAAGCTCACAGATAAGGGTGTTTCCACCCCCTTCGCCGAGATAGAATTTGACGGTAAGGGCTATATTTCGTCATTCTATGACAAGAGGATGAAGCGCCAGCTTAGGGGCGACGGCTATGCGTTCAATACACTGCTTGTTGCCGAGGATGTCCCCACCGCATGGGATAACTGGGATGTCGATGCCGACCTTGAATGCAAATTTGCCGATCATTCCGAGTTGCTCAGCCGCGAAGTCGTCTCCGCGGGCGCAGCCGCCGTGGTCATCAGGAGCAAATACTCCGTCTCAAAGAAGTCGACCGTCACTCAGGACGCTTTTTACTTCGCCGACACCGCCGAGGTCAGATTCGACACTCTCATGGATTGGCAGGATGACCACCGCTTCATGAAGGCCGCCTTCGACACCTCTCTTCACAGCGACTACGCCAGATTTGAGATACAGTACGGCAACGTCCTCAGACCCACCACCCGCAACAATACCATCGAGAAGGCAAAGTTTGAGGTCGTCAACCATAAATACACCGACCTTTCCGAAACCCGCTGCGGCGCGGCAGTGCTCAACGACGGCAAGTATGCCATCAGCGTTGAGGGCGGCAATATGCGCCTGTCGCTCCATAAGGGCGGCACCAGACCCGACTATGTCGGCGACCACGGCCTGCACAGGACTGTTTATTCGTTCCTGCCTCATGTCGGTGGATTTGGCGCAAACGAAGTTATCAAGCCCGCTTATGAGCTTAACGTGCCCGCCGTTGTCGGCAAGGGCGGCTTCAGCTCGTCGGCGCTCGTGCTTCCCAAGGCGGATAACGTCATTGTCGAGGTCATCAAGCCCTGCGAGGATAACGAAAAGGCGTTCATCGTCAGGCTCTATGAGGCCGAGGGCACTTACACCGTCTGCCCCGTTGAATTCTTCGGCGGCGCAAAGAAAGTTGAGATAACCAATATGCTTGAAGAGGTCAAGGACGAATTCAGCGGCAATGAGCTGACCTTCAAGCCCTTTGAGATAAAGACCCTCAAGGTCACTTATTGAGGTGAGAATATGCGGACTTTTGTTAAGGAATTGACGAACCCCGGCGTTACGCTGACCGCATATCTCCCCGCCGCCTCGGATGAAATGCCGAATTATAAGACCCGCCCGGCTATCCTTGTGATTCCGGGGGGCGCATATATGATGTGCTCGGACAGGGAGGCGGAGCCGATTGCGCTCTCCTTCCTCGCCAAGGGCTACGCCGCCTTCGTGCTGCGTTACTCGGTCGGTAAGGGCGCCGCAAAGTTCCCGAGGCCGCTGAATGACGCCGAGGAGGCAATGGAGCTTATCATTTCCAACGCTGCGGAATGGGGCGTTGAGCCGGAGCATATCGCCGCTATCGGCTTCTCGGCGGGCGGCCATCTCTGCGCCGCTTTGGGCACAATGGGCAGGGTCAGACCCGCCGCATGCGTGCTTGGTTACCCATGCATCCTCTCGTCGATAGGCAGGATACTTGCCGAGCCTGTCCCGTCGCTCGATGAAAAGGTGGACGCGAATACTCCGCCTCGGCGTCCCCCGCAAGGGAGGACGGCGGTGTGCCGATAGAGAATTCTCTCGCCTATGCCGCCGCCCTCGATAAAGCGGGCGTGCCGTTTGAGATGCATATTTACGAGAGGGGATATCACGGCTTTTCCGTCGCCGATGGCACCGTCTATTCAAAGCCCGAGGACGCCGAGTATAATGCCCGCATCAAAGGCTGGCTCGATATCTGCATAGCCTGGCTGAATACACATTTCAATAGATATTGATTAAAACCCCGCTGCGTTGAAACAGCGGGGTTTTAAAGTCATTTACGGTATTCAGGCATTATTCTGTCCGCCTTGACAATCCTCAGTCACTCCGTGACAAAGGATTGATTTCTGCGAAATTAAAGCAAGTCACCAACTACATATAAGTACCATAAGTCACGCACTAAAAGGCTCGCTCTGTAAATTCTCCTTATTGAATGACATGACAGACTTTAGGATTCAATGCAGACCGTATGAATGACTAACAACTTAGAAATTTCGGTGCCGTAACAGCACATATACGTTATATTGACAAAACTTTTATTTCCTGTTATAATAAACAAAAACAGTTTTAATAAAATGAAAATTTTGAAGTTCAATTGAGCGACGTTTCCGCGAAAAAAGAATACGGGAGCTGCCGACGATAGTTGAATACGGGGAAAAACAATGAAATTTGTTAAGAAAAAGCCCAAAATTATTGCATAATATGCGGCTGTATACTTGCTGATTGCGTCGCAGCGGCAGTCATTTTCCGTAATTCTCTATATATGCTGATAATTTCGGAGTTGTTTGTTTCCGCGCCTTTTTTGATATTCATAAGGCTTATAATCTGTTAGATAAATCAGACGGTTACGGTCGGCAAAAAGGCTATCGAATGCAAGAATTTTATAATTAACGGGCACCCCGCCGACGCAGTGATAAGCTACGATATAGTGTCAAAAATCGAGACAAAGCGTGTGCCGCTGAAGCCGTTTTCAAAATGTCTTTGCCTGTCGCTTGACGGAGACAAGCACGCAATTATCAATGACGATTACGGGGATTATTCAAATCTATGGAAGATGATTTGCGATAATTGCAGAGCGGTTGATCCGAATCTCCTCATTGACAGAAGAACCGAAGAATGGCTTAAAGGACAGCAGACGAAAAATTAAACTCGTTATTGAAAGAATGGAATAATATGAACAACACATTTTACTCGGCAAACAGGGAATGTCTTTCCTTGCTGTTTGCCGATCGAGATAACGAAATATGGGGCTTGATAGAAAATGCTCTCGGCAATTCCGACGCGGCAGGGGCTTATTCGCCGAAATATATCGGGCGGCTTATCGAGAGCTATATTTCCGTCTCCGAGCTATCGGGGCGTGCAGTATTGATTGAGGTCACATGAAAAAGAGATTGAATCTTAAAAACGGGCTGTCACTGACAATTGACAGAAACGAACGGGTGTCGACCGTCACATACGCGATATATTTTGCGGTCGGCTCGATCTATGAATCGGAGAGAAATCAGGGCATTTCTCATCTGGTCGAGCATATGTTTTTTCGGCGGCTGAACCATTTGAGCCAAGAGGAATTCTACTTCCGAACTGAGAGCATGGCAGGCACCGTCGGCGGCACGACATCAACGCAATATACACGGCTCGAGTTAACGGTCATTTCCGATTATGCTGCCGAAGCATTCGAGCTGATGAAAGAGATTTTTGCCGATTTTCGCTGGACTTTTGATGAGCTTGAAGCGGAAAAAAGGGTAGTTTGCCGTGAGATAGAGCAGCGCGGGAGCGGTATTGATTATTTGGATCGTCTCCAAAGCGGCTCGGCTGCTCTTTCAAGGCCGATAAAGGGAACGATCGAGACGGTAACGGCGCTTACACTGCAAGAGGTGAACGCATGGAAACGGCGATTCTTCTCCTGCAATAATGCCTGCTTCGTGGCAGTCGGCAATTTTGACGAATCTGTCGAGCATATGATCAAGGATAGCTTGACTGCCGTTAAAACGACGGCGGAGCGAGTGCCGACAAGAAAGCAATTCCGCCCTAAAAACGCCTTTAGCCGTCGAATCGAGACGGACAGATGGCTGCCGAGTATAGATGGCGATACGGCCGACGTGAGCATGGTGTTTGATATCGACCTTGCGGAGAATGACCTTGTCGCCGTGCGGGTCACCTACGACGCTTTTTGCTGCGGCAACGGCTCAAAGCTCTCGCTTATGCTCAGAGATACGTGTGGTCTTATCTATGATATGGATTCGTGCCTTGAAGTTTACGGTAGCTACGGCAGACTTTTTGTCGGCTGGAGCGTTCAAGATAAGCGCCTTTTTGACAGCCTCGATATATTTTTTGAGCAGATCAGGGCGTTTAAGCGGGGGATAACAGCTCGCGAATATCTGTCGTCCGTCGGCTTCTCCACCGTCAACGCCGTGAAGTACAGAGACGATACCTGCGGCTTGGCTCGGCAATACGGTTATTTTGATTTTATATGCGGCATTCCATTCTCGATTGAGAAGTCGGTGCTCCGCAAGGAAACGCTGACTGCCGAAGAAGTCAATTCGGCGATTAATTCCGTGTTTGCCCCGCAGAATCTTTTTGTTTATTTAGCAGCGAATAGAAAACACATTAGAAAAAAGGACTTGATAAGCCGATTTGAAAGAGAAAAATTCTAAATTTACAATGGCAGGCCAAAGCGGCGATTGCCATGAGAGGTGCTTTTATGATTATCGGGAATTCTGTCGGGGCTTTATGGCATATCAGCATATATACCGTTTTTATAATTCCTATAGTATTTATTTTGCTCATTCGAAAAAAGCGACTGAACGGGCGGCGGCTCCTGCTTTCCGCCGTATTGTGCGCCGTGCTCGAAATACTGTCTTTTGTGCCGAGTGTGACCATGACCATCGAGAATGATTTCATCTCGACTGCATTTATATGCTTGTTTTGCTACATTACTGATTTTTGGACCTTTGGGCCGTTTGCCATGCCGATACTCGCGGTGTGTGTTGCCGCCGTGAGCAGGCTGAAGTCTGCAAAATCGAAGGTTGCATTTGCTGCTTTGATGCTGGTCGGTGCGGCACTGGTGATATTGCGAATCAGGTACAGCCACGATTGGATGCAGGGAATAATTGACTTTGTCAATTCTGTGTATGAACGTATTGATCCAGACGGCGGCAGCCTTTCTTAATGAAATGCTTTTTTGTCAATCCACAGTCAAGTCGCCTTCCTCAAGAGGGAGCCGGTGCGGAGCGGCTGAGGGAGTAATTCTATAATCCAACCGATACCCACCGCCGCAACAGACAGCTGCCGATTATGCCGACCTCGCCAAAATGCGATATTTAAACTTTTTTACTCAAAACACTTGACAATCTCGGTCAAATAATATATTATATTTGAGCATTGAAAAAGCACAGTTGATATTTGATCCATTAGCTCAGTCGGTAGAGCACTTGACTTTTAATCAAGGTGTCCGGAGTTCGAATCTCCGATGGATCACCATTTGATTTTAAATCCGAAATCTACTTTTTTAGGGGTAGCGTTTTCGGACTAAATCTTCCCCGAGGTCGTTAAGGCTTCGGGGAAGATTATTTTTGCCTTTTTATTGCGGAGGTGCTGTTTACGGCTGCAATATTGTGCAAATTCCGACAGATTACCGTATATATCTATTGAAATGTGTCTTACTTTTGTGATAAAATAATATGTCTAAACATCAAAATACGGAGGAAGTCATGAATAAGAAAATCCTTTCCGCTATCGTTTCCCTCTCCCTCATCGCAGCCATAATCGTATCCTGCGGCATTTTCAATGTTTTTGCGGATAACGGCGCTGCTTCGGCTGACG
>OGPQ01001969.1_pt1 | contig 12702 bp, 18 predicted proteins | sample 1552971 | NCBI WGS metagenome assembly OGPQ01 (sample SAMEA2580232, study PRJEB22360) | human gut metagenome | biome: human gut; feature: human-associated habitat; material: faeces | place: Denmark | collected 2008/2010 | reverse complement strand
CTTAATCGAGGTCGGACCGCCATAACCTACCGATGCGATACCGTAGACAAAAACAGCAGTCAAGGCCGCACCTGCAAAGGCCAGCCAGATATATTGCTGGCTGGATGTAATGTGCATCCACGCGATTCCAATCACGACAAACAGGGATGCGCCGGTATTGACTCCAAGTACACTGGGATCAGCGATCGGGTTTCGGGTCACAGCCTGCATGAGAGCACCTGATACGCCCAGTGCGGCTCCCGCCAGTACGCCAAACACAGTGCGCGGAATACGAGCCCAGACGACCGATGCCTCAAAAGTTCCTGAATCTGGATTTTGAAGAGCCTGCAGAACCTGCCCGATGGGAATAAGATTGGAACCATATGCTACGGAAGCCAGCATACATCCTGCCAAAATGATCATACCCAGCAGAGTGATCCCAATCACACGCTGCCCATTCTTCATACAGCTTTCTCTGCCACAGCATTCAGGACTTCCAGATAGCGGTCAATCGTATACGGAATCGACAGGATAGAGGGTGTGCTGGAAGCAGCCAGATCATCCGAGGAATCCAGCAGAACCACAGCACCGTTCTTCACCGCCGAAATTTCACTCAGCAGGGGATCAGCCTGAAGCGCGGTCAGCAGTTCATCTGTACCGTAGGTGATGATGATTTCCACATCGCTGAACTGATTTGCATTCTCCGCACTGACTGTCAGTGCAAAATCCTTCCCGTTATCCAGTGCGGCAACACTATCCGGCAGCGGCATTCCAAGATCCGTCAGAAATGCGGCACGCGGATCCAATGTGGTGTAAATATAGAATGTGCTCAGATCCGAAGCACTCAGCCAGAAGAAGGCTGCCTTCTTGCCCTCAATAGCAGGATACTCTGCCAACTTTTTCTGAATCATAGCGTCAGTCTCAGCCACCAGAGCTTCACCTTCACTCTTCATGCCCATCGCCGTAGCATCTACAATTGTTTCTTCGCGCCAAGTAGTAGACCATGCAACGCTGGGATATGCAACCGTCGGAGCGATCTGGCTCAGCATATCGTACTCTTCCTCAGAAAAACCGGAGTAAGCAGCCAGAATCACATCCGGAGCGCAATCACTGATGGCCTCATAATCCCAGCCGTCCGTATCACTGAAGACATTCGGCGATGCACCCAGCTTTTCAAATCCGGCAGCAGTCCAAGGCAGCAGACCGTCTTCGTTGACCGGGCCGAAGTTTGCTTTAGAAACACCGGTGGGCACAACACCCAGTGCCAGAGGTACATCCGGATTACCCCATGCAATTGCAACAATGCTTTCGGGCTTCTCCTCAATGACCGTCTCGCCATAAGCATGCTGGATGGTGATGGGATATTCCACTGCTTCATTGGAAGCTGCACTTTCCACAGAAGAAGCCGTGCTTTCGGAAGCAGACTCACTGCTTACAGCGGAAGCAGAATTGCCGCAGGCGGCCAGCAAAGCGGCGGCACTGACCACACCTGCGGTCAGAAGAAAATTACGACGCGAAATCTTTCTCATAGTTCCCTCCAAAAATAGAACATCATTTCAGATAACATAAATGCATTCCGTCAGTTAGTAAGTTGTAACTAACGTCAACGGCGAATATTATACACTCCCTTTTGATGGTTGTCAATTAAAATTTTATTTTTAGCTAAAGTTATTTTAATTTCTTGACAAAATTTAATTCTTCATGCAAAATAGAAAAAAGCATTGCAAAAGGGGTATTTCTTTATGGCTGTAATGAAAGATGTTGCAAAACTGGCCGGCGTTTCCATCTCGACTGTCAGTTTTGTTTTGAATGGAACTGCAAAAGAGCACAAAGTTGCGGATAAAACTGCCCAAAAAGTACTCTGTGCTGCGCGTGATTTGGGATACCAGCTGAATGCGCCGTCTGTTATTTCCCCTTCTCAGCTTACCATCGCACTGTTTTTTCCATCTGTCTCTCTCAGCGCAGAAGTCAACCTCTTCGCTTCTGCAATGGAACGACAGATTCAACAGACAGACACCCCTTTTAATCTTCTGCTCTGCCTCTACGAACGAGGTCAATTGGAAATGCGAATCCGGAACCTTGCACCTTCCGCATATACAGCAGCCATTGTTGTTGCTGAATCCGAATCCGACCGAAATGCATTGGAAAAACTGCCAAACACGCTGCCGTTGATTCTTTTCAATGGCACAAGTCGTAATTTCTGCAGCGTATCCTGCCAGACAGAGGATTCCATCCGACAGGCCGCGCAAATCATCTCCGCAAAAAACTATCACAACATCGTCATTCTATCCGGGGTTCAGCCTGATTGTCCCGAAGATGATACGCTGAATCAGCTAATGATTATTTTGCATCAGCAGGGAATCCCGATTTCACTCCAGCAATGTTTCTCCACAGAAAACTCTTATCAAGGAGGGGCTATCGCAGCAAGACGTATCCTGAACCTTTCTGAGAAGCCGGAACTTGTGATCACGATGAACACAACTCTTGCCTTTAGTTTTACGCTGATAAGGAAGTATTCACAACAACTTATCACTAACGCTGACAGACAGGGTGCAAACAGAAACAGAGGGCTAATCACTTTCAATAGTGGTTGGCTCTCTGCTTTTCTATCTTCACTTTGTTACGCAATAGAACGTCATTTTTGAGGGTAGAAGTATAAAATATCATTTAAGCGTTTTACATGTTCTGCAAGCCGCATAAATCAAGCACTTTTTCCCCTCTACTGCGTAACAAACCTGTGGTAATTATCCGATAAAGCATAGACCACATATCTCGGTTTTCCCGTTGTTGGATTATCCGATATTGGATTTTCCGACATCGGGTTGTCCGACATCGGAAAATCCAACGCAATTAAATAAAGATATACTAACTAAAGAAAAACCAAATACAGATTTAATCAAATACCTATTCCTTTCCTATCCTTTCCCTAATCCCTCTCCTTTGGGGCAAGGTATAGCGGCAGAGCCGCCGGAACGGAAAAGAATGGAACAGAAGCGACAATACAAAATATCGTTTGCCATGTTACGCAGTAGAACGCCATTTTTAAGGGTGGGAGTATAAAACCTTTACCCTTGCCCCTATCGTCGCTGTAACGCGCTTAAATCAAGCGAGAAACGCACCCTATCGCATAACATTCCATACTGGATTGAGAGCGCAAGCGGTCTATCCGATTGCGCTCTCTTGGTTGCCCAACAGCAAAGACGGAAACAGTCGTCAAGGACGCTTGCGCAAAGTTTATCCTTGACGACTGTTTTTGGCTTTGCTATCTGTTACCTGTCAAATCGGAATTGCAAGATAGCTTTGATAAGCTGTGCTTTTAAGCGGTCTTGAATATCGTCGTTGATATGTCCACGATAGGTAGACAAATATTTTATACGCCCCTCGTAGTGCCGCAATACTGCGGCTATCGCTTCCGGCTCTCCGGCAACAGCTTTTTCAATGGTTTCAAAGGGTATCAGCTTCTTATTCCTCATGTTTCGTTTTCTCCAATTCTTTTCTTAACTGTTTCAATGCCGCCAACTTCCAATAGTTTACTGTGCTTCTGCTCCGTCCGTACTCATTCCCGATTTTTCTTTCGCTGTAACCGAGGAAGAAATTCATCAGCAGAACAGTACGCCTTTGTTCTGACAGATTAGCTAATGCGTCGGCTAACCGTCTACTTGTAACGACAACTTCTTTTCCTTGCACGACAAAAACAGTCGGCTTCTCATAAACATACTGCTCAAAGTAGTTGTCGGTTGCAAATGGTTCAAAAGACGTTTCTGACATCAAATAGTCAAGCGACACTTCATGCTTCTGTTTTCGTCCCAAATCGCGGTACGCGTTGATTGCCGCGTTACGGAGAACGACTTTACAGAACGCGGCAAAGGCATATTCGATATGCTCCATAAATTGTTCGGAATACCTCATTTTCTCATCACCCCCTTTCTTCTCAGTAGGGGGCTATTACGACAAACGCCCATGCAGACGTAAAACCGCATAGGCGTTTGGTAATATGAGTTATTTAAGTAACTATAATGATTTGTGTGTTCATCTCTATGGTTGTAAAAAACCGTTGCATGGAATAGGCTTTTTTTAACAATGGAATAGAATTAAAAATGTGAAAAAGAAACATGGCAATATCTCCCGACACCGCCATGTCTATAAAAATAATTGTGTATTTGCCGCTATTCCATTTTATATACAGGAAATGGCGGTTTGTTTTCCTATCACAAAACAGAAAGAGCCAATAATCATAAGATTTATTTCTTGTGATTATCGGCTCTGCGTCAATGCGTCTGGCTCTGTGATAATTGAAATATTCAAATTTTTTACATTGATAAGATTTTCCTGCTTGCACTTCGGACAGTATAGGGGAAAATTCTTTATTTCTGTATCTTCCCGTATCCTTAATCGGGTTTTATTATTGCATACAGGACATAAAATCCATTTTTCTTGTTGCAATGCACCACCTCATTTCTAATCAAACTACCTTTAATGATAATCAGAAACAGAGTGCTGAAAAATCACTTGTTTCCCCAAAATGGTAATTGCTTTCTTGCTACATTGATTTACACACCGATAGCATAACGTACACCGTCCGTCTGCTATCATCTTATCTTCTGATAATGACAAATTGTTCATAGGACACACCACTGCACATTTCCCGCACTTTATACAAGCGTCGGTATCTATCTGTATTTTGTCTGAATATTCTTGTGTTTTACGGTAAAACCAAAGCCGCTGTCCCAAAAGCCCTGCAATATGGCATAAAAATCCCAAACCGTCTTTAGTTGGAGTACCATTTTTCAAATTGCACACCGCTGATTTTATGCGTTCTTCCGCTTGTATGACAATTTGCTTATTTTGAGCCGGAGTACGCTTTAAGGCTTTTACATCACAAATACAATCCGGCATTTTCAAATGAAGTCCACCCCATACCTGTGCGCCGTATCTCTCGAACAATCTTGCAGATACGCCTGCACCATCGCCGCTAAACAGTCCCATTGTTGCAATAATGAAAATACGTTTTCCTTTCCATACATCAGAATTTTCGCAGATAAAATCCCGTACAATTTTAGGTAAGTTACTGTAATAGATTGGATAAGCAAAAATGATGTCTTTATGATATGTAACTTTTTCCATTGTACCTGTATCTTCTAACGGGGTTATTTCAATGTTCCTGTCATATAGAGCAACAAACTTTTCTAAACAATATTTTGTATTTCCTGTTCCGCTAAAATAAATCCCAATCATATTTTTTCTCCCGTATTATCTAAAAAGGAAAGTTGAAAAACGTCCATAAAATCAATGACTTTCTCTCTCCAGTCATTATCATAATTTACATTATTCATGGTGGCTAATGAAGTAATACCATGTATAAAAGCCCAAATGGTTATGATAATATCATTTTGCTTTTCTTCTGAATAGTGCGTCTGCTCTAATAATTCACTTACAACATTTTTATATATGATATAAGGTTTATAGTTTTGGTCGTCTGGTATTGATAATGATAAGTCAATTTTTATATTGGATTGAGAATATAAAAATTGAAAATAAGCAGGGTTGTCTACAAAGAAAGATACATAGGCTATTCCCATATCTTTTAATATTTCTGCAACATTATTATTCTTTTGAACTGTACTTTCTAATTGTTTAGAAAATCTATCTGTGATAAATAATTGCATTGCTTCAAGAAGTTCCTCTTTATTTTGAAAATGGCTATAAGGGGCAGCATGGCTGACACCACACGCCGCAGCTACCTTTCTCAAAGAAAAAGCATTTACTCCCTCTGTATTTACAATCTGAATACCTGTTTCAATCAATGCGTTTCGCAAGTCCTTGTGATGATAAGTCTGTCGTTGCTGTTCCATGCTAATTCCTCCAATCTTTACACTGTCTATATTATAAAACTCAAACTTTACACTGTCAAGATTAAAAGAGATTTTAAGCAATGATACTCGAAATATTTTCGGTTATTTATTTGGCATTTCAGGAACTTTTCCGTATTAAGAGATAAGAAAAACTTTTTGAAAAATTTCTCTCAAAACTTCGGCAAAATCGCCCTATGCGGTGTTGTAGGTAGTGAGAGGAAAATCAGAGGGTTTGGGAAACTTCCCAACAAGCAAAATGCAGCGCATTTTCGGAAAAGGGTACCCTTTTCCTATGCTTGCTATTCAGTTTTCACTTCAACAAACTATGAAAGGACGGGAAAGGAATGGAAAGGAAACAAGATATTGAAAACAGTGGATTTATACCACAAAAGGGCAATCCGCTACATGAAACTGTCACTTACAAAATCGGCGGCACAATTTTTGAAGTGTCAACGATTTGCGGCGGCTCGGAACTGCTTTATAACAAAATGGAACGGCTCATAAGAGCGGAATCCGTCAAAACGCCTACTGACAAAGAAAAAGAAGTCCGCTATAATAAAGATAGCAACCTGTTTGTCGGGCGTTCATTACAGGAGGAATGAACAATGACAACGACAAAAAATTATCCCGACAACATTACCGCTTTATATGCAAGGCTTTCTCAAGAGGACGCTTTGGACGGAGAGAGCAACAGCATAGCAAATCAAAAGAAAATCCTGCTCAAATATGCAACGGACAACGGTTTTCCTAATCCTACATTTTTCATTGACGACGGCGTTTCGGGCGTTACGTTTGACAGACCGGGCTGGAATGAAATGATAAGGCTTTCGGAAGCAGGAAAGGTCAAGACGGTTATCGTCAAGGATATGTCCCGCATGGGGCGCGATTATCTGAAAGTCGGCTACTACACTGAAAGTTTCTTTGCCGAGCGTGATATTCGCTATATCGCAATCAATGACGGAGTAGACAGTGAAAAAGGCGATAATGAATTTACCCCTTTCCGTAATCTGTTCAATGATTTTTACGCACGCGATACAAGCAAGAAAATCCGCGCAGTCATGCGGTCAAAGGGCAATGCCGGAGAACATCTTTGTACCAATCCGCCCTATGGGTACAGGAAATACCCAGACGACAAAAAGAAATGGATTGTAGATGAAGAAGCTGCCGCGGTGGTAAAGAAAATTTTTGATTTGTGTATTGCTGGAAAAGGACCCATGCAGATAGCAAAAGCGCTGACAGCGGACAAAGTGTTGACAGTCAAAGCCTACTATGCAAAGCGTGACGGAAAGGCTATGCCGGATAATCTCTATCGTTGGGATTACAAATCCATAGCGGGGATATTGGAACGCCCAGAATATACAGGGTGTACAGTCAATTTCAAAACGTATTCCAAATCCCACAAGCTGAAAAAACGTCTGCAAAATGCGCCGGAAAATTACCGTATCTTCCCCAACACGCAACCTGCGATTATCGAGGAACAGGTATTTGAGAGGGTGCAGGAATTAAGGGCAAACAAACGCCGCCCTACAAAGACAGGACGGCAAGGCTTATTCTCCGGCTTGCTTTATTGCGCTGACTGTGGCGAAAAGCTGTACTTTTGCACAACAAACAGTTTTACGCCCAAACAAGAGCATTATGTCTGCTCCAACTACAAGAGCAATACAGGTACTTGTTCCGCGCATTTTATCCGAGAAGAAACCTTAAAGCTGTTCGTCCTGCAAAGGATATTTGATGTAACGGCTATGTTCTTTGATGATATACAGAGCTTTCAAAACATGGTTTATCAGCAGAGGTTTGAGGAAGCGGAAAAGGCAGTAAAGTGGCAAAAGAAAGAACTCGAACAGGCAAGGAAACGGATTGCCGAGCTTGACCGTATTTTCAAGCGGATTTACGAGGACGATATTAACGGCACAATCAGCCACGAAAGATTCTTGAAGTTGTCCGCAGAGTATGAAGCGGAGCAAAAGGAACTGACAGAGTTTGTCAAGTTAGAGCAAGCTGCCGTTGATACTTACGAACAGGACAGAACGGATTTTGACAGCTTTGCTGCCGTTATCCGCAAATATGTGGGAATACGGGAATTAACGCCTACTATCGTCAATGAGTTTGTAAAGAAAATTATTGTCCACGCGCCAGACAAATCCAGCGGACACCGCAGACAGAAGATTGAAATTGTCTGGAACTTTATCGGGGAACTGGAACAGGACGAGGACAAGCAAACGGTTGAACAGCAGAGAAAAAGCAGAACGGCATAGCCTTTGACTATGCCGCCCTGCAACATGATTAAATTACTTCCTTATGGGCGTGTGCCTTTGGTGCGATCCCTCTTCTGGCTCGAAATGACTTTATTTTTACGCAGCAGGCCGAACTTCTCAGTTTTGGACGAATGGAAGACCGGAATCACCTGAGCAACTATATTCCCTCAATCTCTTTTATTGGAATCCCGATGTCTTTAATTGCAGAAGATTGCTTTACGCTGGCACTTCGTCTTGCTCGTGGGGAACTAAAAGCCGCCGAGCATGTTCGCTGTCAGTCCAATCTGATGCTGAATGCCAGTTTTACGATTTGATACTAGGAGCCTGCTGCATCCGTTCTCTTTATACAAAATGCCGCCAGTGTATCATGTGAAATCCATCACACGGTACACTGGCGGATATGCTTTTATCCCTTATGGCCAGTTACAGCCCCCCACATCCATATTCATTTAGACAGACGGCGGAATTCCAGTGGGGTGACGCTATAAGTTTCTGCGAATACCTGCGCAAACTTGCCTTGATTTTCATATCCGACGGCATTTGCGATCTCAATAACTTTCATATTATGCTGGGAGCAACCTTCCAGTTGACGGCCAATGGGGCCAAAGTTCTTTAATGTGTAGCCATCTCCGCAAAAGAACAGGAACCAGCCTTTACAATAAAAAAACAAAAAGTCCCGCCTGAATTCACTTTCAGGCGAGATGTCTTTCAATATGACTGCTCTGGCGGCATAATCCCCTGTGCTGATCTGATATAGGTGATGCAGATTCTCCTCGGTGATCGTATTCTGACGATTCGCGATAAACTCCAGTCCGCGCTTCATACCATAGATGCGGGCTTCTTGTTCATCACGAGGGGCATAACCATCGAGGATATAACGGATACTGCTGCGGGTCGAGCGGATACTTTCAATTTGAAAAGTCGCATAAATTTCCTCGGTCATCGCCGACAAACCGAAGTTTTGTCCACTGACAGGGACAGAGAGCAACTGCTTCATACCATTTGTTGAAATTTGCGCGAGGTTCGGCAGGTAAAACAGCTTATTTCCAGAAAAATCAGTCAACGGCAGAGGCTGCGCAAAGTTTTGCCGCAGCAATTCGGCAAATTCTTTGACGCTGACAGTCGAGTACTTGTATTCCATCCGATTGAGTTCAAACAAATGCTTATCTGAAAGCATTTTGGCAAACTGTGCCCCATCCATTCTGTCCACCTCGCAGTTGATACTTATTGATACTATATAGTATCAATATACCGATTCTTTATAAAAAAGTCAACCGAAACAGGCCGAACCAACTTTTTTCCATACTTTCCGTCAAAATTCCCGTGGTTCCGTCACGGATCACATCTCCATCGGCTTATTCCCCACTTCGTCCAGATACGCATTCAAAAATTCCGCTGCAAGGCTGTTGGGACGGATGTTTTCTCTGGCTTCCTGCGGGGTGAACCACTTGCAGCGGTCCACTTCGTGGTTGATATGCAACGCCTTTGCGGTTCTGACGAAAGCCGTAAAGTTACACATCAGCGTGTTGGACGGCTCAAAAAACTTAGTACGGTTGAACCGGAGGTGCTCTACTTCCAACCCGGTTTCTTCCCGGACTTCCCGCACCACGGCGTGTTCTTCTGCCTCACCGCGGTTCACATATCCAGCCACCAGAATATAAGAGGGCTTGCCGTACCGCATTCAAAGCAATGCTTCTGAATCATTTTTACACTCCAAACACTGTTTTCGTCAGCCGGATACCTGCTGCCGTTTTCATCGTATGTTCCATAAAGGTTCGGATTGCCTGCTGGTCGTCCCGCTTTCGGACGCATTGACGATATAATCTGCCTCAATCAGAATCTGATAGTCAATGCCGTTGATCTGCGCCGGACTATGGTGGTGCCCTACCAGATAGGCCACCCGGTCGATCTGTTCTGCTGTCATGCCGGTATCCGCCAAGAACTCCCGCACCAGCGGGGCACCCTCCTGCTCCTGATATTTACCATTGGTGTTGCCGTACTTTTTGCGGCAGAGCGGGCAGGCGATATCGTGGGTGATGGCCGCCACCTCCAGAATAAACTGCGTGTCTGCGTCCAGCCCCTCCAGCTCACCAATGGTTTTGGCATAGGTCCACACGCAGCTCAGGTGCGTGATGTCATGGATATTCCCTTCGGAAAAGGCGATCATCTTTTCCATGATCTGTGCAATGGTCATCATTTGTTTTCACTCCCGTTTTTAATACTTAAATGTTCACCTTGATAAACGCGAACTTGTCGGGGCGAGGCCCCTCCATCTTGCTGCCGCAAGACCGTTCTGTCACTTAAAAGCCCCACTGGGGCTTTCATTGTTCCGCTTCGCTCCACAAACGCGAATTTGTTATTCTCCTATGGAGGTACCGCTATCGTCTTTAAGACCACAAATCGTAACTATACCATTATTTTTATAACTCACAACGAGAATGGTATCATTTCCTATTTTCCAACATGCTGTGCCGTTTTCACTGGTATCAGGCTTCCCCCATACCTCTCTAAGCTGGTCAATATGATACCCAGGCAAAAGGCTATTAACATCGGCTTCACTCATTTCTGCGATTGCCGCCAGAGTGGGAAGATTGTCGTTGCTTTTGTGATTGTAGTATCCATAAAACCACGCCGATACACATATCGCAAGAACCAAGATGATTACAGCTATAACAGATAGCTTCTTTTTCATACAATCACACTCCTTGTCAAGTTCCGATTCATAAAATCCCCGTCACTGCCAGTCTTGTGTTTGAGCCATTCGCCAAAGCGTTCAAACTGTGCATCCAGATCAATAAGTTCACCCAGCAGCGCACCCAACGCCAGCGATAGAATCATGACCATAGAGCCACCGGTGCTCAAAGTTCCGTCTGGCCTAACCGTCAGTATCTTGGAGAGCGTTCCCGCCGCTCCCAGAAACACCACGGAAAAGCCCGTGGCTTTGATGATTGTATCCTGATAGCGCTCTTTCAGAAAGCGTTTGAACGGAATCCCCAGCACACCGCCTATCACAATGGCCAGCGCATTGATGATCGTTCCCAATCCCCGCATTTTCGTTTTTCCTTTGCTTACTGATTCCTGTATTTGTTTAAGACTTCATCCGGGATATGACAGTAGCTGCAGTCTTCCGGGTACCGCTCCAGATGGTGCTGATGCTCCTCTGCACTCCGGACGTAATTCGTCAGCGGCAGCACTTCCACAACGATTTTATCCCGGTCCTTCCGGCTGTCAATAAAGGCTCTTGCTTCTTCCAGATGTCCGAGATTTGTGCTGTAAAGCCCCGTGCGATACTTTTTTCCAACATCAACGCCCTGTTTGTTCAGGCTGTACGGGTCGATGATTTCAAACAGATGCTCCATAAGCTCTGTAACACTGGTACATTTCTCATCAAAGACCACTTTAACGCACTCTGCGTATCCATCATACGGGCCGTCCAGCGTGTTTGTTGTTCCGTTGGCTCTCCCGGCTTCGGTCGTCCGTACACCGGGCACCGTGTCAAAAAAATGCTGGACGCCCCAAAGGCACCCGCCTGCAATGTATACCGTTTCCATACTCTTGACTTTCCTTCTTTTACTGGTACAGTTTGCATCCATGCTCTGTACTCCTTACGGTTTCCTTGCTAGCTGCAAATCGATCCATCATACCAACTCACAAAAAGTGCTTCCGCACCATTGCAGAGTAATTATCATATTGTTGAAAGCCATATCGCTCATAAAATGGGATCATTTTAGGATCAGACGGCATAACTTTCACATACAGAAGATTTTGATAGAAACTCATGATCCGTTTCATCAGCTCATCTCCAATGTACTGTCCCTGATAAGCAGGGTCCACCAAAAGATCATGCAAAAATGCGACTGTTTCTCCATCATCAAGCGCGCGAACCAGCCCGACCAGCTTATCACCATCCCACGCAGAAATAACTCGTGTGGAATTGTGCATCGCACGGACAAGTTTTTCGGGATAATTGCCGGATTCCCAGTGAACGGATAAAAACAGTTTCTGCAATTCATCGGCCGTGAAATCTTTTGTTTATACTCGATTTCCATGATGCACCCCTTTATAACTTCCACAAACGCGAAGTTGTCACTGATATGTTAGCCTCAAACATTTTGAATCAACTCCATTTTTCACTAGAATCTCCGCAATTTCATCAAATGTTTTCACTACATTTATTGCTTTTACCGGAACGACATCGTGATTCAATATATTTTTTTCGCTTGTGGGCATAAATCCTTCGAGAAAATGTCCTTTCGGATTTCGCACTTCTCCAATATTGAAAGCCATCAGTTCTACACTCTCTCCTTCTTGCGTTGCAAAAGTAAAGAAATTCATGACGCCGTCCAGGATATTCGGGAATTCAATTTCAGATGAGGTATATTCAAAGATTACAGCGTGTTGTTTGAGTATTTCTTTGATTTGTTTGAGAGATGGCTCATTAAGTTTGCAACAGCTCTCTTTGCGCTTGCCGTCTTTATACTGAACTTTTCCATCTTTGAAGACAGTCACTTTGGCCAGTCGTAAGCCCCAAGCATCCGTGAGCATATAACAAAATAGTATATTTTCCTCCGCCATCGTTTCCCTCCACAAATTCCGATTTATCAAATAAGAATTTC
>OGPQ01001955.1_pt1 | contig 12807 bp, 8 predicted proteins | sample 1552971 | NCBI WGS metagenome assembly OGPQ01 (sample SAMEA2580232, study PRJEB22360) | human gut metagenome | biome: human gut; feature: human-associated habitat; material: faeces | place: Denmark | collected 2008/2010 | reverse complement strand
GAGCAGTTATTCGGTTATGAGCAAGTAGCGAAGCGGATTGCGAATATCCGCTTGATCAATTCAGAAAGAACATAGAATACTCTGACCGACCATCTGACAGGCCAGGGATTACATACATAAAAGGAGGACATATACAGATGTCAAAAGGAAGATTCGGCATCCATGGAGGACAGTACATTCCGGAAACACTGATGAATGCTGTCATCGAACTGGAAGAAGCCTACAACCACTATAAAGATGACCCGGAGTTTAACGCAGAGCTTACAGAGCTTCTGAATGAATATGCAGGAAGACCATCCCGTCTCTACTTTGCATCTCACATGACAGAAGATCTGGGTGGAGCAAAAGTATACTTAAAGAGAGAAGATTTAAACCATACAGGTGCTCACAAAATCAACAATGTACTTGGTCAGGTACTTCTTGCAAAAAAAATGGGCAAGACCCGTGTCATTGCAGAAACAGGCGCAGGTCAGCATGGTGTGGCAACAGCAACAGCAGCAGCTCTTATGGGTATGGAATGTGAAATCTTCATGGGAAAAGAAGACACAGAACGTCAGGCATTAAATGTATACAGAATGCGTCTTCTGGGTGCAAAGGTCAATGCAGTTACTTCCGGTACTGCAACACTGAAGGATGCTGTTTCCGAGACAATGAGAGAGTGGACAAACCGTATTTCCGATACACATTATGTACTTGGTTCTGTAATGGGACCTCATCCGTTCCCTACAATTGTTCGCGATTTTCAGGCAGTGATCTCCAAAGAAATCAAAGAGCAGATCCTTGAAAAAGAGGGCAGACTTCCGGATGCAGTTCTTGCATGTGTGGGTGGCGGATCCAATGCGATCGGAACATTCTACAATTTTATCAATGACAAAGATGTCCGTCTGATCGGATGTGAGGCAGCAGGACGTGGCGTAAATACGGCAGAGACAGCAGCTACCATTGCAACCGGCAAACTGGGAATCTTCCATGGAATGAAATCTTATTTCTGCCAGGATGAATATGGTCAGATCGCACCTGTATATTCCATTTCCGCAGGTCTGGATTATCCGGGAATCGGACCGGAACATGCGCATCTCTATGATACAGGACGTGCAGAATATGTACCTGTCACAGATGAAGAAGCAGTAGAAGCATTTGAATATCTCTCCAGAACAGAGGGAATCATTCCTGCTATTGAGAGTGCTCATGCAGTAGCTTACGCAAAGAAAATTGTTCCGCAGATGAGAAAAGACCAGATCGTGGTCATTACAATTTCCGGACGTGGAGATAAGGACTGCGCAGCAATCGCGCGTTACAGAGGGGAGGATATCCATGAATAAGAGAATTACAGAAGCATTTGAAAAAGGAAAGGCATTTATCCCGTTTATTACCTGTGGAGATCCGTCTCTGGAAGTGACAGAGCAGCTTGTCTATGCAATGGAGGAAGCTGGTGCAGACCTGATCGAGCTTGGGATTCCGTTTTCTGATCCTACAGCAGAGGGACCGGTGATCCAGAGAGCAAATGTGAGAGCACTTTCCGGTGGTGTGACTACAGATAAGGTATTTGACATGGTGGTAAAGATCAGAAAGAACAGTTCTGTTCCTATGGTGTTTATGACTTATGCAAACGTGGTATTTTCTTACGGAACGGAGCGGTTTATTAAAACAGCTGCAGAAATCGGAATGGATGGTTTGATTCTGCCAGATGTGCCATTTGAGGAAAAAGAAGAGTTTGACAGTGTATGTAAGAAATACGGTATTGATCTGATCTCTCTGATCGCGCCGACTTCTCATGAGAGGGTCGCACAGATTGCGAAGGATGCGGAAGGGTTTGTGTATTGTGTTTCTTCTCTTGGTGTTACAGGAACAAGAACTAATATTACTACAGATATCGGGGCAATGGTGAAGCTGGTAAAACAGGCGAAAGATATTCCTTGTGCAGTTGGATTTGGAATTTCTACGCCGGAACAGGCGAAGAAGATGGCGGCGCAATCAGATGGAGCGATTGTAGGATCTGCAATTGTGAAGTTGTGTGCACAGTATGGCAGGGATTGTGTGCCCTATGTGAAAGAGTATGTGAAGTCTATGAAAGATGCTGTAATGGAAGCTTAAATATTGAAAAGGGGACGCGCAGAAACATATTTCATTTCGTGTGCGGTTTCGGAGCCTAAGAACTTCTAAGTTGCTAAAAATATGCTAAAAACATAAGAAAAATGACCCAAACTCGCCGCATGCTGCGGCTCAGACAGTGGGTCATTTTTCTTATAACGCATATTTTTATCAGCTAAGAAGTTCTAAGACTCCTGCAAATGCACACGAAATGAAATATGTTTCTGCGCTGTGTATTGGTATGAACTGGAGTAATTCGTATCTTTTATAAGAAAGATTTCAGAATCTGCAGAACTCCGTTTTCCCAGTAGGGCGGGCAGGTATTTTTGGCGGCAGCCCGGACTTCGGGGCGGGAGTTGGAGACTGCGTAGCTGAGACCGGCATTCTGAAGCATTTCAATATCGTTGAGGTTATCTCCGAAAGTGCAGGTTTCGTCAGGTGAAATTCCCAGATATTCCTGAAGGAAAGCAACGGAAGGACCTTTGCCGGAACCCGGGGCAGTACAGTCCATCCATTCCTTGCCGGCGGCAGCCATAACTGTTTTGTCTTTCCAGGTGGGAGTGAATAAAGGGGCGCACATTTCCTCACAGGCGTTGGGGTGGTAGACAGCAAATTTGTTTACCTGCTGCCCCTCGAGTTTTAACATTTCCGGAACTTCATGGATATCATATCCGTAAGAATCTCTCAGCCAGTGAAACATCTGGCTGCCTCCGTCTTCTGCGAAACAGCGTTCAGGTGTGGAAATAAAATAATCACAGGAAGGCATATTCTCTCTTACCATAGAACACATTCCTTTCCAGATTTCGTCCGGCAGAGTATCCACTTTCAGAATCTCCTTCGGAGTCCGTACAACAGTTCCTCCGTCAGAGATATAAAGCAGTCTGTCTGCGACAGGGGCAAACAGCTTCCTCTCACTTCGATATTGCCGCCCTGAGCATGCCACAAACACAATCCCCTTATCAATTAGCCTTCCGATAACTTCCATATACTCCCTGTCAATCGCCAGAGTCCCATCCTTCACCAGAGTCCCATCTATATCTGAAGCAATCAATTTAATCATATGAATAAGAAATCCTTTCTATAATAAATACAATAGGCATTTGCGAAACTCTGAACCTATTGAAAATACTGGTTTTTCGTTTTACAATTACCTAATAAATACAATCCCCATTTTATCACGCCAAAATATAACTTGCCATAAAAAATTTAGAAAAATTGCAACTATTCACCAGTCCCGGTTCATGCGTTACCATACTGCAAAATGTTCTGTGAGGAAATCTCATTTGCATAGCCTGTCGTTGCAAGGCGCATTATTGTGAACGAAGTGAGCAGTAACAGCGCGGCAGTCCCGCACCTGAAACCAAAAATATTTCCTGTCGTCCCCAATTTTTTTGCCCGCCAAACCCCATTGACTTTTCCACCCTTTTTTCTTATATTATATAAATAGAAATCTGCGTACTCTGAAAACTACGCATTTAAACCCTGAAAAAAGGAGAGTTGCTCGAAATGAACAAAAAAATGCTCTTTGTTTTCAATCCCAAGGCAGGCAAAGGCAAGATCAAAACAAACCTGCTTGATATAGTAGATATTTTCAACAAAGGCGGTTATGAAGTCATTATCTATTCCACACAGAAACCAAAAGATGCCTACGAGAAAGCCAAAGAATACGAATCCAAAGTGGACCTTATCGTATGCAGCGGCGGAGACGGGACTCTTGATGAGGTGGTTACCGGAGTAATGGAAAAGAAGAGTTCCATTCCCATCGGATACATTCCGGCAGGAAGCACCAACGACTTTGCAAACAGTCTCTTTATGCCGAAAAGCATGACAGATGCCGCTTCCATGATCATGGAAGAGAAACTTTATCACTGTGACATCGGCAGATTCAATAACCAGAGCTTTACATATATAGCAGCTTTCGGTCTTTTCACAGATGTAGCCTATCAGACAGATCAGGATCTCAAGAATATCCTTGGCCATGTAGCCTATCTTCTTGAGGGAGTGAAACGCCTTTTTGATATCAAATCATACCATATGAGAATTGAATCTGAAGAATTAACTGTGGAGGATGACTTTATCTTTGGAATGATCACCAATTCCCGTTCAGTGGGAGGGTTCAAGAACCTTACAGGCAAGAACGTGGATATGAATGACGGACTTTTTGAAGTTACCATGATCACAAGACCGAAGAATCCGCTGGAATTGCAGGAGATCATGACTGCAATGCTGACAGCAGAGGACAATACAGATCTGATCCATTCTTTTAAATCAGCCAGGGTGACCATTACCTCAGAAGAACCGGTACCATGGACTCTGGACGGTGAATACGGCGGCAGTCATACACAGATAGAGATTGAAAACTGCCACGAAGCACTGAATCTGTATCTGAAAAGTACAAAAAATGAGGAAACCAGATCAATTGGAATTTCCCCGTTAATAAATAAAAAGGAGAAATAAAATGGGTGAGTATATCAATGTAGTAGAGACTTTTGGATGTGACGTGTTTAATGATTCCGTCATGCAGGCACGACTTCCGAAGAAGATCTACAAAGAATTGAAAAAAACCATAGAAGAGGGCAAAGAACTGTCTATGGAAATTGCGGATGTAGTAGCACACGAGATGAAAGAATGGGCCATCGAGAAAGGTGCCACACATTACAGCCACTGGTTCCAGCCCCTTACAGGTGTGACAGCAGAGAAACACGATGCTTTTATCACTGCTCCGATGGATAACGGCAAGGTCCTGATGTCTTTCTCCGGAAAAGAACTGATCAAAGGTGAACCGGATGCATCTTCTTTCCCGTCCGGTGGATTAAGAGCAACTTTTGAGGCGAGAGGATATACAGCATGGGACTGTACATCACCGGCTTTTGTCCGTCATGATGCAGCAGGCGGAACACTCTGTATTCCTACTGCATTCTGTTCCTATACGGGAGAAGCACTTGACCAGAAGACACCACTTCTTCGTTCTATGGAAGCAATCAACACCCAGGCACTCCGTCTGTTGAGACTTTTCGGAAATACAACTTCTAAGAAAGTAACTCCGTCAGTAGGAGCAGAGCAGGAATATTTCCTGATCGATAAAGAGAAATGGCTTCAGAGAAAAGACCTGATCTATACAGGCAGAACTCTTTTTGGAGCTATGCCTCCGAAGGGACAGGAAATGGATGACCATTACTTTGGAAGTATCCGTCAGAGAATTTCCGCATACATGAAAGAGGTAAATGAAGAATGTTGGAAGCTTGGAATTCCTGCAAAGACACAGCATAATGAGGTTGCCCCTGCACAGCATGAGCTTGCACCGATTTATGCACCGGTCAATATCGCAGCAGACCAGAACCAGATGATGATGCGTATTCTTAAAAAGGTTGCCAGCCGCCATGGAATGCGCTGTGTCCTTCATGAGAAACCATTTGCAGGTGTGAACGGTTCCGGTAAGCATAACAACTGGTCTCTTACCACAGATGACGGAATCAATCTTCTGGATCCGGGCAAAACACCTCATGAAAATATTCAGTTCCTTCTGGTCCTCACCTGTATCCTGAAAGCAGTAGATGAACATGCAGATCTTCTGCGTGAATCTGCGGCAGATGTGGGAAATGACCAGAGACTTGGCGGCCATGAAGCACCGCCGGCAGTGATTTCCGTATTTCTTGGAGAGCAGCTGGAGGATGTTCTGGAACAGCTGGTCAGCACAGGAACAGCAACTCACAGTAAAAAGGGAAGTAAGCTGGAAACAGGTGTTAAGACTCTGCCTGATTTCATGAAGGATGCCACAGACCGTAACCGTACGTCACCTTTTGCTTTTACAGGAAATAAATTTGAATTCCGTATGGTAGGCTCAAGGGATTCTATTTCTGCATGTAACGTAGTCCTGAACACGATCACAGCAGAAGTATTTAAGGAAGCATGTGACCGTCTGGAAAAAGCTCCTGATTTCGAACTGGCGGTACATGACCTGATCAAAGAATATGCCACAGATCATCAGAAAATCGTATTTAACGGAAATGGCTATGCACCGGAATGGGAGAAAGAAGCAAAACGCCGCGGACTTCCGATCCTTCCGAGCATGGTAGATGCAATCCCTGCACTTACTACAGAGAAGGCAGTGAAACTCTTTGAATCTTTTGATGTATTCTCAAGAGCTGAGCTTGAATCACGTGCAGAGATTAAATATGAGATTTATTCTAAAGCAATCAATATTGAAGCAAAGACAATGATCGACATGGCAACCAAGCAGATTATTCCGGCAGTTATCAGATATACCACTGTTCTTGGCGAATCGATCAATACAGTGAAGACAGCGGGCGAAGGACTGATCGATGTAAGTGTACAGCTTGACCTGCTCAAGAAAGCGTCAAAACTCTTAAAGGCTGCAAACAGTGCCATGAGTAAGCTGAGCAAACTGGTTGAGAAGACCCCGGAATATGCAGAGGGACAGGACAGAGCTGTATTCTGCAGAGAAAAGGTGGTTCCTGCAATGGAAGCTTTACGTGAGCCTGTGGATGAACTGGAAATGATCGTAGATAAGGAAATGTGGCCGATGCCTTCTTATGGAGATCTTGTATTTGAAGTATAATGTTGTAAAAATATAAAGAAGAATGCTATAATGAAAGGGTCGTGAATCTGTAAAAGATAAGCGGCCTTTTTCTATAACACAAACTGGACTATAATAGTTATATAAAGGAGAACTAAATGGAAGAACTGAAATTTCTGGAGGAGCAGCAGGTAGCCCCTGAACTGATAAAGAGAGTAGAAGAATTCCGCAGCCAGTATGAGGTGGTACCGGAGACAGCAGGCAGGATTGTGAAACCATCTATTCCATTTTACGGAAAAAACATTCTGGAAATGGCCATTGCCGGACTGCTCAAAGGGGAGAATCTATTACTCACCGGTCCGAAGGCAACAGGAAAAAATATCCTTGCAGAGAACCTGGCATATATTTTCAACCGTCCCGCGTACAATGTTTCTTTTCATGTAAATACTAACAGCGGAGATCTGATCGGCACAGACACTTTCGTGGACAACGAAGTTAAGCTTCGCAAAGGAACTATCTATCAGTGTGCAGAATACGGTGGTTTCGGAATCCTCGACGAGATTAATATGGCAAAGAACGATGCAGTTTCCGTTCTCCATGCAACCCTGGATTATCGCCGTTCCATCGATGTCCCGGGCTATGACAAAATTGATCTTCATCCGGCTGCCCGTTTTATCGGAACCATGAATTACGGTTATGCAGGAACCAAAGAACTCAATGAAGCGCTGGTATCCAGATTTCTGGTCATAGACATGCCGGCTCAGACTGAAGAATCCCTGGAATTTATTTTCCGCCGGATGTTCCCGAATATAAAAGAAAACGCCAGAACACAGTTCATCGGAGTATTCCTGGATCTTCAGCTCAAAGCCACAAACAGTGAAATTTCCACCAAACCTCTGGATCTGCGAGGTCTCCTTGCAGCCATGAAGATTGTAGAAACCGGACTTTCTCCGAGAAAAGCAGTTACTATGGGGGTGGTGAACAAGACCTTCGATATTTTCGAGAAAGAAATCGTAGAGGATATTGTGAAAACCAGAATTCCGGCAGACTGGACAAGGGATGATGTATATGAAAGATGAGAAAATCGTAGAAATCGACGATTATCGTCTGGAACTGGAAAACAGGATTCGCAATCTCCTCTGGACTATCAGCGGGGATTACACGTTAAATATGAAAGTAGACGTTTCCCTGTATCTGCGCTCAAAAGCAATCGCTCTGTATGACGGCATCAAGCAGGGCGCTCTGGCAAAATATTATGACAGAAATCTGCTGGGTTTATATCTGGTAAAAAAAGTTTTCTGCCAGGCAGGAGAGGGAGAACTGACTGCAGTAGCACAGCTATGTGTAGAAGAAGCAATCGGGGACAAAATCTGTCAGGAACGTCCGGGAGTCCGGGAGATGCAGAAGGAAGCATTCGAGGATATCCTGGATCAGGAGTTTGAACGGATGCCCGCATACGGAGATATTCTTGGCCGATTGAAGATTGCCATCCTGCGTGACCGTTTACAGAATGGAAACCATTATGTAGAAGAGCGTCTTCGGGAAATCCGCGACATGGTTTACAAAGCCAGAACAGCTGCAGACACTATAGAATTGATCCGTATTATTGACAGTCTTTACAACACTATCATTGATCCGAATTTTGAGAAAGATCATGGAACACTGGAACAGGTTATGGCAGTCACCCTGGAAGAACTGACAGAATACGACTGGGAAGATTTTCTTACAGAAGAACTTTATGAGGAAGCTCTGGAGAGTTACATCGAACAGATGACAAATAAGATTACGGACATGGAAGACACTGCTGTCACTGAAGAAATGGAAAAACAGCGCCAGACCAAACACAAAATTACAATTCTCACAGAGGAAGAACTTGAGAAAGCATACACCTATGTTGAGTTGAATTTCGGAAAAACTTATCTGACTCCTGCAGAAGAGAAGCGAATGAATTATCTGATGTGTAGGGAACTTCACAGGGACTGCAGCCTTTATTTTACAGAAGGAATTCTTAAGAATCCGGTCAAACGAAACTATCAGTACGAATATGCAGTGCGATTAAAGAATAAGAATATCTGGCTCTACCATGATAAACACAGAATCGTAAAGCAGAACATCGCATCCCTCACAGATCTTTTGCGAAAGACGCTGGTGCTGAAAAGCGAGACGCAGGAAGTACTGTCAGACAGAGGAACGATCATTCCGTCCAGACTCTGGCGTGTGGGCAGAAGCAGTGAAGCAAATCTGTTTAAAAGAGAGTTGAAATCTGATGCATCTGATTTCGTAGTAGATGTGCTGATCGATGCCAGCGGTTCCCAGATGTCCAGGCAGGGAGATGTGGCATTACAGGCTTACATCATCAGTGAAGCATTAAGCAATGTAAACCTGCCTCACCGTGTCATGAGCTTCTGCACATTCTGGGACTATACGATCCTTCACAGATTCCGTGAGTACGATGATCCACAGTCAGCTAATGAAAATATTTTTAATTATGTAACTTCTTCCAATAACAGGGATGGACTTGCTATCAAAACCGCAGGATACGGTCTGCTTCAGAGATCTGAGGAGAAAAAAATCCTCATTGTATTAAGTGATGGAAAACCATATGATGTCATCGTAAACAGACCTCACGCAAAGAACCCGGAACCTTATATGGGAAAATATGCGATCAATGATACTGCTACAGAAGTGCGGCACCTGCGAAACCTTGGAGTAAGTGTTCTGGGAGTCTTTGCAGGGGAAGAAAAAGACCTTTCCACAGAAAAAAAGATATTTGGCAAAGATTTCGCATATATCCGGGATATTTCGAATTTTTCCAGAATTGTCGGGAGATACCTGATTAAACAGTTGGATTCAGATGAATAGACTGATAAAATAGGGCAAAAATATGCTGTTTGAGCGTGTTGATATGTTAAGAGATTATCGAGTTAGCACGTTAATATGTTAAAGTGCATAAAAAACCAGTTTTTTCACCTTGCCTTTTTGTATAAATTTCGCTATAATGTTCTATGTTTATAAATCAATACAAAAGGGAGAGGAAATCATGAACGAAAACAAAGAGTTCAAACCGTATATTCCGGCTGACAAGATCACACCTGAATTTACGGTGACATCCATCATCATGGGTGTTATCCTTGCAGTTATCTTCGGTGCAGCCAATGCTTATCTTGGTCTGCGTGTAGGTATGACTGTATCTGCTTCCATTCCGGCAGCAGTTATTTCCATGGGCGTAATTCGCAAGATCATGAAAAAGAACTCCATTCTGGAGAGCAACATGGTCCAGACAATCGGTTCAGCCGGTGAATCACTGGCAGCCGGTGCAATTTTCACAATGCCTGCTCTGTTCCTTTGGGCAGAAGAAGGACTTTGTGAAATGCCGGGTATCGTGGAAATCACATTAATCGCACTTTGCGGTGGTGTTCTTGGTGTACTTTTTATGGTACCACTTCGTAACGCACTGATCGTAAAAGAGCATGCAACACTTCTTTATCCTGAAGGAACTGCCTGCGCAGATGTTCTTCTTGCAGGTGAAGAGGGTGGTGCAAACGCTGCGACAGTATTCTCAGGTATGGGAATCGCAGCGATCTTTAAATTTGTCGTTGACGGTTTAAAGGTAATCCCTGCAGACGTTGCAGTAGCATTTAAAGGATTCAAAGGTGAAATTGGTATGGAATGCTATCCTGCACTTCTCGGTGTTGGATATATCGTAGGACCAAGAATCGCATCCTTTATGTTTGTTGGTTCTCTTATTGGCTGGATGGTGCTGATTCCGGTAATCTGTCTGTTCGGAGCTGATACAGTTATGTATCCCGGAACAGAAACAATTTCTGCTCTTTATGCAGCAGGCGGAGCATCTAAAATCTGGAGTACTTATGTAAAATATATCGGAGCAGGAGCTATCGCAACAGGTGGTATTATTTCTCTGATCAAATCCCTGCCTCTGATCATTGCAACCTTCCGTGATTCCATGAAGAGCATGAAGGGTGGCAAGAATACAAGTACAGAAAGAACTGCACAGGATCTTCCAATGAACGTTATCCTGATCGGTATTGTGGCAATGGTTGCGATCATTTGGCTTGTTCCGGCTATCCCGGTTAACCCGATCGGTGCGCTGATCATCGTAATCTTCGGCTTCTTCTTTGCAACTGTATCTTCCCGTATGGTTGGTCTTGTAGGAAGCTCCAACAACCCTGTATCAGGTATGGCTATTGCGACACTTCTTATTTCATCAGCGATTCTTAAGGCAACAGGTACTGTTGGAATGAAGGGTATGGTTGCGGCTATAAGTATTGGTTCTGTAATATGTATAATTGCTGCTATAGCAGGAGATACATCACAGGATTTAAAGACAGGTTATATAGTAGGTGCAACACCTTACAAGCAGCAGGCTGGTGAACTCATTGGTGTAGCTGTATCAGCTATTACAGTTGGTGGAGTACTTTATTTACTTAATGCAGCATGGGGCTATGGTTCAACAGAATTACCAGCACCACAGGCAACTCTTATGAAGATGGTTGTTGAAGGTGTTATGGGTAACAGCCTTCCATGGTCACTTGTATTTGCAGGAGTTGCAATTGCAATAGTAGTTGAGATTCTTCAGATACCTGTGCTTCCATTTGCAGTAGGACTTTATCTTCCAATCTATTTAAGTACACCTATTATGGTTGGTGGACTTGTAAGACTTTACTTTGATAAGAAGAAAGGTATTACAGAAGAAGAGCGTAAGGCTAAGGTTAATCAGGGAATACTTTATTCATCAGGTCTTATTGCCGGTGAAGGACTGGTTGGTATCCTTTTAGCGGTATTCGCTATTATTCCTATTGGTGCAGATACTCTTGGCGATGCTATTAATATATCAAAGATTATTAATCTTGGTAATATTGGAGGACTTGTATTCTTTGCATGTCTTGTTGCAACATTAGTAGCATTTATTAACAAAAAAGAAAAGAAGACAAAATAATAAATAATATGTTACAATGAGTCTGCCGGTTATTTTGCCGGCAGATTTTTATTTTCTAGGATTAAAGGAGAAGGCTTGATTTATGGCTAAGCAGAAGGATAATTACTTAGACTATGTTCCAAAGCATAATTCGTTGTTCGAATGCAGGGAAAACAAAAAAGGTCATGTAGAAGTCAAAGTACACAATAAGGGGATTTTTAACAGAATAGCGCAGCTTATTGCACGAAAGCCCAGATATAGTTACATCGAACTAGATGATTTCGGTACATTTGTATGGCATAGCATAGATGGTGTAAGAAGTATTTATGATATAGGACAGCTTGTGAAAGAGCATTTTGGAGATAAAGCGGAGCCGCTGTATGAGAGATTGTGTTATTTTATAAAGCTGCTTCATAAGAATCAGTTTATTGTATATATGAACAAGATAAATAAGCAGATAAACAAATGAATAAAATAAATTTGTAGATTATAAATATTTTAAAGGAGACAGTGTTATGAGAGTATTATCTGAATTAGAACCTAAAAATGTATTTTCTTTTTTTGAGGATATATGTAATATCCCACATCCATCATATAAGGAAGAAAAAATCAGCAATTATCTTGTTGATTTCGCTAAGGAAAGAAAGCTTGAATATTATCAGGATTCACTTAACAATGTAATCATAATAAAGGAAGCCTCAAAGGGTTATGAGGATGCAGCACCTATAATACTTCAGGGACATATGGATATGGTATGCGAGAAGACACCTGATTGTGATAAGAATATGGATGAGGATGGACTGGATCTTGAGGTAAATGGTGATTTCATATCTGCTAAGGGAACAACGCTTGGTGGTGATGATGGAATAGCTGTTGCCTATGCACTTGCAATACTTGATGACGACAGTATCGCACATCCACGTCTTGAGTTCGTGTGTACAGTATCTGAGGAAGTAGGCATGGAAGGTGCTTCTTCCATAGATGTATCTATGTTAAAGGGCAAAAAGCTTCTTAATATGGATAGTGAAGAAGAAGGAATCATGCTTGCAAGCTGTGCAGGTGGCTGCAGTAGCAGAGTTACACTAAAGCTTGATAAAAATAAGGTTACTGGAACAAAGCTTAGTATTACTTTATCAGGACTGACAGGAGGCCATTCAGGTGTTGAAATAGATAAAGGCAGAGGTAATGCGAATGTTCTTATGTCAAGAATATTAAGGGATGTTATCACAGACAATAATGTATA
>OGPQ01001948.1_pt1 | contig 12834 bp, 9 predicted proteins | sample 1552971 | NCBI WGS metagenome assembly OGPQ01 (sample SAMEA2580232, study PRJEB22360) | human gut metagenome | biome: human gut; feature: human-associated habitat; material: faeces | place: Denmark | collected 2008/2010 | reverse complement strand
TGTTGTAGATGCATTCAATTCAAATAGTGAAAAATATAAAGAAGCAGATTATTCATATTTTGAATACTATAAATTAAATGCAACAGTTACAGCAGAAGTTATGAATAAGTCATTTAACTACAATGAGAATAATGTAGTTAAGTTTAATGTTAAACAGGCTGATACAGATACTCAGAAACTTGAAGTTGCAAGTGCAAGTATCGATGTTTCTTCACTTGGTGGAAGTAGTGAGATGCCGATTGAGCCGGAACTGCAGGCAGTTACCATTTCTGCAACAACAGATACAGCATTAGGAATTAAGACATTACCAATTACTGTAACAGACCAGTATGGTAATAAATTCAGTACTACAGTTGATGTTGAAATTAAAGACCGTGTGAAGAAAAATGAAAATGATTTCGACTGGGATGAAGCTGTTGTCTACTTTATGATGACAGACCGATTCTTTGATGGTAATGAATCTAACAATACAGCAAGTGGTACAGATACATACGGAGACAACCCTGGACTGTATCATGGCGGAGATTTTGCAGGTGTAACAGCTAAGTTAGATTACTTACAGGATTTAGGAGTAAATACAATCTGGCTTACACCAATTGTAAAGAATATTGCAGGTGTAACTGTGACAGATGAGGGTTCAGAAGATGTTCCTTATAATGCAGCATACCATGGATACTGGGCAAGTGATTTTACAAAATTGAATCCTACAATGGGTACAACAGAAGAATTTAAAACTATGATTAGCGAAGCACACAAGCGTGGTATGCGTATTATGGTTGATATTGTTGTAAACCATGCTGGATATGGTACAGAATCAACATTTGCTGATATGCTTAGGGATAAGAGCGTCAGTGAAGGCGATATTAAATCATGGCAGTCTGGATTGCCGGATTTTGCAACAGAAAAGGCAGATGTCAGGGCAAAATTAGTAGAATGGCAGACATCATGGATGAAGGATTATGGTGTTGACTATTTCCGTGTAGATACTGTAAAGCATGTTGACAGTACAACATGGGCAGCACTTAAAAATTCTACAACAGAAGTAAATCCGTCTTTCAAGATGATTGGAGAATATTATGGTGCAGGATATGCGTCAAATGGTAGTACCTTAGGTAGTGGTCAGATGGATGCAGATCTTGATTTCGATTTTAATGACCAGGCAACAAGCTTTGTAAGTGGCAATATTTCTTCTGTAGAGAAATTCCTTTCTGCAAGAAATTCAGCACTTAATAACGCATACATGACAGGTCAGTTCTTAAGCAGTCATGATGAAGATGGATTTAAGGCTTCCTTAATAAACGGAAAAGGCTATACCGAGGATGAAGCAACATCAGCAGCGTTAGTTGCAGCTACCTTACAGCTTACTGCAAAGGGTATTCCGGTTATCTATTATGGTGAAGAAGTTGGTTTAAGCGGATTAAATAATTATCCATATCAGACTAATAGATATGACATGGATTTCTCTAAGGCAACAAAGGACAATGTCACATATCAGCATTATAAGAATCTGCTTAGCATCCGTAATGCATACACAGATGTATTTGCAAGAGGAAGCAGAACAGTTGTGGCAAGTTCTGATGAGGAATGCTATGATGTAATTGCAAGAAGCTATGGTGATACTACATTATATGTTGGTATGAATATCAAGGATACCGCAAAAGAAGTAAAAGTTCCGGTTAGCTTAGCAGCAGGAACAGAGGTAAAGGATTTATACAGCGGTGCTACATATACTGTAGGAAGTGATAAAACAGTTGCTGTTACAATTCCGGCAGCAAAGGATGGTGGAACAGTCATTCTTACTGAGGTGAAGAAAACAAAAGACCCGGGCAAGACAGATCCAACACCGGAAAAGGTTTCTGCAACATTAATTACTCTTGATAAGAAAACTGCAGGTAAACAGCAGAATGACACTAAAAAAGCAGCTCCAAAGAGTGGCGATGACAATGAAGCAGCTACATATGTATGCTTACTCGGACTTGCAATGGTTGCAATCACAGCAGCTACATATCGCAAGAAGAGAGCTTGCAACTAAAACAGCTTTTAAACTAAACATTTTATAAACCTCTTAGATGCCGCACCTTCGGGTGCGGCATTTACTATAAATTGGGAAAGAAGTTATATTGCTATCATTGCTTTAAATATATTATAATAAAAAAATAACAGCAAAGGCTGTCAAGGAGAATAATATGAAAAGCACAGCGTTTGATATGGCTATGGTGGCATACAGACAAAATGATATGGAGAGCGCATTTCGTCAGTTTCTGTCGCTGGCAGAGGCGCAAGATGCAGATGCAATGAATATGGTAGCAAATATGTTTGAAAGAGGCCAGGGCACATACAGAGATCCCGGGCGAGCAGTGTTTTGGTGGAAGAAAGCGGTGGAGCTTGGAAATGTGGATGCACTTGCCGATTACGGACAGTATCTTGTCACTACCTTTTTTGATGGTAAGGAGCAGAAGCTTGGTGCAGGGTATCTGGTTACTGCGACGGAGCGTGGCAACAACAGGGCAGGAGAGAGCCTTGTGGAGTTTGCCCTTAAAAATAACGATGCCGGAGTCAAAGTATACAGGACAGCAGCCGAGTACTGCGACAGGGCTATTGCCTCTGCGACAGATTCTTATCTGCGTACACAGTATGTGCAGAAAAAGGGTATGCTTAAATATAAGCTCAGACAGCACAGGATTGGAAACAATTATGTATATCTGGCAGCGGTATTTTCGACAATAGGAGCAGTATTGCTCATGATAGCATCAGTGGATTTGTTTCTTGAGCTGCATATGGAGTTTCGTGATATGTTTAAGCTGTTTTCGTATAGTAAAATGATACCGTGGGAGGCAGATATAGCGATGTTATTTGGTGCGATGCTTTTATTTACGTTCGGCAAGGTAACAAATAAGCTTCATGTGGCGAGCTTTTTGCAGCTTCTTGCATCTGTATTTGCAGTGGCAGTTGTTGCCATGCACTTTATCTGTGTGATAAATGATGGCAGGGTGTGGTATGACAAGCTGCTGTGGTATGTGGTGCTTGTTGTCATTCCGCTTATGCTTGGAAAGCTGTTGGGTGAGATTCTGAGAAAGATTATCGGTATACAGTAATAGTTTCGAGATGACTTAAGCGATGTAAGACATTTAATGTGTAAAATAATATTTCGATATGTAACAAAAGGAGAATGAACATGACTCTGCAACAATTAAAATACGTGGTGACAGTGGCAGAATGCGGCAATATAACAGAGGCTGCAAAGCAACTTTTTGTCTCACAGCCCACTGTGACCAGCGCTATACATGATCTGGAAAAAGAGATGCAGATAGTTATTTTCATCAGGACAAACAAGGGAGTGATACTATCAGAAGATGGTGAGAGATTTCTCGGTCATGCCAGACAGGTGCTCGAGCAGGTAGATCTCATAGAGGGAATCTACAAGGATGATGTGGTGAGTAAGCCACACTTTGCGGTATCGTGTCAGCACTATTCCTTTGCGGTGAATGCATTTGTGGATGTAATCAGAGAGTTTGATGCATATCAGTATGATTTTACCATCAGGGAGGAGCAGACTCACGAAATTATTGAGGATGTCACGAATTTAAAGAGTGAGCTGGGAGTCATATATCTAAGCTCCAAGAATACGGAGGTGCTTTCAAAGATGCTAAAACGTAATGAACTCGAGTTCACAGAGCTTTTTACAGCCACACCGCATGTATTCATATGTGACAGTCACCCGCTTGCTTCAAAAAAGAGCATCACGATGGATGATCTGCAGGACTATCCGTACCTGACGTATGAGCAGGGAGAGTACAATTCACAGTACTTTTCGGAGGAGTTTGTCAGCACTCTTGACAGCAGAAAGAATATCAGGGTCAGAGACAGAGCTACACTTTTTAATCTGATAATTGGCTTAAATGGCTATACAGTGTGCTCAGGAGTGATTTCCGCTGAGCTGAATGGAAGGAATATTATATCAAAGCCACTTGATGTGGAGGAGTATATGAGAATAGGCATTATCAGCAGAAAGGGTGTGGTACTCTCGCGATATGCAAGGGAGTATATCGAAGCATTGAAGGCGCACTGTATGTGACGTTACAATAATATAATATGATTAAAGGGTCGTATCATCGATGCATACTTGCATGCAATTCGATGTATACCTTAGTGCCACACACTATATAAGGTCTAAATATATACAAACATTTGGTACAAGGAGCATAGCATGTACGATAGTATAATAATAGGAACAGGTCCTGCCGGATTGTCGGCATCCCTGAATTTAAAAACATATAAAAAGGATTTTATCTGGTTTGGTTCGAAGAACCTAAGTGAAAAGGTGCAAAAGGCAGAGAAAATCACAAACTATCCCGGATTTCCACAGATAAGCGGACAGGAGCTGTTTGAACGCTTTGACGCTCATAGGAGAGCTGCGGGAATTGATATAACAGAAAAGACTGTGACCAATATCATGCCTGCAGGAAACGGCTTTATGGTGCTTGCAGACAATGAGATGTATGAGGCAAGGACTCTCATACTTTGCATGGGTGTGATGTCTGCAAAGCAGCTGGATAGAGAGGATGAGCTGCTTGGAAAGAGACTCAGCTACTGCGCCACCTGTGACGGCATGTTTTACAAGGATAAGAGGATAGCTGTCGTATGCAATGACAAAAAGTATGAGCATGAGGTGAAATATCTTGCGGATCTTGCGGCAGAGGTATTGTATTTCCCAGCCTATAATGACAGCGAAATAGAGCTTCCAAATGTAAAGATATCAAAGGATGCACCTATAGCATTAATCGGAGACTCATTTGTGGAAGGAATTACGCTTCGAAGCGGAAAGACTGAGAGCGTAGACGGAGTATTCTGCCTGAGAAATGCCATCGCACCATCAAAGCTTATGCCGCAGCTTGAAATAGAAAACGGACATATATTGGTGGATAGAGCCCAGCAGACAAATGTGGCAGGCTGTTTTGCGGCAGGAGACTGCACAGGCAGGCCATACCAGTATACTAAGGCTGTCGGAGAAGGAAATGTGGCAGCACATTCGTGTATACAATATCTTAGTAAAGCAGAAAAATAATATATTATTTTTTTAGAATCACGGAATCAATTCTATAATCTTTTTGATTCGATAAGCACACTCACGCATGCTGTAGATACACTTACTGACAACTGCATAATCGGAATAACCGCAAATGAGGAGCGCTGCCAGAAGCTGCTTTTAAATCACGGACTTATGAAGGAAAAGCAGCTTGATGTAGTGCTTGATCCGTATGCGATGACAGAGGCAGCGACTAAGAAGAACAAGGCAAAGGTCGGTTAAAGGCAATTACAGCCACTTACCATTGAGAAGATATTGATTTCTCTCAGCTCCAACTGAGACAAATTGTATTTCGTGTCTTAGCATGTCCTCAAGGAAGTTTATGTAACGCTTAGCATTTACAGGCAGCTCATCATATGACCTGCAATTTGATATATCGGTTTTCCACCCCGGCAGCATTTTGACTACCGGGGTATATTTTTCGAGATTTTCGGTAGGGTCAAAGACGTTTGTTACGGCATTTTTATACTGATATCCTGTGATAACAGGAATCTGATCCATGATGCTTAGGACATCTAGCTTGGTCAGTGCGATTTTGTCGGCATGCTGGCATTTTAGACCATAGCGGCTTGCAACGGCATCAAATGGACCCACACGACGTGGTCTTCCAGTGGCAGCACCATATTCGCCCCCATACTTGCGGACCATTTCAGTCCATTCACCGTTCATAGCTTTTTCTGCGACAAATGGTCCGGCTCCGACACAGGTAGAGTATGCCTTTAGTACACCGACCACATGGTCTAATGAGGTACCGGGGATACCGGCACCTATAGGACCGTAAGCTGAGATGGTGGAGGAGCTTGAAGTATATGGGAAAATACCATAGTCTATATCCCTCATTGCACCAAGCTGTGCTTCAAGTACAACACGCTTTCCCTTTGATAGTGCATCCTCAAGGAATGCACCGGTATCTGTGATATAAGGTGCATATTTTGCAGCCTTCTGCCTGCACCATGACAAAAGAGCTGACAGAGACATAGGCTCCTGATGATAGCAGCCTGCAAGCTCAAGGTTTTTAGCTTCAAGCATGGTCTTAAGTCTGGCCTGTACATTCTCTTCGTCTAAGTGGAGTAAATCACCGAGACGGATTGTTTTTTTACGGTATTTATCGCTGTATGCATAGGCAATACCGCGTTTGGTAGAGCCGAAGGCTGCTCCGGACTTTGAAAGGCGATCTTCCTCAAGCTCATCCTGTATTTTATGCCACGGCATTGAAATTGTGGCTCTTGTTGATAATTTCAGGTTTTTTGGTGAAACAGATACATCTTGTGTTCTGATCTGTGCAATTTCATTGGACAGATGGTTTAGGTCAATAACCATTCCGTCACCGAGCACACATACTACATCTGGGTGAAGTATTCCGGATGGAAGCAGATTTAAGACAAATTTTCCCTGTTTATTAACTACTGTGTGTCCGGCATTGTTACCACCCTGATAGCGGACTACGATATCCGCATGTTCTGCGAGAAGGTCGATGACACGACCCTTTCCCTCGTCTCCCCAGTTTATTCCTGTAACTGCTGTAAGCATGATGAATGCCTCCTTGTTTTTTGAGTTTAATATTTGTATGTTGGTGCAGAGCTTGTACCGTCCGGATTTTGAATGGTATAAAACAAGTCTGCTTATAATGTGTATGATTCTGTTACGTGCAATACCTAAACGTCTTATCAGTTAGTATTCTTGCAAAGATGAGTCCGAGCGGCAGTGCAATGATAATCATGATTGCTGATGCAAACCATGAAACAGCATCCGAAAGTGCCATTATGCCGAAATTGTATATAGCACGATACAGATAAAGTCCCGGAACCATTATGACTATGGATGGAACAGTAAGGGATATTCTCGGATATCCGTTGTTTTCCTTGATAAATGATGCGAGAAGCCCTGCTGTGAGAGCTCCGGCAAATGCGGCAGCAGGAGCCGGCATACCTGTCAGGTCTACCGGCTCAAGCCGCAGTGAATTTGCTATGGCACCGATAAGTGCGGCTGTTGCAGCCATGGGAGCAGGGCTGTTGAACATGATTGAGAATCCAAACACACCGAAGAAGCTCATTATAAGCCTCAGGATTAGATGTAGTACGGGGGTCAGATTCAAGTCTTCAAAGTCCATAGGCTGCAGTCGCAGAAGCAGTGCCATAATCCATGCAAACATCGTGGCTACCATGACTATTATTATTGCATAGGCAAGGCGTTCAAGACCGGAGCGAAGATCCAGCTTTGCCAGGTCGATTCCGCTTGTGATAAACGGAAATCCGGGTATGATAAAGAGCATGGAACAGATGTATCCGGCTTCGTGAATTGATGGTACATTGAAAGCCATCTCTGCAATTTTTAAAAATGCCGCATATATGAAGCATGAAGCAGAAATTGATACCGCTATATTTAGGAACAAAGTAAAATGATGTTTTATAAGCTTTGTACGTATGAGATTTCCGATGCCGGCTGCTACAAATGCCAGTATCATTTCAATAGGACCCCCTCCGAGCAAAAATGTGAAGGCACAGCATGCTATAGCTGCTGCAAGTCCAAGCCTTTCAGGGGAGTAAATGGCATGAATCTGTTCAATCTCATCGAGACGGCGGTGGATTTCTTCGCCAGTCAGGTGGGCTTCCTCGTTAGGAAAATTGTCGACAAACTGCTCCATGCGATAGAGCTTTGATGTGTTTACACCTGTGTTTGCTATGCTGAGTGACTGTGATATACAGTCATTTCCGTCAAAGCAGTTAAACTCGATTGACATAAGTCCGACATCCACTGTACATGTGACACCAAGCACCTTTGAGAGCCGGTTCATGGAGGTTCTCACGCGCCAGGCTCCTGTGCCGCAGGAGAGCATGATGAGTCCGACACGTCCGATTACAGAGGCTTTTTCAATCAGTCCAGCCTTATCTATGAGTATATTTCCATCCTGTCTGGCATAATCATGCCAGGGGATTTCCATATGATTTTTTTCCATGATATCTGTGTAGCTGTTATCTGCCATAAATTATCGCCTCGGCCTTTTGTACATGTTTTTCAAGATTTTTTAGGAAATGAGAGCTTCGCAGGAAAATACCAATTTCATCATACCGCTTGTCATTTTCCACAAGAGAGTCCTGACCGTAAAAAACATATGCCATAGGAAGCTCCTTTTCAATCTGTATCATCAGATCCCATACGGCAGAGTAAGCCTCAGCCTCAGTCTCCTTGAGTTTTACGGTATCGGGAAGCTCTCGTATCAAGAGTATTCCGTCATGCTTTACAATGACCTGCTGCGTGGGAGTCATATGCTCGGAATCATATGTGTGGCTGTAGCGGTAAGCCTGTGCGTAGTAGATATCCTTTTTATCTGGCATATCATTGTATATCTCATGAAAATGTATATAGTTCTTGTCGTGAGATATGTGTTTATACTCAGGCAGCGGATTTCCGTGCTCATCGGTCATGATTATCGGATTTTGATGTCCGTCGGCATTGAACCTGTACGGTATGATATATGAATTGCGCAGCAAATCAAATACGGTATTGTTGCACAGACACATAAGCAGTGCGGAAAGATCGCGGTTGGTATATGCATTGAAGAGAGCTTTAGCAAATTTTTCTGCCGGAAGTGATACATCAAATTCATCGTTGTAAACCAGATTTTCATTGAAGGTTTCCATAAGCCTGTCACACGCCCACGGATCGTTTAATATCTTCTGAAACAGAATGTCTGCATGATCTTCTCTTGGAAACATTGTCTTTTCACTCATTTGAAACACGTCCTTTTCTTATATATATAATCAATATTTCTCTTTTGAGCATTTATGATTATACAATTATGATTATAATAAGTAAAAAGTATAATTGATATAATTGAAATATCATATTATTATATCATTAGTATCTGTGTATTATCGGAAAAATGACCGGTAAAACGATAATAAAAAGGAGGCTTTAAATATGGATATAAATTTTGAGTACTACAAGATATTTTATTATGTTGCAAAATACTGCAATTTCACAAAGGCTGCGAGGGCGCTCGGAAACAGCCAGCCGAATGTAACCCGCGCCATGAACAACTTAGAGCAGCAGATAAACAGCATACTTTTTATCAGAAATAACAGAGGTGTGCAGCTCACACCGGAGGGAGAGCGTCTGTACGCGCATGTATCTGCAGCGATGTCACAGATACTTGCGGCGGAGGAGGAGTTGACAGACAGCACAGGACTGTCACACGGAAGCGTATCAATAGGAGCCAGTGAGACAGCTCTAAACATATATCTGCTTGACAGGCTAAAGACTTTTCACATGGCATATCCGGGTATCAGGCTTAAGATATATAATCACTCCACCCCACAGGCTATAAATGCCGTAAAAAACGGCATGATTGATTTTGCAGTGGTATCGACACCGGTTGAGGTGGAGGCCCCTCTTAAGATGATAAAGCTTGGCTCGTTCCAGGAGATTCTCGTGGGTGGTACCACTTTTACTGCGCTCGGAAGTCAGACTCTGTCATTAAATGAGCTGCATAATTATCCGCTTATCGGACTGGGGCGGGAGACCATGACATTTCAGTTTTTTAACAGATTTTTTATGTCACACGGACTTGAATTTGCGCCTGATACAGAGACCGCAACGACAGACCAGATACTGCCGCTTGTGAAAAGTGAGCTTGGTCTTGCCTTTATGCCAAAGCCTATGGCAGAGGCTGCGATAGCAAATCGCGAGATTGTAGAGATAGCTCTGGAGGAGGAGATACCGCAGAGAAATATATGTATGGTATATGATATACATCACCCGATCAGTGCGGCAGCAAGAGAGCTTAAGAAGGTCATAACAGACAGCTCTAAGATCTGATTGGCAACCGGTGGGATACATATAGGTAACTGGCAGGTTACATATTGCAACAGGTATGTTACACATTGCAACAGGTATGTTACACATTGGCAGGTTTGTAACTTACATCTCGTTTAATACTTTGTTAAAATATAGTCAGGTAGATAAGTTATAAGAATTTATCGGCAGAGTTTTTTAGGAGTATTTTTTAAAATTGGAAGGAGATTTTACACTATGGCTAACAGAATCATGTTAAACGAGACATCTTATCACGGATCAGGTGCAATCCAGGAGATTGCAACAGAGGCAAAGGCGCATGGCTTTAAAAAAGCACTGGTATGCTCTGACCCTGACTTAATCAAATTTGGGGTTACAGCAAAGGTAACAGATATCCTTGATAAGAACGGATTGGAATATGAGCTTTACTCAGAGATTAAGCCAAATCCAACAATCGACAACGTAAAGCATGGCGTAGAGACATTTAAGAAATCAGGAGCTGATTACCTCATTGCAATCGGAGGCGGCTCTTCTATGGATACATCAAAGGCAATCGGTATCATCATCGCAAACCCGGAGTTTGAGGATGTAAGAAGCTTAGAGGGCGTTGCACCTACAAAGAAGCCTTGTGTTCCTATCATCGCAGTACCTACAACAGCAGGAACAGCAGCAGAGGTTACAATCAACTATGTCATCACAGATGTAGAGAGAAAGAGAAAGTTTGTATGTGTGGACCCACATGACATGCCAATCATCGCAATCGTAGACCCGGACATGATGTCATCAATGCCAAAGGGACTTACAGCATCAACAGGTATGGACGCACTAACACATGCTATCGAGGGCTACACAACAAAGGCTGCCTGGGAGATGACAGACATGTTCCATCTCAAAGCAATAGAGATTATTGCAAGATCCTTAAGAAGTGCAGTTGCCAATGAAAAAGAGGGACGTGAGGGCATGGCACTTGGAGAGTACATTGCCGGAATGGGATTCTCAAATGTAGGACTTGGAATTGCTCATTCAATGGCTCATACACTCGGAGCTGTTTATGATACACCACACGGAGTAGCATGTGCTATGATGCTTCCAATTGTAATGGAGTACAATGCAGACTGCACAGGCGAAAAATATCGTGAAATCGCCCGCGCAATGGGAGTAAAGGGCGTAGATGATATGTCTGTAGAGGAGTACAGAAAGGCTGCAATCGATGCTGTAGCGCAGCTCTCTGTAGATGTAGGAATCCCAACAAAACTCGAGGCTATTAAGGAGGATGACTTAGACTTCCTCGCAGAGTCTGCTCACGCGGATGCATGTGCACCTGGAAATCCAAAGGATGCAAGTGTTGAGGATTTGAAGGCTCTTTTCCGTAAGATTATGTAATTCTGCAACAGCTTACAGGGATGTAAAAATCCGGGAACTGTCAATTGACAGCATTCCCGGATTTTTAACGCTGATATAACTATTAAGACTACCGTGCACATTTTTAAAAACGCACGATACTTGTTCTAAATGGTTCTGAATATTACCTTGAATTATATCAGGTTTACCTCGCGAAATACGTCGGAAAGCTCCTTTGGCATAGCATCAGCGAGCAGTCCGGCAAGCTCCTGAGGGGTGAAGTTTTTATTGCCAAGAACCCACTGTGTTGTCATAAAGACAGAACCCTGACAGTACATCTCAAGCTGGAACAATAGCTTGTCGGATATTTTCCGGTGACTTTTTTCCTCAATCTGGTCAATATAAAACTGACGAATCAGCTCAAAATCATGCTCCTTTAGATTGTTCTGCTCATCATTTTTAAAAGCAGCCTTAAAGAAAAGTTGCTCCATCCGGATATATTCAAATTTTTTAACAAGGCTTTCGTATACGGTACTGCCCTCACCCATCTGGTGGAAGGATTCAATCAGTATCTTATCAAAATACCAGTTTATCAGGTCATATTTGTCCTGAAAATTTCTGTAAAAGGTTTGTCTGGTCACACCACATGTGTCGCAGATTTCCTTAACCGTAATTTTCTCGACAGGAGAGGAAAACATGCATTCCTTCATGGCATTGGCCAGCTTGTATTTTATATCGTTGTTCATCTTTTCTCCAAATTATAATGTAGATATCTAATGAGCCTTAAGCTTTGGCATATGCCTTAACATCTATTGAAACCATATTGGTAAAAGCATCGGCATATTTTTATCTACCTCTCTACAGTGTATATATAACATATGATACGTATAAATTCAATACATGTAAACAGAATGCATATAAATTATATATGTATAAATATAGTGTATATAAACTATATATTGTTGTTTATATTTTAGTATGATCAGAAATGATTGTATTACCGATTAAAAAGATTGAATTTTAAAATTTATCTGCTAATATATTGATGAAAATATTTTGAAATATACGAGGATATACATACATGAAAGACCTTACAAAAGGAAAACCATCAAGACTCATACTGGCATTTGCCATTCCAATATTTATGGCAAATATACTCCAGCTCACATACAGTATAGTTGACACGAGAATAGTCGGATCATATCTGGGAGAAAACTCACTGGCAGCAGTCGGATCCACCACGACACTCAGCAATCTGATGATAGGCTTTTTGATGGGCTTAGCTAATGGATTTGCCATAATAACAGCCCAGAAATTTGGCGCAAGGGACTACGCCGGTGTAAAGAAATCGTTTGCTCTGTCAATTAAAATGGGATGCATAATAGCGCTTGCTATAACGGTATTGTGCCTGTTATTTTTGCGTCAGATTCTTGGATTTTTAAATGTATCAAATGATTTGATGGGAATGGCTGTGTCATATATTTTTATTATAATAGCAGGGCTTGTAGCGACATTTTTGTATGATGCATGTGCGGCGGCACTTAGGGCACTGGGCGATACAGTTACGCCGCTTGTCATATTAGCCGTCTCGGTCTGTCTGAATATGGCAGGGG
>OGPQ01001942.1_pt1 | contig 12848 bp, 7 predicted proteins | sample 1552971 | NCBI WGS metagenome assembly OGPQ01 (sample SAMEA2580232, study PRJEB22360) | human gut metagenome | biome: human gut; feature: human-associated habitat; material: faeces | place: Denmark | collected 2008/2010 | reverse complement strand
CCAGCGACACGAGGATTTTCAGTCCTCTGCTCTACCAACTGAGCTATCTGGGCATCTCATCAACATCGAAGTTTTTGTTTCGTTTGTTTCTTACTCGCTGTCGACGATAGTTATTCTACAACAAGACAAGAGAAAAGTCAAGCACTTTTTTGAAAAAAACTTAACTTTTTTTTGAAGGCATGTTTTTTGCCCCAATTCATACAATTTGAATTCAGCAGCGGAAGCGGATTGCGAATGTCTGCTTTACATTTAATGGTTTGTCTTGCGGTTGATGAACTTTGTTCGATACTTTGAATATACAATTGTTTGATCGGCATAAAGACCATAATAACCAGACATTGCATAGCTTACTGCAATTGCTAAAATCATGTAGTGGGCAGAGTCAAAGCCAAATAATTCAAAAGCGATCAAAATAGATGTAATAGGGCAATTAGTGACACCGCAGAAAACAGCAACCATGCCCATTGCAGCACAAAGGGATGGGGCAAATCCAGCAAGGCTTCCAAAGAAACATCCAAAGGATGCACCTACGCAGAAGGAAGGAACAATTTCGCCTCCCTTAAAGCCACCGCCAAGTGTGACTGCTGTAAAGAGCATTTTAATAAGAAAGGCTGCTGGGAATATAGTTTCTTCTTGAATAGACTGCTCAATCAGATTGCTTCCGGAACCAAGATAGCTTTTGCCGTCTGGCAGAAGAAATGCAAATACGATAACAATCAGTGCAGAGACAATTGCGCGTAGGTAAACATTTTTTATGTATGTTTTTAAAAGACCTCCAACTTTGTGAAGGATAATACATAAAAGTATGCTGACAGCGGCACATAAAATTCCAAGAAGAACTGTTTTTGCAGCACCGTCAATGGAAAACGAAGGAATACTTACAATTGTAAATTTTTCGGCATGAACACCAAACGTAGAAGCAAGGTGAGCACCAATCAGCGCAGACATTACACAAGGAACTAATGCGGAATAATACATGACGCCGACACTGACCATTTCCATTGAAAAGACAGCAGCAGCCATCGGTGTACCAAACAGAGCAGCAAAAGCAGCACTCATGCCACACATGATTAGAACATGGCGATCTTCATCATCAAGATGAACTATTTTTCCAAGAAGATTTCCAAGGCTGCCGCCGATCTGAAGTGCAGCACCCTCGCGTCCGGCAGATCCGCCGCACAGCTGTGTCAGAATCGTAGAGATAAAAATAAGAGGTGCAACACGCGCTGGTGTCTCTTCATTTGCATGAATTGAGGCAATAACAAAATTAGTACCGCGGTCATTTGACTGTCCGCAAAAATGATAAAGAGCAGTGATTGCCAGACCAGCAACAGGAAGCAGGAATAAAAGCCAGCTGTATGCAGCGCGAAGCTGTATAGCTTTTCCAAGCAAAGTAGCAAATAGTGTTGATACGCCGCCGATCAGAAGACCTGACAAAAGTGAAAATCCAGTCCATTTAAGAAGAACCAGAAGATTCTGGCCGATGTTGGTCAGATAGCATTTGCGGGCAAATTCCCGCAGCTTAGGGGAAAACATAGGCATGACCTCCAAAGAAACTGTTTATAGGAAGCAGCAAAGATGCTGTACCGTTCCAATCCTAGCAGAAACAGCAGGGAAAGTCAACGAAACAAAAAGATCACGTCCCATTTTGTCTGTACTGAGCCGGTGTCATTTTAGCTCTTTTTTTAAAAGTTATGCAAAAGGCACTTTCACTTGAAAAGCCACATGAAAAACAGATATCCTTGACAGACATGGCAGTGTTGCGAAGTAGGTAACGTGCATTACTTAGCCTCGTATTTATGACATACTCATGTGGTGTAAAGCCAGTCTCTCGTTTGAATACGCGAATAAAATGATAAGAGCTTAATCCAGCAGCTGATGCGAGCACTTTGTCTGGCAGATCTTCTTTAAAATGTTCATTGATATAGGAAATGACAGTCTCAATCATATCTGTGCTGTCATTTTTTTTATCGGCAGCACTGTAGAGCAGAAAGCTTGTCAAAATATCATTAATATATTTAGAAAGAAGAGCTTCCTTAATCGAAGAACGACAAAAACTGTCAATGATAGCTTCAAGCTTGTTTGTGGCTGGCGCAGGATTTCCAATAGAAAATACAGTGCCAAGATGTGAGACAATAGATTCAAAAAAGTTTTTGGCAAGAGGTCCGTCAAAATGGCACCAGAGACATTCACTGCCTGTTTTTGTGCCATAGCTGTGCGGTTCATAGCAATTAATCAAAATAAACTCATCAGCTTTTGCATCAAAGCTTTCGTCTTTTGTTTGTACATACATGCTTCCTTTTTTGACATAAATAAGAAGAAAGCTGTCAAAAGAAGCGCGGTGCAGATGATAGCCTGGTGCATAGAAAAAATGACCGCATGTAAGCGGATAAAAAAACATGCTTCGTCCCAAGAGACTTGGCGAGTAAACATAATATGTTGATTCAGGTTCAATAAAGGGTTCGTGCGATTTCATAAAAATCTCCTTTTTTATAGTTACAGTTCATGGATAAGCCAATATTGCAGCAAATAATTTTGCATGGCTCTGAATAATTACATTTTAACTTAGAATACAGGAAAAAACAACAGAGCAATATTTTAAAACACAACCGCAACGAAAGATAATGTATTTCAAGCAAAACAGTAGTATAGTAAAAGTAAATATTGAAAGTAAAAAAACAATATTGAAAATGATAGAAAGATTCAAGTAAATAAATAATAACAGAAAATAATAGCGAAACAGGAGGCAATTATGCAAAAGGCAAGTGTATGGGCAGAAAAAGTCATGATTCCTACATATGAGATTGGAGAGGCGGAGAAGAATCCGATTTTTCTGGAAAAACGTGTGTATCAGGGAAGCTGCGGAAAGGTATACCCGTATCCGACGATTGAAAAAATAAGTGATGAGAAGAAGGATAAGGAATATACGGCAGTATGGCTGGAAAATGAGTACATTAAGGTTATGGTTCTTCCAGAGCTTGGCGGACGAATCCAGAGGGCATATGATAAAACAAATGATTATGACTTTGTTTACTATAACCAGGTGATCAAGCCGGCACTTGTTGGTTTGACGGGACCGTGGATTTCAGGAGGTATTGAATTTAACTGGCCGCAGCATCATCGTCCGACAACATTTCTTCCAGTTGATTATGAAATTCAGGAAAATGAGGATGGAAGCGTTTCTGTTTTATGTCATGATGTGGATCAGATGTATGGAACAAAGGGACTTATGAGAATTAGCTTATACCCGGGAAAAGCTTATATTGAAATCAAGGGACAGCTGTATAACCGCACATCACTTCCTCAGACATTTCTTTGGTGGGCAAATCCAGCAGTTCCTGTTAATGACAACACACAGTCCATTTTCCCACCGGATGTTCACGCTGTTATGGATCATGGAAAGAGAGATGTTTCTCGTTTCCCAATTGCGACGGGTGTTTATTATAAGAAGGATTACAGCGAAGGCGTAGATATTTCACGTTACAAGAATATTCCAGTCCCAACTTCTTACATGGCAGAAAAGTCAAAGTATGATTTTGTCGGAGGATACGACTATGGAAAGCATGCTGGTATTTTGCATGTGGCAGATCATCATGTTTCACCGGGAAAGAAGCAGTGGACCTGGGGCTGCGGTGATTTTGGAAAGGCATGGGATCGCAATCTGACTGATGAGGATGGTCCATATGTAGAGCTGATGACAGGTATGTTTACAGATAATCAGCCTGACTTTACATGGTTAAAGCCGTTTGAGGAGAAAACATTTACACAGTATTTTATGCCATACAAGGAAGTTGGACAGGTAAAGAACGCATCAAAGGAAGCTGCTGTTTCACTCTCGGCAGTAAATGATGCAGCAACTGGAAAGAAGACTGCAAAGATTATTGTCTATGCAACAGCTGTATATGAAAAAGCAAGAATTATTCTGACAGGAAAAGACGGCGTGCTGTGTGATGAGAGCGCAATGATTTCTCCTGTTGACATTTTTGAAAAGAGTGTAGTACTGCCAGATGATACGCAGGAAGAAGATCTGAAAGTTGAAGTTTGTGCAGATGGCAGAAGCTTAATTGCATACCAGCCAGAGAAGGAAGAAATTCCAAAGCTTCCAGATCCGGCAAAGGCAGCAGATGAACCGTCAAAGATCATGACAAATGAGGAACTGTATTTAACGGGACAGCATATTGAACAGTACCGTCATGCAACATGGAGACCTGATCCTTATTATTTAGAGGGATTAAAGCGTGATCCAGATGATATTCGCATTAACAATGCATATGGTATGCTCTTGATGAGAAGAGGCTTATTTAAGGAGGCAGAACCTTATTTTAGAACAGCTATTAAGCGCCTGACCTGGAAGAATCCTAATCCATACAACAGCGAAGCATATTATCTGTTGGGACTTGATTTGTGCTACCTTGGAAGAGAAGATGAGGCTTATGATGCTTTTTATAAGGCAGCATGGAGCAATGAACAGCAGGAAATGTCATTCTATTATATGGCAGCGCTTGCGGCAAAGAAAGGTCAATTTGAAACTGCGCTTGAGCACATTGATCGCTCACTTGTTAAGAATGCGCATAATATTAAGGCAAGAGGATTACGTGCATGGCTTCTTGCAAAGCTTGGAAAAGAAAAGGCTGCAGCTCGTATGATTGAGGATAATTTAGAACTTGATCCATTTGATTTTGTATCTGGTTTTGAGGCAATAAAGGCAGAGAATGATTCAGAAAAGAAACAGAAAATGTTTGATGACTTGAATGGACTAATGCGTAATTTCCAGGAAAATTATTTGATGACAGCAAGAGATTTTGCGCAGTGGGGCGCATATGAGGACGCTGTTTTAGTTTTAAAGCAGTGCACAAAGAAATATCCGATGCTGTATTATTATGCAGCTTATTATGAAGAAAAAATGGGTGAAGATGAGGCAGCAAAGAAGTCACTTGAGAAGGCAGAAAGCTGTGCTTTCGATTATTGCTTCCCGAATAAGCTTGATGATATTGCTGTACTTACATTTGCGATTGAAAATGGCTGCAAAAAGAAGGCGCCTTATTACCTTGGCAATCTTTTTTATGATAAATTACAGTGGAAGAAATCTGTTGAATTGTGGGAAATGTCTGAGAAGGCAGATGACACATTTTCAATCGTTCATAGAAACCTTGCACTGGCTTATTACAACAAGATGGGTGATTCTAAGGCAGCTAAGTGTGAACTAGAGAAAGCATTTTCATTAAACCGCAAGGATGCCCGTATTTTCCTTGAATTAGATCAGCTTTACAAAAAGCTTGGATATAGCTTCAAAGAGCGTTTAGCAAAATATGATGAAGATCCATCTCTTGCAGAGAGCCGTGATGATTTGTATATTGAATATATTACTCTTATGAATATGTGCGGAGAATATGAACGCGCTTATCGCTGCATTATGGGACGCCGTTTCCATCCGTGGGAGGGCGGCGAAGGAAAAATTACAACGCAGTATACTATTTCCTTACTCGAGATGGCAAAACAGTGCTTGGCATCAGAAAAATATGAACAGGCAGAGAAGTTGCTTAAAAAAGCACTTGTATATCCAGAAAATCTTGGAGAAGGCAAGTTAGAGGGAACAAAGGATAATCATCTGTTTTATCATCTTGGACTTGCACTTGAAGCACAGGGAAAACATGATGAAGCAAAAACATGTTTTGAGACTGCGACGATTGGAACAGATGAACCAGCGGGTGCTATGTACTATAATGATCAGCCGGCTGATATGATTCTCTATCAGGGACTTGCATTTGAAAAATTAGGAAAAACAAGAGAGGCAAAATCACGTTTTTATCGTCTGATTGATTACGGTGAGCAGCATTTAAATGATGAGGGCAAGATTGAATACTTTGCTGTATCACTTCCAGATTTTCTGATTTTTGATGAGGATTATACAAAGAAAAATCGTGCACACTGCTGTTATCTTATGGCACTTGGAAATATTGGATTGCAAAACCGCGAAAAGGCAGCAGAATTTTTAAATGAGGCGCTTGAAATAGAGCCGTCTCATATGATGGCAACACTATATCAGAAACAATAAATGTTAAGCAAAAAGCGAGGAAAATCATGAGACTAGTAGATTTAACAGCAAAACCCTGGCAGCTTATGCTGCCGGGAGAGAAGGAAATTTCTCTAAATAAAATGGTATATCTGCCAGGAACACTTGATGAGTTTGGAGTCGGTCATGAAGATCGGCTCGACAACTCATGTCATCCAGATGAGACAACTGCGCAGAGTTTTGATGATGATGTGATAGCAACACGATTTACAAGAAAACATACGTATGAAGGTCCGGCATATTTTGAGCAGGAAATTACGATTGCACCAGCAGATAAATGCCGCACTTTCTTTGAGATTGAGCGAGCCAGATGTGTGCGTGTTTATTTAGACGGCGAGGAAATATCATCATACGAGGAACAGACAATAAGCACACCGCATGTATTTGAACTTACTGGTCATGAAGGCATTCATAGACTTCGCGTTGAGTCAGATAACAGTTATCCAGGTCTGCCGCACGATGCTATTGTCTATTCATCGGCAGCAACAGATGAGACACAGACAAATTGGAATGGACTTCTTGGTTATATTCGTCTTCGTGAGGAAAATCCGATCTTTTTATCGGAGGTACGCGTGTACCCTAAGGGTGGAGGAAAGCTTCGCGCAGAAATAGATCTTGATACATATGATGAATCATTTGAAGGCGTGCTTGTTTTAAAAAGCAGTGTACTTTTGCAGGACTATGAGCAAAAAATTAGTGTAATGACTTCAAATTCCAGAAAAACAATTGTGGCAGAGGATTTACTTATTTCATCGTCAGCAGCAAACTGGGATGAATATGATGGAAAGTTATATGAACTGACAGCTGCACTATATAAAAATGATTTGCAGTCATCTGAAAGTGAAATAAATCAAAAAGAAGATGAAAAGACTGTTAGCTTTGGCATTCGCACATTTGGTGATGATGGATATGGTCATCTGTCATTAAACGGCAGAAGAATTTTCCTTCGAAGTGAGGCAAACTGTGCAGAATTTCCAGAGACAGGCTATATTCCAATGGAAAAGGAAGCGTGGAAGAATATTTTACAGACATATAAAGATTATGGCATCAATATGGTGCGTTTTCATTCGCATTGTCCGCCAGAGGCAGCATTTTTTGCAGCTGATGAGATGGGCATTTTGATGCAACCGGAGCTTTCACATTGGGATCCAAAGCATGCATTTGAATTTGATGAAAGTTTCTCGTATTATCAAAAGGAACTGCGCCAAATTATAAAAGCACTTGCCAATCATCCATCTTTTGTCATGCTGACATTTGGGAATGAGCTTCATTGCGGAGCGCTTGGCACAAGCAGAATGCATAAGATGCTGCAGGATGCAAAAAAACAGGATCCGACAAGACTCTATGCTAATGCGTCAAATGCGCATTATGGAAATGAAGGATGCGATGAAGAGAGTGATTTCTATGCATCACAAAGCTTTTATAATTACAGAATAAGAGGAACGCTTGCAGGAAATCCAGAGACACCAGAGGAAGCAGCCAAAGTTGATGCTTATGAAAAGGCAAATGGAAAGCTGGCAAAGGTTAACATTAAGGGCTACATCAACAATCAGTATCCAAATGCGAAGACAAACTTTGATGAAACCTTAAGAAAGATTAGAGAGCAGTATAAAAAGCCAGTGTTTAGCTTTGAAGTTGGTCAGTTTGAAGTGCTTCCTGATTTTGATGAGCTTGCACATTTTAAGGGAATTTCTGATCCAGCAAATTATAGACGTATTCAGCGTATGGTTCGCGAAAAGGGATTAGAGCCTGTTTGGAAGAAGTACGTTGAGGCAACTGGAGAACTATCAAGGCTTTGTTACCGAGAGGAGATCGAAGCTGCGATGCGCACAAAAGATCTGTCTGGTATTTCACTTCTTGGACTGCAGGATTTTCCAGGACAGGGAACTGCTCTTGTGGGAATGCTTGATTCACATTTAGAGCCAAAGCCATTTGATTTTGCAAAACCAGAAAAATTTAGAGCTTTCTTTAAAGAACAGCTTGTATTAGTTGGTCTTGAAAAGTATACTTATGAAGAAGGTGAGACACTTTGTGCAGATGTGCAGATTGCCAATTATGGAAAGACAGACTGTGCTGGAGATCTGGAGTGGACATTGTGGGCATATATGCCGAATGAAGAATTAGATAGTGTGAGAAAGGTCGCTGTAAAGAGTGGTCATATGAGCGCTGTTTCATGCCCAAAGGGAACACTTAGCAAAGCTGGAACATTAAAGATTGAACTGAATAATAAAATTACAGCACCAGTTCGCTGTGATCTTACTGTTAAGATTGCAGATGCAGTTAATTCATATCCGATTTGGATTTATAAGAATGAAATGCCAAAATGTCCAGAAAGCGTTTATGAGACAACTAAGTTGGATTTGCAAGCAAAGAATGTGCTTGATAACGGCGGTATAGTGTATTATTCGCCAAAGTCAGAGGAAAGCTCCTTCCATAATTCAATTCGTGCTCAATTCTCAACAGATTTCTGGTCAGTTGGAACGTTTGGAAGACAGGAAGGTGCGATGGGACAGCTGATTCAAAAAGATCATCCAGTGTTTAAGGAGTTTCCGACAGAGAGCCATACAAATTGGCAGTGGTGGCCAATGGCAAATCAAAGAGCTGTTATACTGCCAGATACAGTAAAACAGCCATTTGACGCTATTATTACAGAAATGGACAGCTATGCATTTTTAAGACCAATGGCGCAGCTGTTTGAGTGCCGCGTCGGAAATGGAAAACTTCTCTATTCCACACTTGGACTTCAGGATTTGCAGCAGTATCCAGAAGGAAAAGCGCTTCTTAGATCAATTTATAAGTATCTGGATTTAGAGACATTTGCACCAAAGCAGAGCATAGAGTGGGAGACGTTAGTAAGTATCTGACATTAAACCAGATGATTTTCGAAAGGAGTGCATATGAGACGAATATTAGTTAAGTCATTAAATGAAGCTTTTGATTTTGTGATGGATCATTATTATCCGGCAGGATGTGAGGAGGACGCAAAAAGAAAAGATACATATGCAGTCATTTCAATTCAGGATACTCACACGGGTGGTTTTGGTGTCACCTTTGCAGAAAATAAATTTTGTAAAGGCGTTCTTACTTTATATTTTGATGATGTGGTGAAGGAAACAAAAGGTGCTGTATTGTTTGATGAAAATATGGCAGATTCTGTTATCGCATTTATTCGCAGTCATATGGATGTAGATACGCTGTTAATTCACTGCTATGCTGGACAGTCAAGATCGCGTGCAATAGGAGCATTTGCGAAAAAAATGATGGGAAAGAGCAATCAAACATATTTTTCGGCAGATAAGCTTTGGGCAGGCACACCAAATGAGCATGTTTATAATATGTTGGAGGATGCTTGGTTTAGAGATATGTTGGGATGAATCCTACAGATAATACTAGAATTTTCTAGTCATATATGGTATTATAGGGACAGTTGAAAAAAATGACAATATATGGAGGGCAAAACAGTGAGTGATTATACGTTAAATACAAAATGTGTGCAGGCAGGCTATACGCCAGGAAATGGAGAACCGCGTCAGATTCCGATTATTCAGTCTACGACATTTAAGTATGATACGAGTGAGGATATGGGCAAGTTATTTGATTTGGAAGCATCCGGTTATTTTTACAGCCGTTTACAGAACCCAACAAATGACTATGTTGCAGCAAAGATTGCAGAACTTGAAGGCGGTGCAGCAGCAATGCTGACTTCATCAGGACAGGCAGCAAACTTTTTTGCTCTGTTTAATATTTGTGAGTGCGGTAGTCATATCGTAGCTTCTTCATCTATTTATGGCGGAACTTATAACCTGATTGCTGTAACACTGGCAAAGATGGGTATTCGTGCTACTTTTGTTTCTCCTGATTGTACAGAGGAAGAATTAAATGCAGCATTTACAGAAGATACCAGAGCTGTATTTGGTGAGACTATCGCAAATCCGGCACTGACAGTTCTTGATATTGAAAAGTTTGCAAAGGCCGCTCATGCACATGGCGTTCCGTTAATTGTGGATAACACATTCCCGACTCCGGTAAACTGCCGTCCAATCGAGTGGGGTGCAGATATCGTAACACATTCCACAACAAAATATATGGATGGACATGGTGCGGCACTTGGCGGTGCAATTGTAGATGGCGGTCATTTTGACTGGATGGCTCATGCAGACAAATTCCCAGGTTTGTGTACACCTGATGAATCTTATCATGGAGTTACATATGCAGAGAAATTTGGCATGGGTGGTGCTTTTATAACAAAGTGTACATCTCAGCTGATGCGTGACCTTGGATGTATCCAGTCTCCACAGAATGCGTTTATCTTAAATCTTGGTCTGGAGTCACTTCATGTAAGAATGCCGCGTCACGTTGAAAATGGACAGGCCGTAGCAGAGTTTTTACAGGCACAGCCGCAGGTTGCTTATGTAAATTATCCGGGACTGCCTACAGACAAGTACTATGAGCGCGCAAAGAAGTATCTTCCAAATGGAGGATGCGGTGTCGTTTCATTTGAGTTAAAGGGTGGCCGTGCAGCAGCAGAGACATTTATGAAGCACTTAAAGCTTGCAGCAATCGAGACACATGTTGCAGATGCACGTACATGCTGCTTAAACCCGGCAACATCCACACATCGCCAGATGAATGACGAGCAGTTAGCAGCAGCTGGTGTTCCGGCAGGACTGGTTCGTATTTCTTGCGGACTGGAAGATAAGAAAGATTTGATTGCAGATCTGGCACAGGCATTGGCAGCAATTGAATAAGTAATAAAAACAGTGGGGCAGAGAATTTGTTAAATTCCTGCCCCATTATTATTATTATTTTGATTTACTTTATGTGCCTAATTAGTTTGCTGGGAATCCAGCCTGTTTTAATGCATCAAGCACAGCTTTTTTGATTCCATTTGAGCTGTAGGTTGCACCGGAAACTGCATCAACATCAGTATTTTGTGCTTCAAGAATTTCAGAAACAACCTTGTCTTTGCATTTATCGAAGTACCACAGGTCGCTCTCGGCACTGCTGCAGGAGATATCAGTGATTTTGCCGTCCTTGATTGTGACTGTTGCCTTTACAGCGCCATCATAGCCGTAGGCTTTTCCCTCATAAACGCCATCGGTGAGAGCAGTGTCATCAAAAGACTGAGAATCTTCTTTTGAAATAGGCTCAGATTCGATAGTTGTATTTTCGGCTAGTTTTGTATTTGAATTGCCATCAGCTATAGTATCATTTGGGCTTGAAACGGCACAGATAATAACCATAACAGCAAGAAATACACCAAAGCAAATGGATGTAAATTCGCGGCGGTGTTCTGGCTTTTTCTTTAGGAAATACCATTTGCGTATTCGACAGATTGCATATCCAAGGAAAATTGCCGTGTAAACAATTACAGAAAAATAGTAGCCATCCTTGCCATCTTTGGCAAGCGGAATAAATAATAGCATAATGTGGAGGTAGAGCAGCGCGTAAAATAGGTAAGCAAAGCGCTGGATCTGCTTCCACTTTTTTGCTTTCATACGCTTACGAATCTTTGGAAAAGAAAGGATAGTAAGCAAAATCATAATGATAAGAAGAATAATTGTAATGATGCAGGCAGCGAATTGATTGGCAGGAAGTGCGGATGCATTGGTAAAGAAACGCACGAAATAAGTTCTTCCATAGCCAATGTTGTGACCAAGCGTCAGCATTGCGGCAAAGATAGAAAGCTCACCGCGCACTGGCATAAGTCGCTTAATTAGCCAAGAACCGTTAGAGAAGGCACCTGTCCACATAACAATACACCAGAGTGCGCATGAAAGGGCACCGCGGCGAAATAGATCAAGAAGGAAAGTGACAGCCTCTGGCAGATTCCTTGAAAAAGGAAATAGTGATATAAAAAGTGTAAGCACAAGTGCTTCCTGTGGTTTTAATACCTTAAGACCGATAAAGAATATCCAGCCTATTGCTGCGTATACACCGCCTGCAACGATAAGTACTATCCATCCTGCTTTAGTCTCTGCCTGTTCAACCATAATCGAACCGACAATAATTGCTGCTATAGCTGCTGCGTAAAGTAATATAAACAGTGTAACCATTGCAAGACCATTCTTGCTTTTCTTCAAAACCTTTTCTTCCATATAAAAATACCTCCTAGACACTCTGATTATTCATCTTGTTATCGATTATTCTTTTAAAGGTGTCTTTGTTGATATTTGTATGATATTATTTTGATATCATCTTGTCAAGATATTAACATTGTTTTATGATTACAACCCTGCTATCCTATAATTCTGGAAACTCTCAACCTATCAAACTTGCATTTATTATATCCTTATAGGCAGAGAATCTCCCTTTCCAGGCATTCCACACACTCAATACCCAATATTCAACCTATCAATCAAACATTAGCTAACTGCTTATAGGAATTTTTCATAAAATACGGAATTTTCTCACAGAATCTTCCTATAAGAAATGTAAAAATCCGACTACCTATAGGTATCATATTATAAATCTCAATATTTCCAAATTCATAATGCAAAATCCGCCTATCAGAAAGACAGTATTGCGCACATACCTATATCTACACAGATATTTATATGCATATATACTAAAAGGAATACTCACACCATCTGCAATGAAATAAACTCTCAACGCTTCCTGTGTAAATATTCCTTCTGCCACTACAATTATTTACTGTATAAAAAAATAAAAGCCTTACAACCTAGGATTCCCTAAATCATAAGACCTTCCAGTGCACCGCCAGGGGTTCGAACCCTGGACACCCTGATTAAGAGTCAGGTGCTCTACCAACTGA
>OGPQ01001919.1_pt1 | contig 13043 bp, 7 predicted proteins | sample 1552971 | NCBI WGS metagenome assembly OGPQ01 (sample SAMEA2580232, study PRJEB22360) | human gut metagenome | biome: human gut; feature: human-associated habitat; material: faeces | place: Denmark | collected 2008/2010 | reverse complement strand
ATCCTCATCAATCTGGCCCGGCTGGCCGACCTCATCCTCTGCGTTTACGCCGCCTGCATGATCGCGCATCCATTCCGGAAGTATGGGATGGTCTCCGGCATCCTCGCCTTTATCGGCCTGAACGTTGTGGAGAACCAGATCGACAAGCTGCTGGGCACGAACCATGTGAACCTGTTTGTGGACATTACCTATCGGGTGGCCGATGTGAACGTGACCGGTGTGACCTATGGAATGACCCCGATGCAGACCATGACCACAGCGTTCGGGGCCGACTCCGGCTACCTGTTCTGCTTGGTTGTGACATCGGCCTTCGCGGCGGCCTACTTCTGCCTGACCCGCTGGCTGATGAAACATAAACTGAATCTCGAATAAGAAAAGAAGCTGAACAACAGAAAAATGGCTTCCAGCAGTTGCCGGAAGCCATTTTTTGTCAGGGGTTAAAGATCAGCGGGCGTCGCGGTTGGCCTCGTACTCCTCCATGGAGACGTAGTGGTCCAGCACATGAATGCCCTTCAGGCGCTTGTTGGAGAAGCCGATGGAAGCGTACTGGCCCTCCCAGTAGTTCAGGCGGGTCGCCAGATAGGCGGGCACGCTCATGCCGCGCGGAATGACCAGTGCGTTGGTGATGAGCAGAGCCTCGGCATCGGCAAAGGCCTTGTAGCGGGCATCGATGTCATCGGTGATCTGCTTTGCGGCCTCGATGGCGTTCATGTAGGCCATAACAGCATCTGCGGTCTCGCCGGTGATGAAGCCGTCTTCCACGCCGGTGCGCAGGTAAGCATAGCGCATTCCACGGGAATCCTCAGCCTGATAGAACGGGTCAGTCTCGGTCTCGGGGTCGGAGTAGTCAGCGCCCCAGTTGCAGAGCAGGAACTCGAACTTGCCGTTGCGGCGCACAGCAGACAGGAAGCTGTCGGAGGGGCCGGCGGTGATGATGATGTCGATGAAGTCGGTGCCGTCGTTCAGCACACCCTCCAGCTGCTGCTTGAGCACCTGGCACTGCTTGTCCCAGTCGGTGGAGGAGGGGTTGTAGGGCAACTGCACCTTGATGGGGAAGGTGACCCCCTGTGCAGTCAGCTCCTCAATGGCAGCATCACGGTACTCCTTGGCCTTGGCCTCGTCAAAGAACTCGGTCAGGTCGGCCAGGCCGCCGCACTGGGTGTAGTCCACACCATCGGTGGTGGCGCAGAAGTTCGGGGGAGTGATGGTGTTCAGCTTGTAGCTGTCATAGCCCAGAGGTGCGCTGACAGCCAGCGTAACGGCGTTGTTGATGCCGTACAGGAAAGCCTTGCGGAAGTTGGTATTGTTGATGGCCTTGGCCCAGTTCTCGGGCTCGTATTCTGCATCCACGCCCTCAACGTTCCAGTTGGAGAACTCGTGTGCAAAGGGCATGAAGTTGAACATGTAGAAGTAGGTGTAGTTGGTGTTGGGACGATCCATGGAGACCATGTCCTTGGTGGTATCGTCGGCCAGCCAGCTGTCCAGAATATCGGAGCCGATGGTGGCCTCGTCGATCTCGCCGCGCTTGATCATCTCAGGGCCGTTCACGGCAGCCTCGGCGTTGTAAATGCGGCTGATGGTGTCGATAAAGACATTGTCCGCATCATAGTTCTCGGGGTTCTTCTTCATGATCCAGGTTTCCAGAGACTCGTAATCGGACAGGTAGAAAGCACCGCAGCTGTACAGGGTCTCGGCGCTGGTGGCATACTGGTCGCCCATCTCGCTCAGCAGGGGGCCGTAGGCGGGCTCATAGGGCAGGTAGCACAGCAGGCTCAGGAAGCCGGGGAAATCGTAAGTCAGGGTGTAGGCCAGGGTGTGGTCATCCACAGCGGTCACGCCCACGGAATCAAAGTCCACGGGGGCGTAGGTGGAAGCGGTGCCGTCTGCTGCGGTCACGGTCACGTTGCCGCTGCCATCGGTGACATAGGTGGTGCCGTCATCGTCCACAGTGCCGTTTTCAGCATTGGTCAGGTAGACGTGATAGTTGTAGTAATCATTCGCACCGGCAATGTAGGCGGTGACCAGGCCCACGTTGGAGGAAGCGTAATCCGGGGTCAGCACATACTGCAGGGCATCCACAAAATCCTGTGCGGTCACGGGGGCAACGACTTCGCCGTTGTTGTCCACCCAGTTCTCCCCGCGCAGGGTGAAGGTCCAGGTCAGGGTGTCGGCATCCCACTCCCACTTGGTGGCCAGGCCCTCGCGCATCACGCCCTTGTTGTCGTACTCTACCAGGGTGTCCACGCAGTTTGCACCCACGACCATTTCCAGGTCGGTGGCGGTGGTCAGATAGTTCAGGGTCGCAGGCTGGCTGGAATAAAGCACGGTGTACTTGCTGGTATCCGCACCGGAAGCAGAACCGGAGGAACTGCCGCCGCTCTTTCCGCCGCAGCTGGACAGCAGACCGGCGGCGCAGGCACCTGCGGCTGCCAGGCCGCTTGCCTTGAGGAACTGACGACGAGAAATAGACTGTTTCATAATGAAATTCCCTCTTTTCTTCGTGTTGAAGTCTGGTTGCCGCCCAAAGCCGACAGGCCCGCTGTTTCCCGGCAGCGGGAAGCAAAAAAGGCGTAACGGAAACACATCCGTTACGCCTTTGTAACTTGTCCTCCCGACCACAGCTGGGTGGTTAAGAAGAATTATAGCATTTTTTTGGAGCTGCGTCAATAAAAACCTCTCTGTCCATGCGAAGCCCCGGAGAGGTCCAGCGATCAGCAGGTGCTTTCGGTCGGGGCGGGAGCGGCTCCTGCTTCAGGGGCAGCGGCGCTTTGCGCTGGCTGAGAGGGCTGCATCTCGGCAGCCAGCTCCTTTGCAGCTGCTTCTGCAGCCTTTTTGGCCTCGCGCTCGGCCTGACGCTCCTTGGCACGGGCCACAGCCTCCTCCTGACGCTTTTTGGTGCGCAGCTTGATGCGGCAGACCGAACAGATGCCGTCCGCACAGTTGGGCGCAATGGGCTTGCCGCATTCCTTGCAGAGGGTCTTGGTGCACTTGTAGACACTGACGGGCCCAAGGCTGGTCAGCTGGCGCAGCTTCAGGCCGTCCAGACCGCCGTTGGAGCAGGCGGCAACGCAGACCCCGCACTCGCTGCACTTCCACGGCGTGATCACCGCGCGGGTCTGGCCGTCGGGCAGGTCCTCAAACTTGATGGCACCGCTGCGGCAGCTCTTCTCACACCGGCCGCAGGCAAAGCACTTCTGGGTGAAGTTGGGCAGGTGGTAGCCATAGCGCAGGGGCGTTTCGGACACCGCCTTGAGCTGCTTGGTGTACTGGTGGAGCAGCAGCCGGAAATCCTGGCTGCTCTCGTCCTCGCTGCGCAGGCCGGGCAGCATCCGCAGCAGCTGCTTGGTGCCCTTTTTGGAGCCGGAGGTCACCTGCTCCATCATCTCACGGCGGGAATACTCCTTGACGTGGAAGGGGGCATCGTCCAGCTCGTATGCCAGCGTGAACCGGGCCTCGAACAGGGGCTGGCCGAAGAACTCCACCAGCCGGGTCAGAACGGCACGCAGATGCTCGGCGCAGACATCGTTCTCGCACTCGCCGCAGGGGGTCAGGTCGAGGACGATCTTCTTGTTCAGGGCAAGGTAGGCCAGCGCTTCCCACGAATAAGCCGAGACGCAGGTGCGCACCACGGTGTTTTTCCGGGTGGATTTTTCGCAGCCGATCCAGATGGTGTCGCCATCGCTGTCGGCGGGGGAGATATCCCGCTGCACCTGCTCCGGCGAGGGGGCAATGCAGCCCGACCGGCAGGCCGAGACACACAGGCCGCAGTCGGTGCAGGGATCCCAGTCCTTGACAAGGTTGGGGCGGGTGAAGATCTCATCGCCATAGGGGCAGATATCCTTGCAGGCTGTGCAGGGGGTGCGGTGGGGGTGCAGGTTCCAGCACTGCTTGCGGTTTACTTCAGGGTGGGTGGTCTTCATCAGCGCATCCATGGCGTAGCGCGTAAAGATACTCATAGGATCACTCCTTTTCAGGGTCCATCACCGTGGTGATGTCGGCGTTGTCCAGCAGGAAGCGCTGGACTTTCTGTGCAACCAGTGCGGCGGCAAGGGTGTCCGGGCTCAGCACCCGGCGGATGTCGGCCTCCGGGGTGTCCTGCAGCTGGGACAGGCGGCGGTACTCGTTGTTGACCTCCAGCGTGCTCACGGTGATGTTTTCGGCTTCAGCAATGGAGCGGGAGGCCAGCATGGAGCGCAGATTCCGCTCGGCAGCATCACGGTAGCCTGCCCGCAGGGCGGCAGCGGTGGTGTGGCTGTTCTTGCAGTGCTTTTCCAGGGTGATGTTGCTGCGGGAGAGCCGCTGCTCCAGCATCCGCATCTCGTTGTCGGCGGTACGGTCCAGCATGGCCTCGGGCAGGTCCACGGTCAGGTTGGCACCGGCCTTTGCCAGCAGTTCCTGCCCAGCGGCGCGGTCGGCGGCATCTTCGTGGATCTTCCGCTTTTTGGCCCGCACGGCCTCGCGCATGGCGGCAAGGTCTGCATAGCCCTGTGCCCGGGCAAATTCCTCGTTCAGCTCCGGGGTGGTCTTTTCGGCCACGGAGTGCAGCTTGATCTCAAACTGCGCGGTCTTGCCGGAGAGCTCCTCCACCCGGAACTGCTCCGGGTAGGTGAAATCAAAGCGGAAGGTCTCGCCAGCGGTGTGGCCGTAGATGGCATCCTCGGCGGCAGGCATCAGCTTGCCGTCCCCCAGAACCACCATCACCTTTTCCATCCGGCTGTCGGGGATCTCCTCCCCGTCCATGAAGCCGACAAAATCCAGCAGGACCCGGCTGCCGCGCTTGGCGGGGGCGGTGGAGTTGTGGTAGACGGAACGCATCCGGGCCTGGTGGACCATCTCCTGGTCAATGGTCTTTTCGGAAAGCGGCCGCACATGACGGGTGACAGCCAGCCCCTTGTACTGGCCTAATTTTACTTCCGGCAGATTTTTTGCGTTGTTGGACATATCGTTTTACTCTCCTTTTATAAACCATGAACAGCCAGCCAGTTTTCCACAACAGAGGAAAACATTTCTGGGTATTTGGCGTTTTCAGCATCAAATTCATGGAGATAGGTCTCCACTTCCTCACGTGTCACGGGAGTGGTGCGTTCCCAGATCGTGAACACCGTGCCGTTGCCCATATCGAAGGTCGCAACTTGCTGGTGGGTAGTCTCTCTCAGCTGAAGAAAAACGGCGTTGAACCGGTGGCCCAGTTCCGTGTCCGGAGCCAGTGAGAGGGGGAACGGGTCTGCAGTTACCACATATCTGGCATCAAAGAAACCGGTGGGGAAATAGTGGGTGCCCGGCACCGAGAAGCTGTCCGGCAACTTGCCGTCCAGTGCATGGTTGGGCAGGTCACAGTTCCGCAGATGGCCGGGATTGTAGAGCATGTCATCCGGGATCATATAGGCGACCTCGCCCTCCCCCAGATGTTCAACCAGCCATTGTGCCATGGCCTGGATCTGCGGTTTGTCCTTGCGGTCATAGGTCAGCTCGTCCAGCCGCTGATACTCAGCAAGGTCTGCCGGGTGGAACGCATGGATAACGAACTCTGGCAAGGCCATGACAGTGAGCGGGGAGCACCGCACCGACACGGTGAACAACAGTGTAAAGACCCAGAAACAAAGCTTTGGTATTTTGAAATGCTCGATACTCTCTGCCAGATCCGCCGCGCCGCAGAGAAACAGAATGACATAGGCGGGCACGTACAGCAGCATCTGATGGGAGCCGGAATTCTGCACTCGGGTAAACAAGAGCATACTGAGCATCAGCTCACACAGCGCCAACACAGGCAGGCTGGGCTTTTTCCGCTTGACGCAGAGCCACAAACCAAACAGGATCAAAATAAGGTTCAGCAGGCCGGTGCGCATGGCATGATAATAGAGCTCTACTGCAATGCCGCCGACATTATAGTACGAATAGCGGTCGGAGTAGTTAAAAGCCAGGATCTTGCTGACCATGGGCCAGAGCAGGACCACCATTGCTGCCATGGCGCAGACACCAAACAGGATGAGGTTGCGTACTCGGCGCAGGGCAAGACCCTTTTGGCCCTGTTTTGCGAGCTTTGCACTGCTTACAAAGAGCAGAAGCGCATAGGAAAAATAATAGCCCACCACAAAATATAAGTACCAGCGGCGGCTCAGGATAATCGCGGCCGTTGCCAGGAAGATGAGCACGAACCGCCCCGGCTCCAGCTTTTCAAAACGGTAGTCCAATGTGAGGAGCAGAATGGCAAAAGCGAAGATCAGACCGAACCAGTCCGGCTGTGCCAGCATAGCGCTCATTCGCAGGAACGGATAGGTCAGCACCCAGGAAAAGCCGATGATAAAATACCAGAACTTATTCTTGACCTCCAGAATCTGCCCGATTTTGATCGTGAGACCAGCCAGCATCAGCATAAGGCTGGGGAGCACACAGAATACTTGCGCAAAAGCGTAGCTGTCACCCGTTTTTGCGGTGAGGCAGAACGGGAACTCAGTGAACAAGGTGATGAAATTGGTGTAATCTTCAGAAAATGTACTTATGATATACTTAAAACCGGCCACCGGACCCAGCGCAAAAGCCGCTTCGGTATTGAACTGCTTCTGAATGTAGTTCACATAATCCCAGGCGTAGATGAACTGCCGCCGCCCCAGCGCCCAATAGAAGTAGAGCACAGCTCCGGCCCAGAAGGTGATAATGGCTGCGCGGTGGAAGAAGTCCAGCTCCACACCGGCAGTGTGCAGCACCCACAGCGCGCCGTAGAACAGCACACAGCTGCACCACAGGCTCACCAGCGGGAAGAACGCCGCCGCGGTGGGGAACAGCAGGCCCACCAGCACCAGCAGGAGTGCTCCGGCACCCAGCCCGATGCCGCCTTTTGCCCAGGGCGAAAGGGTCTTCTTTTCAGAAAGTATCGTTGACATTGTACATGCTCCTCGGTTTTGAACCACAATATTACAGCTTACAGTATAATGATTCCGGGCGGCGCAGGCAAGAGGGCAGGCCCCCGGAAGATAAAATATCCCGCCTGCATTTCAGCAGACGGGATATTTTGAATGCGATATTACTTTTTGGAATTCTGCTTTGCCGCGATGGTGGCCTTGCGCTTCTGGGCGGCGGCCTTGCGGGCAGAGGCCTGCGCGGCCTCCGGGTGGGGAGCCTCCGGCGTGATGCGGTACATCCGGCTGCCCATGGCGGGCAGATCCACGCTCAGGGTGTAGTCCCGGCCGTACACGCCGCCATCGGTGGTGTGCAGGTGTCTGGTGCGGCTGCGGTCCGCACCGTTCCAGCAGGCAGCCTCGCTGTTCAGCAGCTCATCGGCGGCGCAGGGGTACTGGAAGTAGAGCGGGAACTTTTTGTGGGCGGTATTCTGGGTGTTCATCACACAGAGGATGGTCTGGCCCGCGCCCTTCCGCAGCCAGGCGTACACGCCTTCGTCCCGGCTCTCGCAGGCGATCCACTCAAAGCAGTTCGGGTTGTATTCGCCGTCGTAGAGGGCGGGCTCGGTGGCATACAGGCGGCCCAGCTCGGCAAAATATTTCTGGAAGCTGTCGTGGAAGGGATACTTCATCAGGCCCCAGTCCAGCTCCTTTTTCTCATCCCACTCCCGGAAATGCCCCAGTTCATTGCCCATAAAGTTCAGCTTTTTGCCCGGGTGGGTGTACATGTAGAAGTAAAGGGTGCGCAGCTGGGCACATTTTTCCTCGTAGGTGCCCCACAGCTTATCAATGATGGTCTTTTTGCCGTGCACCACCTCGTCGTGGCTGAGTGCCAGCAGATACAGCTCATTGTAGAAATACTGCATACTGAAGGTCAGCTTGTGGTAGGCATCGGGCCGCTCACCAAAGGGCGTGGCAAAATAATCCAGCGTGTCGTGCATCCAGCCCATGTCCCACTTATAATCGAAACCGATGCCGTCGTAGCGGGTGGGGGCGGTGACCTTGAGGAAGTTGGTGGAGTCCTCGGCGGTGTAGATGCCGGTGGGCCAGCGCTCGTTCAGGCCGTGGTTCAGGTTCCGCAGGAAGGTAACAGCGCCCTCGTTCACGCCGCGGTTGGGGTCGCCCTGCCAATAAAGGGCGCGGGAGATGGCATCCATCCGGATGCCGTCGCAGTGGTAGACATCCATCCAGAGGGCAGCGGCGCTGTTCAGGAAGCTGCACACCTCCCGGCGGTAATAGTTGAAGTTGCAGGTGCCCCACTCGCTGTGGCCCACATCGCTGTCGTACTCGTAGAGGTGGGTGCCGTCAAAGTTGGCGAGCGCGTCGCCGTTGGCGGCAAAGTGGACGGGCACAAAGTCCATGATGACACCAATGCCCATCCGGTGGCAGGCGTTGACAAAGGCCGCAAAGTCGGCGGGGTCGCCGTAGCGGCTGGTGACAGAGAAGTAACCGGTGGTCTGGTAGCCCCAGCTGCCGTCAAAGGGATGCTCGGCCAGCGGCAGCAGCTCCACATGGGTGAAGCGGTGATCCAGCAGCCAGGGGATCAGCTCCCGGGCCAGCTCCCGGTAATTGTACCAGCCGTCCGAGCCGTCCTCGCGGGTGGCGTTGGGCTTGTGCTTCCAGCTGCCTGCATGGAGCTCGTAGATGTTCAGGGGCAGGTTGCGGCACTTGTCCCGACGCTCCATCCAGCTGGAATCGTCAAAGGCAAAGTCCATCCGGGCCAGCCTGCTGGCCGTGCCGGGCCGCAGCTCAGTGGAAAAGGCGTAGGGGTCAGCCCGCATCATGGTGCTGCCATCCTTGCCGTGGATGCGGTATTTGTACAGCTCTCCCTCGGCAAGGCCGGGCACAAAGCCGCTCCACACGCCGGTGTCGGCCTTCTGCATGGGAACGCCCGGCCCCCAGCCGTCAAAGCCGCCGCAGATCTCCACAGCCACGGCCCCCGGGGCCCACACGGCAAACCGCCAGCCCTCCTGCCCAAAGTCATCCCGGCAGGGGTGCGCGCCCAGCACACGGTAGGCGTCAAAGCATTCGCCCGCAAAGAACGAGCGGTCGATGGTGGGAAAATTCATGCAGATTTCTCCTTTTCTCAACGGGATACACCCGGTCATATTTACCAATAATTTTTAATCAAAATCGTCACACTTGCTGATTCTGACAGAGACTATGCAGAAAATTTATCAAACATCCACACAATTGGTGGAGTTTGTGGTATACTGAGCCTGCCGCTGCTGGGCGGCAGAAGAAATGATATGGGAGAGAGTAACTATGGCATGGTATGATACCGCAGTTTTTTATCACATTTATCCGCTGGGCCTGTGCGGCTGTGCGCACGAAAACGACGGCCAACCCACACCGGGCGCGTTCACAAAGCTGAACGCCTGGGCCGAGCACGCCTCCAAAGACCTGGGCTGCACGGCCATTTATATCGGCCCGCTGTTCGAGAGCGGCTCCCACGGCTATGATACCATCGATTATCGCCGGGTGGACCGCCGCCTGGGCACCAACGAGGAGTTCAGGGAGTTCGTGGCCAACTGCCACGCCCGGGGCCAGAAGGTCATTGTGGACGGTGTGTTCAACCATGTGGGCCGGGATTTCTTTGCCTTCAAAGACCTGCAGGCCAACCGCGAGAACTCCCGCTATAAGGACTGGTTCTGCGATGTGAACTTCTGGGGCAACAACGAGTACAACGACGGCTTTTCTTACGGCAACTGGGGTGGCTTCAACCTGCTGGTCAAGCTGAACCAGCGCAACCCCGAGGTGCAGAACTACCATTATGATACCATCCGCTTCTGGGTCGATGCATTCGACATTGACGGCATCCGGCTGGATGCAGCGGATGTGCTGGACTTCGACTTTATGAAGGGCCTGCGCCGCCTTGCCAACGAGGTCAAGCCTGAGTTCTGGCTGATGGGTGAGGTCATCCACGGCGATTACAGCCGCTGGGCCAACCCTGAAATGCTCCATTCCGTTACCAACTATGAGCTGCACAAGGGCCTGTGGAGCGGCCACAACGACCACAACTATTTTGAGATCGCACACACCATGCGCCGCCTGCAGGGGCTCTGCCACGACACCCGGCTTTATACCTTCTCGGACAACCACGATGTGGAGCGCCTGCCCAATAAGCTGCGGAACAAGGCGCACATCCGGCACATTGCAATTCTAGTATACACGCTTTGGGGCATTCCGTCCATCTATTACGGCTCCGAATTTGGCATCGAGGGCAAAAAGGAGTGGGGCAGTGACTGGCCCCTGCGCCCCTGCCTGGAGCTGGACAAATTCCGGGATGACCTGACCACTAACCCCGTCACCAGTGTGTACGCCGCATTGGGCAGGCTGAAGGCCGAATACCCGGCCCTGAGCTGGGGCGAGGTGAAGGAGCTCCAGCTGACCACCCAGTGCTATGCCTTTGCCCGGGTGCTGGATGGAAAAGCCCTCGTGGCCGTATTCAACAACGGCGACGGCCCGGCGGAGATGGAATTCCAGCTGCCGGTGGAGGCCAACGCTGCAACGGACCTGCTGGCCGATACCGTGGGCGCTGAGAATGTGATGGTCAGCCTTGCATCTGGCCGGATGAAGGTCCAGCTGCCCTCCAATTACGCCACGGTCCTGCGTCTGGATTGACAGGACACCTGTCATGCACTATTATAATAGGGAAAAATGCTGACAGGGGGAACAACAATGAACGCAGCACAGCGCCGGGAAAAGATCTTGCAACAGCTCCATGGGGCCAGCGCACCCATCAGTGCCAGTGCACTGGCCGCAAAGCTGGGGGTCAGCCGCCAGATCGTGGTGGGGGACGTGGCCCTTCTGCGGGCAGGCGGGGCCGAAATCGAGGCCACCCCGCGGGGGTATCAGTTCCACCCGACCCCCGGCGGCTATACCGGCATCCTGGCCTGTGTGCACAGGCCCGCCGATGAGATGCGCACCGAGCTTTACACGGTGGTGGATCAGGGAGGCGTGGTGGTCGATGTGGCGGTGGAAAACCCGCTTTACGGCGAGCTGCGGGGCAACCTGAATCTTGCCAGCCGATACGATGTGGACACCTTTATCACCCAGGCAGCCAATACCCCGGAGTGCCTGCTCAGCCGGATGACCGGCGGCGTGCACCTGCACACCCTCCGCTGCCCGGATGAAGAAACATTCCAGAGGATCGAAGCCGCGCTGAGAGAGAAAGGGATTCTCTATTGATATTGTAAGAAAACTCGAACAAACTGTCTATCCCCGAAAAACGAAAAGCGTTGGATATCCAACGAAACAATGAAAGTGGTGGATTATTTTGGACATCCGCATTGAAAAGACTGACCGCGCCATCGAAAAGGCATTCATGGAGCTGCGTGCCCGCCAGCCGCTGGAGAAAATCAGGATCAAAGACCTGTGCACACTGGCCAAGGTGAACAAATCCACCTTTTATGCCCACTATGAGGATATCTATGAGCTGTCCAGCCGGTTGGAGAACAAGCTCATCCATGTCATTCTGGACAGTGTGCCCAATGTGGGGCTTACCGCTGCACACACAGAGCAGCTGACCCGTGAACTGTTCCATGCCTTTGTTCAGAACCAGGAGGCGGTGAACATCTTGTTCTCCGGGGCAAGGCAGGGGATCTTTGCCAACTGCATTGAAAAGGGTCTGCGAGACCGTCTGGCGGCCAAAGACCCCACCTTTGCAGCGGACCCCGACCGGGGCATCCTGCTTTCCTTCTGCGTGCAGGGCTGCTTCTATGCCTTTGCCAACAACAGCGGCCAGATGGACGTGGAACATCTGGTCGATCTGCTGGCTGTGATCGCCAAGGCGGCGCAGAGCCTGAACCGATGACAGAATGGTAATCATGAGAAAGGCTCCTGCTTTTGCAGGAGCCTTTCTCATTTAAAATACATGGAAACCGGTTCTTTTTATTGTTTCAATTCATGGCTCCGGCCTTTGTGAACATCTGTTCGACCTGCGCGGCGAGCAGGCTGTGCTCCGGCGCTTCCAGCAGGGGGTCTGCGGCCAGCAGAGCGGCGGCCTCGGCCTGAGCGGCGTGAAGGGTGCGGGTGTCGTTCATCAGGTCGGCGATCTGCAGGGTAGGCAGGCCGTGCTGGCGGCTGCCGAAAAAGTCGCCGGGACCGCGGGTCTCAAGGTCGAACTGCGCCACGGTAAAGCCGTCCGAGGTGGAGCAGAGGAACTTGAGCCGCTTCTGGACGCTCTCGGCGGTGTTGTCGCTGACAAGGAAGCACCAGCTCTCGGCGGCACCTCGGCCCACGCGGCCCCGCAGCTGGTGCAGGGCACTTAGGCCGTAGCGCTCGGCATTCTCGATGACCATGACGGTGGCGTTGGGGACATCCACGCCCACCTCGATGACAGTGGTGGATACCAGTGCATCCAGCCGGCCGGCTTTGAAATCGTCCATTACAGCGGCCTTCTCCTTTGGCTTGAGCTTACCGTGCATCAGGCCGACCCGGCGGTCGGGGAGAAGGGCTTTGGCAATGTCCTCGTAGTAGCTCTTTACGGCGTTCAACCCGCCGTCCGGCGTGTCCTCGATGGCGGGACAGACGATATATACCTGCCGTCCGGCTCCGATCTCCCGGTCAAGAAAGCCGTAGAGATCCCGCCGCTTTTTTCCGGTGATACACCGGGTCTTGACGGGCTTGCGGCCCGGGGGCAGCTCATCAAGGATAGAGATGTCCAGATCACCGTAGATCAGCAGGCCCAGTGTGCGTGGAATGGGCGTGGCGCTCATCACCAGCAGATGGGGGTTCGCAGCCTTTTCGGCCAGCATTCCGCGCTGGCGAACGCCGAAGCGATGCTGCTCGTCCACCACAGCCAGACCCAGCCGGGCAAACTCCACGCCCTCGCTCAGGATGGCGTGGGTGCCCACCACAAGGTCGGCTTCGTCACTGCGGATGGCAGCCAGCGTGGTGCGGCGGGCGGCGGCCTTCATGCCGCCGGTCAGCAGGGCCACACGCATCCCGAATGGGACCAGCATCCGGTTCAGATTCTCTGCGTGCTGGGCGGCAAGGATCTCGGTGGGGGCCAGCAGGGCCGCCTGATATCCGCTGCGGATGCAGGCCCAGATGGCGGCGGCGGCAACCAGCGTCTTGCCGCTGCCCCCATCGCCCTGCAAAAGGCGGTTCATTGAGGTGCTGCCCGGCAGATCGGAGATGCTG
>OGPQ01001917.1_pt1 | contig 13048 bp, 8 predicted proteins | sample 1552971 | NCBI WGS metagenome assembly OGPQ01 (sample SAMEA2580232, study PRJEB22360) | human gut metagenome | biome: human gut; feature: human-associated habitat; material: faeces | place: Denmark | collected 2008/2010 | reverse complement strand
GAGCGTAGGCGCGACGGAGAATATAATGCTTGCCTCCCTCGCCGCAAAGGGCGAGACGGTGATAACAAACGCCGCAAGAGAGCCGGAGATAAAAGACCTGGCGGATTTCCTGAACGAATGCGGCGCAAAGATAATCGGGGCGGGTCAAAGCGTTATCAGGATATACGGCGGCAGGCGCCTGACAGGCGCAGAGCATCGGGTGATACCCGATCGCATTATCGCCTCCACATATATGGCCTGTGCGGCGGTCACGGGCGGCAGAGCGGTCGTCACCGAGGTCGAGCGGGAGCATCTTGCCCCCGTTATTCCCGTTTTTGAGGGCTGCGGCTGCAAAATTGACTTCGCAAACGGCGAAATGAGCGTTACCGCGCCGAAACGAGCGGAGCGCATCAAATATCTGCGGACTATGCCTTACCCCGGCTTTCCAACGGATTCCCAGGCCCTTGTCACGGCGGTCGCCGCAACGGCAAGGGGCACGAGCATTATTTCGGAGCGGGTGTTTGAGAATCGCTTCCGCCATGTGCCCGAGCTTATCAAAATGGGCGCGGATATACGGGTCGAGGACAGCTGCGTGGCGGTCGTCGAGGGCGTGCCATCGCTCCACGGTGCAAAGGTCACGGCAAGCGATCTGCGGGGCGGCAGCGCTTTGATAGCGGCGGCTCTCGGCGCAAGAGGCGAAAGCGTCATCGACGGGGTGCGCCATGTGCTCAGAGGGTGCGAGGATGTGTGCGGTAATCTGTCACGCCTCGGTGCTGATATTAAGGTTATAAATATTTAATACATTATAAAATAAACAATGATGTAAAAGACATGGTTATTACGAAAAAGCAGGCGGTGAAACGATGCAGAGTAAGAGAAGAAAAAAAGCAGGCAAAATTTTCAGGCTGGCGCTTGTCATCACGGTATTCGTGCTGATAATTGCGACGGTCGTGCTCTCTGCGGCGGCGCTTATATTTTTCCGAGTGGAGAAATACCATGTCGAGGGCGTCAGCCCTTATACGAGAGATCAGATAATAGAAGCGAGCGGTATTCAGACGGGCAAGAGCCTTATCTTCGCCGACCTTGACGAAGCGGCGGCGTCGATAGAGAAAAAGCTGCCCTATACAGGCAGCGTCAAGCTCAGCCGTAAATTTCCCAACACGCTCGTTATCAAATATGACGAATACAAGGAGACCTACGCCGTGCCCGTCTCCATGGCGGGCTATGTGCTGCTCGGCAACGACTTCAAGGTGCTGTCGTATTCCGCAGAGCTGCCCGAGGGCGTTACTCTGATAAACGGCGCTTCGCCCACCACTCCCGTGGTCGGTGAGAAGATAAAATTCACCGACGCTGCGCAGGAGACGGGGGATACCGCCGAGATAGCCGACCCGACGGGCGATATCCTTGCCCGCATTGCGTCGGCGCTTGAGGATAACAGCTTCGAGGATATAAGCGCCATAGACGTCACCTCGCGCAGCAATATTTATCTCATCTATCAGCGCAGGATAGTGCTGAAACTCGGCAACCCGAGCAGCCTTGACTCAAAGCTGGCTCTTGCAAAGAAAGTATTGCAGGAGGAGGACTCCATAGCGCCCGATCAGTCGGGTGTGGTCAATCTGACAGTCGTGAAGCAGGCGTATTTTGACAGCAGAGACGCCGACGATATACCCGAGCTCGTCGAATTTGAGGCGGGCTATCCGCAAGTCCCCGCCGACGAACCGACAACGGACGGCGAGGAAGCAACGACAGATGAAAGCAGCGGCGGCGAGGGATAAAGCCGCCGTTTTTGCCGTTATAATGCTTTTTCACACTAATTTCGACCTTAAAAACGAAAAAAATGAAGAAAAGCAAGATAAATTTTCAATTTGTTCTTGTATTTTTTAAATTTACATGTTAATATAATTCTGTTTATATAGGTAAAATAAAACCATAGGGGGTCAAACCAAATGGCATTTGAAATTGACAACGATTTTGAAAGTACGGTTCAGATAAAAGTTATAGGCGTCGGCGGCGGCGGAAACGCCGTCAACAGGATGATCACCTCGGGTGTTCTCGGTGCTGAGTTTATCGCCGTTAACACGGACAAGCAGGTGCTTGTTCACTCCAAGGCGACCCATAAGATCCAGATAGGCGAGAAATCGACTCACGGTCAGGGCGCAGGCGGCAAGCCGGAGATCGGCGCTAAGTCCGCCGAGGAGAGCAGAGATTCCATCTCCGACGCTCTCAAGGGCACCGATATGGTATTCATCACCGCAGGCATGGGCGGCGGCACCGGCACAGGCGCGGCTCCCGTTATCGCTCAGGTCGCCAAAGACATGGGCTGCCTTACCATCGGCGTCGTTACCAAGCCCTTTAAGTTTGAGGGCAGGAGAAGAATGATCCAGGCTCAGGAGGGCATTGCAAAGCTCGCCGAGCACGTTGACAGCCTTATCGTTATCCCCAACGACAGGCTCCGTGCGCTCGATGAGAAGAAAAAGACTATCGCAGAGGCTTTTGCCGAGGCGGACGAAGTGCTGCTTCAGGGCGTTAAGAGCATCTCCGAGCTTATAAAGATCCCCGGCTTCATCAACCTCGATTTTGCCGATGTTACCAGCGTTATGAAGGACGCAGGCTACGCTCACATGGGCGTCGGCAGAGCCAAGGGCAAGGACAAGGCCGAGTGCGCTGCGAACGCAGCAGTTTCCAGCCCGCTGCTTGAGACCTCGATCTCCGGCGCAATGGGCGTTATCATCAGCATCACCGCCTCCGATGACGTTGACCTTGAGGATGTCGAGAATGCAGCCGAGATCATCACCGCCAACGCCCACGAGGACGCAAATATCACTTGGGGTATCGCATTCGATCCCGAGCTTGACGACGAGATGGTCATCACCGTCATAGCGACCGGCTTTGATAACAACAAGCCCGCCGCTCCCGTCATCCCCGCCGAGACTGCCGCCCCCGCAGCTAAGGTCAATCCCTTTGCCGCCGCAGCCGCAGCAGCCACCGTCGCAGAGACGGCTCCCCCCGCTCCCCCGAAAGGCTGAAGCCCGTCGCTCCTGCCGCTCCCGCTGCCCCCGCAGCGCCCAGCATCCCGAATTTCGGCGCCTCCTCAAGCGCGGCCGAGCCCGCCGCTCCGGCAGCACCCGCTGCCCCCGCAGCGCCCGCAAAGTCCAATGACGGCAGCTTTGACGACGATCAGTTCTATATCCTTATCAACGATATCATCAAGGGCAAGGATAACAAATAATTCAATAAGATATAAAAATACGGTGCAGCCTTTCGACTGCACCGTTATTTTTTTAACCTATGTGGGGGAATTTTGCGAAGCTCTTCTCAAGCTCCTCATCGGAGGGGATGTAATCCTCCATCTTGCCGCTGTTGAAGGAATCGTAAGCCGTCATGTCAAAGTAGCCCGTGCCGGTCAGGCCGAAGAGTATGGTCTTTTCTTCGCCGGTCTCTTTGCACTTGAGAGCCTCGTCGATGGCCGCCTTGATGGCGTGCGATGATTCGGGGGCGGGGAGGATGCCCTCAGCTCTTGCGAATTCAACGGCAGCTGCGAATATCTCGGTCTGCTTGTATGCGCGAGCCTCGTCGAGATAGCCGTCGTGATAGAGCTTGCTGATGATGGGTGACATGCCGTGATATCTCAGGCCGCCCGCATGGATGGAGGCGGGGATGAAGTCGCAGCCGAGAGTATACATCTTTGCGAGCGGAGTGACCTTGCCGGTGTCGCAGAAGTCATAGGCGTATTTGCCTCTGGTGAGCGACGGGCAGGAGGCCGGCTCAACCGCGATGAAGTACGGGTTCTTCTCGCCGCGGATCTTATCGCGCATGAAAGGGGAGATAAGGCCGCCGAGGTTGGAGCCGCCGCCGGCGCAGCCGATGATGATGTCGGGGTATTCGTCATACATCTCCATTGCCGCCTTGGATTCAATGCCGATTATGCTCTGATGCAGCAGCACCTGGTTGAGCACCGAGCCGAGCACATAGCGGCAGTTGTCGGTGGTGACGGCGGTTTCGACTGCTTCGGAGATAGCGCAGCCGAGCGAGCCGGTGGTGTCGGGCATCTCGGCGAGTATCGCTCTGCCTGCATTGGTGGTGTCGCTGGGGCTGGGGACTATTTTTGCGCCGAAGGTCTCAATGACGTTCTTGCGGAAGGGCTTCTGATAGTAGCTGCCCTTGACCATGTAGACGGTAAGGTCGAGGCCGAAGTAAGCGCAGGCCATCGAGAGCGCCGTGCCCCACTGGCCTGCACCGGTCTCGGTGGTCAGGTGAGTGATGCCTTGCTTCTTAGCGTAATATGCCTGGGCGATCGCGGAGTTCAGCTTGTGGCTGCCCGAGGTGTTGTTGCCCTCAAATTTATAATAGATCTTTGCGGGGGTGCCGAGCTTCTCCTCAAGGCAGTAGGCCCTGATAAGCGGGGAGGGGCGGCACATTTTGTAAAATTTCTGAATTTCGTCGGGAATGTCGATATAAGCGTCGGTGTTATTAAGCTCTTGCACCGCGAGGTCGTGGCAGAAGATGGCTTCAAGCTCCTCGGGCTTGGTTATGGGCTGCATCGTGCCGGGATTGAGCATGGGGTCGGGCAGCTCTTTCATATCGGCACGCACATTATACCACTGCTTCGGGAGATATTCTTCGGGAAGGTTGATTCTGTAGGGTACGTTCTTTGACTTTGACATAATGTTTTTCTCCTTTCATGCCGATGATTTATTCGGTCTTGTATCAGCTGGGCGGCGCAGAGGATAATAAAAAAAACTCTTGCCCCTGAATTCAGGGACAAGAGATAAATTACTCCTGCGGTACCACCCGGATTGACGATATTATCGCCCACTCATTTAACGCACTATCATGCGTTCTTCGCTGATAACGGGTGAAGCCCCCGTCGGTCGCTACTCATGCTCTGCATTTTCGCTCCGCCCTCGAAAGTCCATTCGATATGAGCCTGTCTGCCGCAATCGCACCACCTGCGGCTCTCTTGAAAGACGGTGTTCAAACCTACTACTCTTTCTCATCGGTTTGTCTTGTTGCCTGCGATTATAGCACCGTGTTTTGCGTTTGTCAAGAGGAATTTCAAAAAAATTTCAAAAAATTTTTTGCCCCGCAATTCGTATTTTTACCCGAATTCTTGTGCATTGTCACAAATTTCCGAATGAAAACTTATGCAAAAAGTCAAGTTGTTTATGCAGCGTTCAAATGATATAATGATTATATAAAATGTTAAGGAGCTGAGTGGATGGATAAATCCGTTTACCGCACTGACGCCGCGATGGAGCAGGGATATGTGCCCAACAAGCGCCTGTTTGCCTACTCCGCTGCAATAGCGGGCCAGAATATGCACTATGCGTTCATTAACGGCTGGCTATTCTATTTTTGCAATAATATTCTTAAAATCAAGGCGGAATATGTCGGCTACATAACCGGCATCAGCCGCATTTGGGATGCGATCAACGACCCGATAGTCGGCGCTCTCATCGACAGACATATTTTTAAGAAGACCGGCGAAAAGCTGCGGCCGTTCCTGATTTATCTGCCGCCCTTCATAGGTATTTTATCGCTGCTGATGTTTATGGATTTCGGGCTCGGCAGCGTCGGCGCAGTGGTGCTCATCCTTATCTGCTACCTCTCGTGGGATGTTATCTATTCCATGCAGGATGTCTCGCTTTGGGGTATGCTCTCCATCAGCTCGCCGCACTCCGAGGAGCGGGCGAGAGTAGCCCAGTGGACAGCCATCGGCGTCACCGTCGGCTGCGCCATAGCGGGCACCTTCCCTGTTGTAAGGGATATAATGGTGAATAAAATCGGTATATCCGATAAGAAATTTTTCATTATCGGCGCCGCGATCCTTGGCCTCGGCGGTCAGCTTGTTTCAATGCTTGCAGGCTTTATGAGGGAGCAGGTCAAGAACGAAGCCGCCCCCAAGGAGAGCTTCTTTGAGGCGATATTCGTCCTGCGCCACAATAAGACCATGCTGCTCATCTCGCTTGCGAGAATTCTCGAATATTTCAAGCTCACCGTGCCGTGGCAGTATTTCTTTGAGAGCCAGGTATTCTATAAGGTCGGCGGTATGGAGATCGGCGGCGGCACAATGCAGTTCATCTACGGCGGTCTCACCGGCGCCCCCGGCGCTTTCGCCATGTTTGCTGCTACCAAGATAGTCGAGGTGGTCGGCGGCATGAAAAAGATACTTATCATCGCCCAGATCTCCGCCGTTGCGCTCAGGATAGTGTCCTTCTTCGTCGGCTTCAAGAGCATATGGAGAATGCTTATAGTCATACTGCTCATGGGGCTTCAGAGCATCCCCGCCAGCATGATGAATATCGCCCACCGCTCGCTGATGAGCGACTCGATAGACTATGTGGAATACACCACGGGCAAGCGCACCGAGGGTATAACCTTCTCAATGCAGAATTTCGCCACCAAGATCGGTGACGCGGTAGCCTTGCTTATAAACGGTCAGATTCTGAAGTACGTCAAGTATAACGAGCGCATAGCCATGACGGCTCAGAACGCAGTATTTATGAAGTGGCAGTGGCCGCTCTTTATCCTCGGCCCCGCGGTCGGCGCGATACTTTATCTCATAGTCATTGCCTTTGTCAAGGATGACAGGGAGCAGCAGCGCATGATAGAGACCGAGCTTAAAAAGCGCAGGGACGGCATTGTTGCCGCCGCCAAAACGGAAATGGAGGCTGTCGACTGATGGCGAGACGGCTTGAATACGTCGTTCCGCCCGAGTATGCCGGCAAGCGAGCCGTCGCATTTCTGAGGGGTCATTGCGGATTCTCCGCAAGGCTTGTCAAAAAAGTCAAATACACCGACGGAGGTATGCTTCTTAACGGGGCGTACCTCCGCACTGTTGACCCCGTAAAATGCGGCGACACCGTGAGCGTGCTGATAACGGACGACGAAGCGACGCCCGAGCCGATGCACGCCCCGCTCGATATTGTCTATGAGGACGACGACATTATTGTAATTAATAAATCTCCCTTTATGGCGATGCACCCGACCCACAATCATCAGGGTGATACCCTTGCCAACGCCGTGGCGGCACACCTCGCCGCGAAGGGCAGGTCAGCGGCGTTCAGAGCCGTCGGCAGGCTCGATAAAGGCACCTCGGGGCTGACCGTATGCGCGCTGAATCCGCTCTCGGCAAGCAAACTCTCTGGCAAGGTCAAAAAGCAATACTGCGCCCTTGTGAAGGGCGAGCTTCATGGGGAGGGGACAGTCAGCACCCCGATATACCGCCCCGACCCGATGAAAACTCTGCGTGCCTGCTCCGACGAGCTGGGCGTTGAGAGCGCCGTGACCCATTGGACGGTCGAGCGCAATTTCAGCGGCGCAACGCTTGTGCGGCTCGATTTAGAGACGGGCAGGACTCATCAGATAAGGGTGCATATGGCGCATATCGGCCATCCGCTGGCGGGCGATACGATGTACGGCGGCTTTATGCCCGAGATAGGGCACCAGCTCCTGCACTGCCGAGCCTGCCGCTTTATCCACCCCGTGACGGGCGAAGGAATGCGCTTCACCGCTCCGTTTTATCCCGATTTTGAGGCGGCGCTCGAATTGTTTGGTCAAGTTGAATAAATATTCGGTAATATTCAAGAAAAAATGAATTTTTGTTATAAAAATTCACAAATCGCTTGACATTTATGAATACCGTGGTATAATTAGGTCATTCAAATAACACGGAGGTAATTCCAAATGAAAAAGTTATTCAAAGTACTTGCGATCGTTATGGCAATCGCCGTAGCAGTTACCGCTTTCGCAGCTTGCGGCGGTAAATAAGACAATGAAACCGCCACCACTCCCGCAGGTGACAGCGCAGCCACCGAGGCTACCACCGCTGCCGCAGCAAAGAAAGTTAAGGTCATCGAATATAATCTTACCGATGAAGAGTATGCACTCGGCGTTGATAAGGCTCAGCCCGAGCTGCTTGCACAGGTCAACGAGATCCTCAAGCAGGTCAAGTCCGACGGCACTCTTGATAAGATCTGCAACAACTACTTCGGCGACGGCACTCCCGTTGCAGTCCAGTCCGCAGCTTTCGACGAGAGCAAAGATCAGCTTGTAGTTGCTACCAACGCCGCTTTCGAGCCGTTTGAGTACACCAAGGGCAAGGATTACTACGGCATTGATATGGAGCTTGCGGCTTACATAGCAGAGAAGCTCGGCAAAGAGCTTGTTATCCAGAATATGGATTTTGACGCTGTCTGCCTTTCCGTCGGTCAGCACAAGTGCGATATCGCAATGGCAGGTCTTACCGTTAAGCCCGACCGTGAGGAGTATGTGACCTTCTCCGAGTCTTACTATAAGGCTTCTCAGCAGGTTATCGCTAAGGGCGACGACACCACCTTTGACGCCTGCACGAGCGCAGCTGATGTTGAGGCTATCCTCAACGGCCTTGATTCAAGCAAGAAGATCGGCGTCCAGAACGGCACCACCGGCCAGTTCTATGTCAAGGGCGACGAGAGCTTCGGCTTTGCGGGCCTCAAGGCTTCCTGCGTAGGCTATAAGAGCGGCTCCCTTGCAGTGCAGGATCTTATCAACGGCAATGTTGACTATGTCATCATCGACTCCGCTCCCGCAGCCTGCATCACCGACGCCGTCAACGCAATGGCATAAATCCGAATAAAACTAACAAAAAGGCTGTTTCGGTCGAAACAGCCTTCTTTGTGTAAAACAGGTGTGCTCGCCGATAACAGTAAAGGATAAACAGTATGAACGAGTTTTTAGCATCGCTCCCCAAAAAGATTGATAAATTCAATGAAATAATGTTTGAGGCAGAGGGCTATGTCAAGGTCGTCGAGGGCTTGCAAAATACCCTCAAGATAGCCGTCATGGGTCTCATAATCGGTATACTCATCGGTACGCTTATCGCCACCATACGAGTTATACCGAAGTATAAGGTTCTGCCCAGAGTGCTCAACGCAATATGCACCTTCTATGTTGCCCTTTTCAGAGGCACTCCCATGGTGGTGCAGCTGCTGGTATTCTATTATGTCGTGCTGCCTATTATAGGCACAAATCTGCCGAGTGTCAGCGTGGCAATTGTCGTTTTCGGCCTCAACAGCGGCGCTTACATATCCGAGATAATGCGAAGCGGCATTCAGAGCGTCGATTACGGTCAGATGGAGGGCGGCAGAAGCGTCGGCCTGAGCTTCTCGACCACGATGATGCGTATAGTTATCCCGCAGGCGGTCAAGAATATCCTGCCCACCCTCGGCAACGAATTCATCGCCCTTATCAAAGAGACCTCCGTCGTCTCATTCGTCGGCGCGACCGACCTCTATGTGGCGTTCAGCTACATAGGCTCAAACAGCTATGAATTCATGGTGCCCTATATCACGATGGCGCTCATCTATATCGTCATTGTCTGCATCATTACCCTGCTTATCAAAATTATGGAAAGGAGCCTGAAGAAGAGTGATAGACGTAATTGACCTCCAAAAGAGCTTCGGCAAAAACGAAGTGCTCAAGGGCATCAATATCACGATAAATAAGGGTGATATCGTTGTCGTCATCGGCCCCTCCGGCTCCGGTAAGAGCACATTCCTCCGCTGCCTCAACTGCATGGAGGATCCCACCGGCGGCAAGATAATATTCAACGGCGTCGATATAGCCGACCCCAAGGTCGATATCAATATCCACCGCCGCAAGATGGGCATGGTGTTCCAGCATTTCAACCTCTTCAATAATAAGACCGTTATTCAGAATATCATGCTTTCACCAATTATCTGCGGCAAAAAGGACAGGCGCAAGGCGATAGCCCATAACCTCTTCCACAAGGATAAGCTGCCCGTCAGGAAAGTGGACGATATCAAAAAAGAGGCGCAGCAGAACGCCATGAGCTTGCTTGAGAGGATAGGTCTGCAAGATAAGGCAAACGTATACCCCTCAACGCTTTCGGGCGGTCAGAAGCAGCGTGTGGCTATAGTCCGCTCCCTTGCGATGAATCCCGACGTGATACTCTTTGACGAGCCCACCTCGGCGCTCGACCCCGAGATGGTCGGCGAGGTGCTCGACGTTATGAAGGAGCTTGCCGAATCCGGCATGACGATGGTTGTCGTCACCCACGAGATGGGTTTCGCCAAGGAAGTCGGCTCCCGCGTCATCTTCATGGATGAGGGCGTCATCAAGGAGGAGAATACCCCCGCCGAGTTCTTCGCTAACCCCCAGAATCCCCGCCTCAAAGAGTTCCTCTCCAAGGTGCTCATGTAATCGAATATCTCAAAAGCCGAGACTCATCCTGAGTCTCGGCTTTTTTGCGTTTAATAATCAATATTTGCGGCATGAACGGAGTTTTCGGAGAAAAAAGCTCAGTTTTAAAATATTTTTTCAAATTTCGTGAACCGATTTTGTGAAATCTTGTCTTTATTCATGAGAGGGTTTTTCATAAGGGCGAGGTGCGCCCTGAGGAAAGGCTCAAAAATGAATTCAGGAGGCAAAAAAATGAAACGGAAACTCAAAAGCGCATTGTCATTGCTGCTGTGCATGATAATGGTATTCGGTGCAGTCGCCGTCGGCGGCGATGGCATCGGGGAATTGAAAGCCAGCGCAGCATCGGTAATCTGTCACTACTATGGCAGCACATGGAGAGTAACGATTCCGGCAAACACATTTTTGCAATGTTACAAATCAACAGCCTTGACGACTAAATATGTACATATTAAAGCAAAAAGCGATGCTTACGACCTCTATTGTTACAACGCATATTACATGAGTGACGGTACTACCGTTTATTCATTTGTAGATTCCGCCGGCAGAACATGCTATTTCCCGTACAAAAGCAGTTATTCGGAATATACTATTCCGTCCTCAAACAGTTCAATCTCCGACAGTGATTACTCTCTAAAAAACGGATGTTATCGCTATAAGCGATTTTCATGGAATTCAACCGGAGCTTCAAAATACACTGTGAAATTGGTTGACTGCGACGGATACACCGAAATAAATGACGCCGTAACCGGCACATCATACGATGTTTTGCATGCGTCACATAGCAGAGGTAATATCTATGATGTGGGAATAAACGGTCGCGGCGATCCCTTATACTATACTTTTTATGTCATCCCGGATAACAGTGGCGAAATTAAAACATATACATTTTCTTTTACTGGCATTATTAACGCAAACACGCACTGTGCGGAATATGACGCAAACGGCGGCAGCGGCGCTCCCTCCAGCCAGTATTTGGAGTGCGAAAGATATTTCAACATTTCAAGCACAACGCCGACCCGACCCGGTTATACATTCTTAGGGTGGTCAACCAGCCCCAACGCATCAAGTGCATCATACCAGCCGGGAGAATTAATGTATTGTGACGCACAGAGTTATAAATTCTATGCGGTATGGAGAAACGACACCAGCTATTATTATGTTTATTACAACGCCAATGGCGGCAGCGGTGCTCCGGACAGACAAATTAAGGCTTCAACACATAAACTTGCACTAAGCACAGTTACACCCACAAAAACGTTTAACATCACTTATTACGCTAACGGCGGTTATACTGCGTCATCGGGTAAAACCGTGTCTTGCAGCTTCAAGAGTTGGAATACGGCAGTTAACGGTAACGGAACTACGTATTATCCCGGAGGAACATACAGTAATAATGCGGATGTGACCCTTTACGCTCAGTGGATAAATCCAACGGCAGGAGCATTGCCGACGCCAACCAGAGACGGATATACTTTTGACGGATGGTATACCGGAAAAGAAATCGGCACAAAAATAACAGAATCATCAACCATCAGCAGCAATCTTACATTATATGCTCACTGGAAAAAAATAACATATAATTTGTCTTACAATGCGAACGGTGGCATAGGTGCTCCTGCCACCCAAAGCGGCAGCACAAGCTACACCATAAGCTCTACCATCCCCACTCGCAGCGGTTACACATTCCTCGGCTGGTCAAAATCATCATCGGCAACGACCCCGGAGTATCGTGCAGGCAACACGATCACTCTTACCGGCAATACAACTCTGTATGCGGTTTGGACTCTGGAAATTAACATTTATAATCTTGGGGAAGAAACATATCGCTTTGACAATTTTACGGACAACGACTCACTCGGTCATTGCTTTGGTATGTCAATGACAAGCGCTGGTTACTATACAAATAGACTTGACCCAAATAATATAGGCATTGATTCATGCCGAAAAGTCAACACCTTGTCCAATACAGCCAATGTTAGAGCCCCGATATGCTATTATCAAAACAGGCAAGGCCGCTATTCAAACTATGCAATTGTTGCCGGAGGCAGTTATTATTTAACCAGGAAATACAATATATCTTCAGATTGGAACGCTGTTGTAAGCTATGTACAAAGTCACAACCATGATGGTAAAGGCGACCTACAAATTGGATTTAGAAAAAATAATGAAGGTGGACATGCAATTAATTTCTTGCGCTACAGTGAGGTTAATGGTCAGCAGCGTATATATGCCTACGATAATAATTTTCCAAATATAGAGACGTATTTTTACAAAGATTCCAATGGAAGAATTCGACAAGCTCCTTATCAAACTTTTTCAGGATCAATTGATTGCATAGCTTTACGCGATGTTTCGAAATATTTTGATAATGTTACAGGATTTGACTCAACGCGCTATATTTATGCAGACAGAGACAGTATTTCAATAAATGGGGTCACTGTTTATCCACTTGATGGCGGTGCTGATATGGGTGAACGAGTTGCATACGAGGTTCCAACCGGCGTAAAACAAATTATAGTTGCGCCATTAGTCGATGATGCAACTTTTGAATATCTAGGTAAAGAGTATAGTTTAGGTGATGTTAGTGATGATAAAGTTGGTCTGTTCCGACTGGTTTCCGCAGATGATGAAGCAGGTCAAGATGCAAAATTGACATTGATAGATAGGCCAACTACCAAAATTTCCATTAGCACCCCCTCCGTCACAACGGTAAGTTACGGCTTTACGCTGAATCTTCATGCGAACGTGACTGACCTGCCGGAGGGAGCAAGGGTGGTTTGGTGCATGGACGGCAGCGGATTTGAGCTTATACCCTCCGCCGACGGCATGACCTGCGGCGTGAAATCCGTCTCCAAGGGCTCGGCGA
>OGPQ01001909.1_pt1 | contig 13091 bp, 8 predicted proteins | sample 1552971 | NCBI WGS metagenome assembly OGPQ01 (sample SAMEA2580232, study PRJEB22360) | human gut metagenome | biome: human gut; feature: human-associated habitat; material: faeces | place: Denmark | collected 2008/2010 | reverse complement strand
CCGCCGGAGTTAAAGCAGGCCTTTCTGCCGGCAGAAAACGTGCCGGATTCTTCTCGAGTTGTTCGAGGAAAATCCCTTCTTCCGTGATTTTACCTTTGATATTCCGGTCGGCACTACAGCTGACTCCGATGCCGACAGGACAAGAAGCTGCATGACGCGGAAGACGGATCACACGTACATCGTGTACCCAATATTTACCTCCGAACTGGGCTCCGATACCTTTGTCCCGGCAAATCTTCAAGATCTTTTCTTCCCATTCCAGATCCCGGAAAGCACGGCCACCTTCATTACCCGAAGTGGGGAGATGATCGTAGTAGCCTGCCGAGGCTTTCTTGACTGTGGTCAGACAAGCTTCGGCCGAAGTGCCGCCGATGACTACCGCTAAATGGTAGGGAGGACAGGCCGAAGTACCCAGATCCAATACTTTTTGCTGGATAAATTTAGTCAGGGTTTCTTCGTTCAATAAAGCTTTTGTCTGCTGGTAAAGGAAAGTCTTATTGGCAGAGCCCCCTCCCTTGGTGATGAACAAAAATTCGTATTTATTGCCCTGTGTGGCATAAAGGTCGATCTGTGCCGGCAGATTGGTCCCGGTGTTTTTTTCTTCTGTCATGGTAAAAGGCACTACCTGGGAATAACGCAGATTGCGGTCCCGGTAAGTTTCGAATACCCCTTTGCTGATCGCTTCGGCATCATTGATCCCGGTCCATACGTTTTCTCCCTTTTTACCGATACAAATGGCCGTACCGGTATCCTGACAGGTCGGTAGTTCCCCTTCTGCCGAAACCACTTGGTTCATCAACATGGTGTGGGCAACGAATTTATCGTTGTCACTGGCCTCCGGATCTTTCAGGATGTCGGCTAATTTTTGCAAATGAGCGGCGCGCAGGTAAAAAGAGACGTCTGCATAAGCTTCGCGAGCCAATAACTCTAACCCTTCACGCTCTATTTTTAAAATCTTACGTCCTTCACATTCGATCGTTTTTACATAATCTTTTGTCAAAAGGCGATACACTGTGGTATCATTTTCAATAGGAAACGGTTCCTGATACTTAAATTCTGCCATACTTATCTGGATTGATTTATGAATTCATTATTTGCGCAACGAAATTAAAATTAATAAATGAAAATCCCGAGAGTTTTAAAGAAAAATTTCTGTAATTAGAAATGATCTGAATAAATCACGGAGGAATATATGGATTTTACTATTTTTGTAAAAATTAACGGCAGAATAGTTTTATCCGTTTATACTTTTTTATTTTGAATATGAATACTGAGGTTGTTTTTATTATTATCGTTGTTTTTTTAGTTGCTGATTTTATTGTAGAACGGATTTTGGAATGGGTGAATATGCGGGCTATGGCGCCTGTATTACCTGAAAATCTTAAGGGAATTTACGATGAAAAAGAATATGCACGTTTTCAGAATTATAAGCGCGAAACGAATCGTTTCGATCTGATCAGTTCCACTTTTTCTTTTATCGTGATGATGGTGTTTTTGTGTACAGGAGGTTTCGGTTGGTGGAATGCCTGGGTGGTGACCTGGACAGATCAGGCGGTTTTACAGACCTTACTTTTTATGTTGGGCTTGTCGCTGGTTTCCGGGCTACTCGGTTTGCCTTTCGATTGGTATGCTACTTTTCATATTGAAGAAAAATATGGTTTCAACAAAACGACAATGAAGACCTATGGATTGGATTTACTCAAAGGAATGTTGGTTTCCGGGGTGATCGGCGGACTGTTGCTGTCGGCTGTCGTCTGGTTTTATGAATGGGCTGGTTCTTTCTTTTGGTTGTATGCCTGGGGAATAGTTTCTGTATTCTCGGTTTTTATGGCTATGTTTTATTCCCAGTTGATTGTGCCTTTGTTCAATAAGCAGACTCCTTTGGAGGCCGGGGCTTTACGGGATAAAATCAATGCTTTTGCAGAGAAAGTGGGCTTTAAACTGGACAATATTTTTGTAATCGACGGATCGAAGCGTTCTACGAAGGCAAATGCTTATTTTACCGGTTTCGGTCCCCGCAAACGGATTGTCTTGTATGATACCCTGATAAAGGATTTGACCGAGGAAGAAATTGTTGCTGTCCTGGCCCATGAAGTCGGACACAATAAAAAACGGCATACCGTTCAATTTATGCTGGCATCTGTGATTCAGACCGGCGTGATCCTTTGGTTGTTTTCGCTTTTTGTCAACCAGCCGGCTTTGTCAATGGCTCTGGGAGGTGACCGGGCCTGTTTCCAATTGGGATTGATCGCTTTTACAATCCTCTATTCGCCGTTGAGTATGATATTGGGATTGGTGATGAATGCCTGGTCGCGGAAAAATGAATATCAGGCAGATGCTTTTGCTGCCCGGTATTACGATGGTGAATCGCTCATTTCCGGCTTGAAGAAGATCTCTGTGAAGTCTTTAAGCAATCTCACCCCCCATCCACTGTACGAATGGGTATACTATTCGCATCCCTCTTTGTTGAAAAGAATCAGGGCGATCGGACAGGTAGAAGCTGTGGATGCCGAGTAAATCCGGTTTACCTGAAATATAGGTATGTTTTTTCTTTCTATTCCGATTCCGGATTTTATACCGTCAGACCGGTCCGTTAAGACTTTCGTTGATTTTATCGGTTTTTCTCCTGTTCGGAAAAACAAAATCTTTTGTTTTTCTTTCGCTTATTCGAAGAACTCACTGAACGGCGGAACCCCTTACTGCGCAAAAAACTTTACGTTACGTTTCTGTCAGACACCATCGGTCGTTCGAAAAACCGAACCGGATACTCGTTCCCGCTCCAATGGTCTTCCGGCATTTTATAAACTCCAATTCATACTTCCCTCTCGAACTCAAGCGTATAAACGAAGCTATCGGCCCGGTAATAGCCGATATTCCATTCCAGAGGGCGTCCCCCCGGGTCATATACAAATCGTTTTCGGATGAGTATAGCGTCCCCGGGCTTGATTTCAAGCTTCTGAGCCAGAAATTTGTCGGCAAGCTGGGCACTGATTTCTTCTTTCGAAATTTTTGCAACAGAACTATAATCTTGTTCTAATATTTCGTATAGGGGACGGGAAAAATCTTCATTACCGGTCAGCCCTATCCGGGGATTGAAATAAGAGATGAAATAAACGAACGGAAATTCCGGATTACCCCGTAAACGCTCCAGTTTTAATATTTTCTTTTCATCGGTGATGGAGAAAAAACGACAGATCTCTTCTGAAGGAAGCGCCCAGCTGGTATGTAATTCATAGTTGGTCGGTTCGATTCCCTGCGCTTTCATTTCCTGGGTGAAACTCAACCAGTTTTTGGCTTTCGAGCTGACCGATTGGTTGACTACTATAGTACCGATCCCTTTTTTTCGGACTAATAACCCTTCAGTGACCAGGTTGTTGATCGCCTGGCGCAGCGTATTCCGGGAAATTCCCAATTGTTTCGACAAATCTACTTCGTTGGGTAACATCTTCCCTTTTTTATACTCCGGTTCCCGGATGATGTTCCTCAATTGATTTTCTATTTGTAGATATAAAGGTATCGCACTATTGTGATCGATCGATATTTTCATGATTGAAAAATTTAAGCAAAAGTAGGAAAATTGTACTTGCGAAAGTAAAATTTCATTCTTATAAATCAAAAAAAGTAATTGTTTTTTAGTAGTATGTTTGGATAATATGCTGATCGTTAGTTTGTTATTTGTTCGGCTTGTGTCGGTAAAACAATAAAAAGAGATAAACTTTGTAACAATAAAAAGAATGCACTATATTTGTCAATGTATAAATGTCTATACATATTAATGTGGTGAAATAATGGAATATTTATTAGGAATCGATATCGGGGGAACTCATGTAAAAGGTGGGATTGTCACAGGGACTACCGGGAAGATGGATCAGAGGACTATAGTTTATGAGAAAATAGATGCCGGAGGCTCTGCAACTTCGATTATAAAGGGGATACTTCGGGTGATTACAGCATTGAAGAAAGGGCGTTCTGAAAACGAATGGCGGGGTATAGGAATTGCTATACCCGGCCCTTTCGATTATACCCGGGGAATAGCTGCTATTCATGGGGTACGAAAATTCGATGCCTTATTCGGTTTGGATTTGAAAGAGGAAATAAAAAGGGTATGCAGTTTACCGGTTGTCTTCCTGAACGATGCTTCTGCTTATGCTTTGGGAGAATATTATGGGGGAGCGGCTCAGGGGAGTGAGAGGAGTATGGTCGTTACGGTCGGGACCGGACTGGGAAGTACGTTTATGGCCCGGGAAGAAATATTGGACGAAACGACGCCCGCCGTTCCGGAACACGGATATTTGTATAATATTCCTTTTCGGGATAGTATTGCGGACGACTATTTTTCTACCCGCTGGTTTGTAACGAACTGGAATCACCGCTTTCCCGATAAAGCGGTGATGGATGTGAAGACATTGGCGGAATATGCTTATCGGGGAGAACAGGCTGCTAAAGTCCTGTTTGAAGAGTTTGCCGATCATTTTACCGGATTTATAGCTCCTTTTCTGAGACATTTCTGTCCGGACTGTTTGGTGCTCGGGGGAAATATCATGCGGGGTGCCGATTTATTTCTGGAACGGATAAAGTCTGAGTTGGAAACCCAGGGGATCGGAGTGAGAATAGATACTTGCCGTTTATGGGAAGATGCTCCGCTGATCGGGGCGGCGATGTATGCGAATCAGGTCTTGGGCCGGAGTGGGATGGAAGAAGAGGCGGTAAAGAGAAATACAAAACAGTATCTGGCTCCTATGAAAGCACAGGCAACTCCCCGGGGAGTTTATGATTTGTATCCGGCTTTTCCGGTCGGGGAGAATAAGATCCGTTCGGGGATAGGGTGTTTGGCCGATTGGATAGAGCGACACGGGCAGGTGGTTATCGATGGTTATGGAGGAGTGTTTTGGGACGAACTGGTGAGCGAACTGGGAGATGAATTTCGTCGGAGAGGGAAGTGTGTACGTTGGTTCCGTACCGATGTCGCGATGCGGGATGCTCGGACGTTGGAGGAAATGCTCGCTCCCGATCTGGGAGGAGAAGATCCGTTGTTCGGCCGGATGACGGAGAGACAATTGAGGGATTGGTTTGATCCCGGGAAGTTGAACGCTTTTAGGCCGGACCAGGAGGCCGATATCAATGTGCTGATCGGTATAGGAGCTGCTTTGGCCGGATGGAAAGCACCTTTGATCTATGTCGATGTACCTAAAAATGAAATACAGTTTCGCATGCGGGCCGGGTGGGTGAAAAATCTGGGTATGAATAAACCGAAGAATAATCAGCAAACCTATAAACATTTTTTCTTTGTGGATTGGGTTGTGCTGAACCGGCATAAAGCGGAGTGTCTGCCACAGATAGAGCTGATTGTGGATGAACAACGCAGGGGACAGCAATTGCTGATGATGAGCGGGGAGGATTTGAGAGAGGGATTACACCGGATGGGAAGAAATTTCTTCCGGGTTCGCCCTTGGTTCGAACCCGGCGCATGGGGAGGGCAATGGATGAAACAACACATCCCGGGATTGAATGAAGAAGTGCCTAATTTAGCCTGGTCTTTCGAATTGATGGTTTTGGAAAATGGACTGATGTTCGAAAGTAACGGATATCGTTTGGAAGTTTCTTTCGATTTTCTGATGTATAACGATTACCGTCAAGTTCTGGGAGAATCGGCCGATGTGTTTAAAACCGATTTCCCGATTCGTTTTGATTTTCTGGATACTTTCGATGGAGGTAACCTGTCGGTACAGTGTCACCCCCGGACTACGTACATCCGGGAACAGTTTAATATGCCTTTTACACAGGATGAGACGTATTATATCCTGGATAGCCGGCAGAATCCCCAGGTTTATCTGGGATTTCAGGAAAATATCCGGCCTGAAGAGTTCGGCGAGGTATTGAAACAGAGCCAGGCAGAAGGTAAGACGATAGACATTGAAAAATATGTACAGAAATTTCCGGCACACAAACACGACCTTTTTCTGATACCCAACGGAACGGTTCATGCTTCCGGAAAGAATTGTATGGTGCTGGAAATCAGTAGCGCTCCGTATATTTTTACTTTTAAAATGTACGATTGGCTGCGATTGGATTTGAATGGGAAACCCCGTCCGCTGAATGTACAGCGGGGAATGGATAACCTCTATTTCGAACGGAAGGGAGAACGGGTGGCAAAAGAATTGGTTTGTCATCCCGAGGTATTGGAAAAAAACGAACATTATACACTCGAACATCTGCCGACCCATGAAAAGCATTTTTACGATGTCCATCGGTATACCGTCGAAGATGCGGTGGAAGTAGAAACCGAAGGGAGTTGCCAGGTTTGGATGGTGGTGGAAGGGAAAGCAGTAAGGGTGGAGACTCGCGAAGGAATGAGGCAACGCTTTAATTATGCCGAAACGTTTGTAATTCCTGCTGCTGCCGCTACTTACCGGATTATAAATGAAACACCGGGAGAAAAGGTGATACTGGTAAAAGCTTTTATCAAAAAAGGATATGGGTTTGAATAAAGTCGGAAAGAAGTAGGATACCGGCAAATTCAGAAAGGGATTTTGCGTACATCGGTTTTGCATCCTTGTAGAGGGAAAATATACTTGTAAATTTAATATATACAAACTTAAGAAAAATTCTTAAGTTTGTAAAAAATATTCTATAGACGGATGGTATGAAGAATAAGATGCAAATACTGGGACGTATATCGTTGGGATTACTGATCTGTATAATACTGGGACAGGGAATTTGGTTGTATCGGGTACGTGAAATGGAAAATCATGGATTCGAGCAGACGGTCGGCCGGGGACTGAACGATATCTTGTGGGTGGAGGTGATTTTCCTGATCGGGTTTATCGTTTGTTTAGTTTGGCAAAGGGGTGTGGTGAAAAGGATTGAACGAAGGACACTGGTACAGATGATGGGGAAGACACCTTCGGAAGAGATACCTTTAACGGAGTGGATGGCAGTGATCGACGGTAAGCTGCAATGCGAGGGGATTGCTTTGTCTGTGGAGGAGGAATTGAAATTGAATACGATAAAAACGCACTTGGTGGAAATGGCTGAAACCATCGATATGCAGCAGAGTGCTTTAAAGACCTCGGTATGGAAAATCGACCGGGAAAATATCGATCTGAAACCGGAGATGGAAATGATCGTTGAGTTGTTTTCTCTGATCCGGCCACAGGCACTGGTGGGTTACCAAATCGACGAAGGAGCGGAATATCCTTGTTTGGATAAGGTATATTTTTATTATCTGATCCTTTGTTTGGTAGATAAAGCTATTGTATCTGCCGGAGTTCACCCCGTAGTGAGGATCGAATTTTATACCGACAAGAAACATTATATGTTGACAGTCGAAGATAATGGCAGGAAAATAGATCCGGGAGACAGGCTGCCGGAACAATCCACCGGGGCGGGACTGGCCTTCGTCGTACAGCAAGTGGTCGGTGGTTATGGAGGAAAAATCCGCTTTATAAGTAAACCGAACGGAAACAAGTGTGTGATCACTTTACCACAGAAACGGAATTAATTGAAGTACGAAACGGCGATTACCGCTCGCTCCTCTTTTCTTGAAGGAAGGGCATAAAAAATAGAGAGGAACTTGAGAAGAGAGTCTGGCAGACAATCTTACTTCAAGTTCGCTCTCCTCTATATGCAGTGGAGTATAGCGACAACACTAGAGATGGAGTGTTATAATCTCGGAATGATTGTTTTCCTGAGATAAGGCATAAATGGTATTTTCTTCGGCGCTATAGCTGATCGAAGAACAAGCATTTTCCAGGCGGTAAGTACGCACGTGCGAACCGTTCCAGTCGAATACCAGTATGGTTTTGCCTTTGTCGACGTCCAGATTATGTTGTTTTAGCGTCCGTCCTGAATACAGGGCATAGATGTAATCATCCGATACAGCCAGATCACAGAACCCGAAAATATGATATTTGGAATAATTGACCGGATGGACTAAACCACGGCCTTTGGGACGGTGACGGTTGAATTTTACCTTGGCAGGGGTCAGATGCACTTCATTGACACGGGTCAGTTCGTTACCGTTGATTTCACAGATGTCCAGGCAACCGGTTTGCATATTGGCGCAGGCCAAGCGTTCGAGCGTCGGTTTTACCGCTAAGGTATTGCTGGCATAAAATGCACTTTTGAGCGTATCCGTCAGTGTGGGGTCGGCACAGGCCGGATAACTTACACTATAGGTGTCGTCTCCGGATACTTGACTGATGCAATAACGGCCTTGGATATAAACTCCGGTCGACAGCAGGCGGTCACCGATCCGGATGGCTCCGATTGGGGTCTTGTTGTTGGTAGTGAGGGAAGTGAACGTAGGCTGGTAACCCGGAGTCGCATATTCGTTCAAGTTAATTTCCACGAACTTTTTAGTTCCGAAATCGAATGCCGAAACGATGTCTCCGTTTAGGTTCATACTGATAAAATACATGCCTTCTCCTTCGTTTCTGCCTGCCGGTACTAAACGGGTAACGGTTCCGTTTTCGCTGTCATAAATGGCGAAACGGTAAGCGCTACTGGGAGTAAGAAAAGCATATAAGTTTCCTTTTTTTACAAATTTATAAGGAGAGATAATGTTCAATGCCTCCACATCGATTTTGTCTGTTTGGGCATATTGAAGCTCTGTCACCTTCGTCCGTACTAACGGAGAAGATTCGGTCTCTAAGGTCGGATCGGATTGACAACTGCCGAGCAGAAGAGCAGGGATGATAAGATAGTGTAGTTTCTTCATACTAAAATTAATCTTTAATCTAATATTATTCTTTACAACTACTTAATCCATAATGGTGACCAATATTACCATCTTTGTCAATACCAAAACAGTAAGTTCCTACATATATACATGTAGCGTCCGGATCAATAGACTCTTTTTCAGCTAAGGCATCTATATTATCAAAGGTAATATTGGTAATGATAGATTCTTTAGAAAACATAAAATTAATGGACAATGCGGTCAGAATAATAATTCCTCCCATAAAAATTCTGGCTTTTCTTCTCATTTTTATATTTGTTGATTTTCGCGCTACAAATTTAGGAAAGATTCTTAATTTTGTAAAAAAAGGGATATTCTTTAATATGCTAAAGATTTAAGATATGAAAAATAATATGAAAATTATAGGCCAATTGTCCGTTGTCTTATTGATATGTGTGCTATTAGGACAAGGGATGTGGTTATACCATGTGCGCGAAATAAAACTTGGGGAGTGTCGTGAAAGTGCGAATTACGCATTATTGAATGCTACTTATAATTATTTATCTGATGAATGTCTGAATGTTGGTAAAAACTATAAATTAACATATAGTTTAACGAAAGATAATCGTTTCTATTGGCGTTATGACAATAAGAAAGATACAATCCCAATTAAATCTCCAGATATGGTAGATAAATTAGGAAAATTGATTACCTATGATTGTTTGTGTGAACATGGATTATTTGATGTTCTTAGGCTAAATAAATTATATATTGATTATTTAAAAGAAAAAGGTATTACTGAAAATCCCATATTAAAAGTTTTGAATATTGAGGGAGAAGAATTACAATCTACAGGAAATCTAAAGAAAAATTGTAATTCTATTATGACCCTTCCTATCGAGTTAGGGTATGAGAATGAACATCAATTATTAGCAACCTTCGAGCTGCCCTTTGTTTTCCGTGCCTTAAGCGGTATTTTATGGGTTGAATTGATATTCATGATCGGTTTTATCTTCTGTTTGGTTTGGCAGTGGTGTTCGATACGGATGACAGTGCGTAGTGCGCGGATACAAACGATGGGAATGACGCATTTGGAACATGAATTGAAGAAGCCTTTGGCAACGATGATTTCGGTAGTAAATGGTATTCTGGAGGGGAAAGATTCTGTCTTATGTCCCCGGGATACGACAAAATTGACTATGGTAAAGGCGCGTTTGATGAAGATGGCGGATATCACCGATACGATGCTGACTTCTCTAAAGACTTCTGTATTGATGATAAACCGGGAAGTGATCGATCTGAAATTCGAGATGGAAATGACGACCGAAATGTTTTCATTGATCCGGCCTTACGCACGGGTGGGTTACCGGATTGCTGAAGGACTGGAGTATCCATGTTTAGATAAAATATATTTCAATTATGTCGTTGTTAATTTGGTGGACAATGCCATTAAATATGGCGGTACTCATCCCGTGGTGAAAGTTGACTTTTATACTATCGGTGACAATTATGTGCTAACCGTCGAAGATAACGGTATAGGAATCGCACCCAAAGATCAGAAGCAAATTTTCAAACAGTTCTACCGTGTAAAAAATCAACAAGTGACCAAAACTACCGGTTTCGGATTAGGCTTGACTTTTGTCCACAAAGTAGTTTGTGCATACGGAGGAAGTATCCGGTTGGAAAGTGAATTGGGAATCGGCAGCAAGTTCACCATCACCATACCTCAATAGCTCACGGGGACAGGGCAGTGAGCTATTGTTACGCTTTTTCAATTTTCTCAACCGGTAACCCTGTATATTTGGATATGGTGTCGTACGGTAAACCGTCTACTTTCATTTGGCGGGCTATAACGAGCTTCTCTTTTTCTATACCTTCCACAATTCCTTCTGCTCTTCCAACTTCTATGCCTTTTGTCATTCCTTCTTTAATTCCTTCTTCAATTCCTTTTGCCATTCCTTTCCGGATAGCGCTGTTATATAGTGTTTTCTCGACACTGATGATATCCCAGAATTTTTCGTAACCCAAAAGCTGTGCTTCGGTGAAAGCAGATTCTTCTACGGCGTTCACGGCTTTTTTTACTTCCGGATTGGCCAACAGCTCAGGCGGCACTTCGCGGGTATGTTCATTGATTTCAGTCAGGAAACGAAGCCAGAGTACTTGCATTTTCTTCTCAGAATAGGTATGTGGGTTGAATTTGGGCAGTTCGACGAAAATCAAGTGTAGGCCTTCGATCACTTTTTCAGTGTGTTCCATGTGTACTAGCTGATAATAATGATAAAAGCCTTCGAGCTCAGGCTCGAATACTTCATTTACCAGATTCAGCGAATATACCGGCTGCAACAGTTCGTATTCCTGACCGGTGTCGATTTGCCGTACATAGGCCTTCGAAGCATTGAACAATACCCGTTGGCGAAACTCCGGAGACCAGATCATTTGCATCTCGACGATAAACTGACGTCCTTCTGCATCGCGGCAGCGGACGTCCACGATACTGTTCTTGCGTAAAGGATTTTCCGGTACGAGTTCGGCCGGAAGGTATTCTATCTCCCTGATCTCATGCCTGGGGTTTAAGGGCAACAGGGCGTTCAGCAAGCTGATCACCAGGTCGGGATGCTCGCCGAAAACATGTTTGAAAGTCAGATCGGCTTTAGGATCGAGATAACGCATAGATTTCCTTTCCTTTTTAATTTAAAGCAAATATACGAAAAAATAGGCAAATAAAAAAGTACTGTGTTTGTGAGAGAAAAGATAGCGCAGGGCCCTGTCCCCCGTGGGCTATGTTATTTTAAAAATAATTATTTAAATTTACCCCATGTTATAGATCGGGTCTATTGTGAACTCACTCAGTTGTAATTGGTATTTAGTATGAAAAAAGTTGGTGGAAAATTATTGGGATTTGTTTTTGGTGTAGGTATATTGTTTGCTCTTTTGCCAGAGAAACAGGCCGGTGCTCAGGATTTTCTTATTAACATTTAATAAAATCGTATGAAAAAAGGAATTTATCTTTTGGGATTAGGAGTCTTGCTGTTGCTGTGTATGGATTTACAGGCAAAAGTACGTCTGCCTCACTTCTTTTCTTCCAATATGGTATTGCAAAGGGATATGCCTATCCGGGTGTGGGGAAAAGCGGATAAGAATGAAGTGATTTCCGTCGCTTTGAATGGAAGTGTGCAAACGGCAAAAACCGGGAAGGATGGAATCTGGAGGGTGGAATTGCCTGCTATGAAAGCCGGGGGACCTTACGACATGCAGATCGAATCCGCAGAGGAGACGATCGGTTTAACCAATATATTGATCGGAGATGTTTGGGTTTGTAGCGGACAATCGAATATGGAGTTCGGTTTGAATAATGTTATAAATGCCGGGCAGGAGATTGCTGCCTCCACTTTGCCGGATATCCGTCTGTTGAATGTTCCGAAAAATATGCAATCGAAGGAGCAGTTCGATCTGGAGCCTTGCGAATGGACTGCCTGTAATCCTCAGACGTCTCCTCTGTTTACGGCTGTCGGTTACTTTTTCGGTAAAGAATTGCAACCCGAAATCGGAGTGCCTGTCGGATTGATTCATACTTCCTGGGAAGGTACCGATATAGAAACCTGGACCAGCTGGGAGACGGCTGTTAAAACCAACGACACTTATAAAAAATATGCCGGAAAGGATCAGGAGAAAGCGATGGGGTATTCGATGGATAATATCAGGTTATATAAAGAAGCCTTGAAAAAAGACAAAGGTTTGGTTCAGAAATGGTATGTTCCGGCTTATAAAACCAAAGGGTGGAAGACGATGGCAGTGCCGAAAGTCTGGGAGGCAGAACTGGCGAACGAAGATGGGATTGTTTGGTTGCGGAAAACCATTGATTTGCCGGTGGGTGTGACAGGAAAAAAAGCCAGAATAAATCTGGGGGCAGTGGATGACGAAGACCTGACCTATGTCAATGGGGTGAAAGTAGGAGAAATGAATTTCTGGATGCCCAACAGGTCTTATGAAATTCCGGCAGGTGTCCTGAAAGGGGGAAATAATGTGATTGCTGTTCGCATTACGGATACCGGCGGCTTGGGAGGAATCCTCGGTAAAGCTGAGGAAGTATACCTGGAAATCGATGGACAGAGATATTCGCTTGCCGGTGATTGGGTGTATAAGCCTTCGGTGGTGACTTCGATGTATAAAGTCAGTGGGATTAGTCCGAATAGCTTCTCTTCCTTGTTGTACAACGGGATGGTGCATCCCTTGATCGGATATGGGATAAAAGGGGTGATCTGGTATCAGGGAGAGAATAATGCGGGCAGAGCTTATCAATATCGTACGTTGTTTCCGGCCATGATAAACGATTGGCGGCAGCAGTGGGGATATGAGTTCCCTTTTCTGTGGGGACAATTTGCTAATTTTTTGGCGGGGGGGAATGTCAGGA
>OGPQ01001905.1_pt1 | contig 13108 bp, 15 predicted proteins | sample 1552971 | NCBI WGS metagenome assembly OGPQ01 (sample SAMEA2580232, study PRJEB22360) | human gut metagenome | biome: human gut; feature: human-associated habitat; material: faeces | place: Denmark | collected 2008/2010 | reverse complement strand
TCAGCATGGCAGCCATGCTGATCCCGCCCATCGCGTTTGCGCTGCTGGTGGTGTTCATGTACAGCTTTTTCGACACCTTCAACCTGCGTGCCCAGATCAGCATGGGCACCGCCCCGGAGGACGATTATCTGGTCCACTTCGATCCGCAGGACAAGCGCCTTGCCCGGATGATGATGGACAGCCACAAGCTGGTGGGCTGGTGCCTGATCGCCATCGGTGCGCTGATCGCCTACGAGCAGATCATTATGAACACGCTGGGCGATATCCTGTGGCGCTGGGGCCAGAAGGCTCCGGTGTGGCGGGCCATCTATCTGGTGATGGATCAATTGCCCGAGGTGGTGCTCTGCGTGGCACTGATCCTGTGCGGCATCTGGCTGGTGCGTGGGCCCAGGGCAAAGAAAGCTGCCCCGGAAGCCGCCGCCCCGGAGGAAACCGATTTTCAGGAGTATCAGCCTGAAAAGAAGATGCCCAGCCTGCTGGATCACTTTGCCCGCAAGGCAGAGCCGGATACGACCGGCGAGGTGACCCTTGACCCGGAGGATGAAGACGATGGACGAGAAGAAGAATAACACAGCAGAGACCCCGGCCTTCAAGGCCCCGGAAAACGCCCCGGTGCGCCGGGTGGGCACCCTGACGCTGGGAGTCTGCCTGATCGCCTGCGGCGTGCTGTTCCTCTGCTATTTCTTTGTGCCGCATTTCAACTGGGACCTTGCGCTGAAGATCGCTCCGGCGGCAGGGCTGATCCTGCTGGGGTGCGAGGTGCTGTATTTTGCCGCAAGGCCCCAGCGCTGGAAGTACGATTTTCTCTCGGTGCTCCTCTGCATCGTGCTGATGGTCAGCGCCTTTGGCGGGGCCTGCCTGATGGCAGCCTTTGATTTTGCCCTGCATCGGGAGGAGTTCTGGATCGAATACGATGCCCGGCAGGAGCGGGGCCTGAACGATGCGGAAAGCGACCGCCTGCGCCTGGATCTGGACGAGGGCACCGGCCCTGACCTCGATGAGGAAAATGAGGACAGCAGCGCGGCCTCCCACACGGAAGTGTGAGCCATACAAAAAACATATCACAGCAATACAAAAGATACCTTTTACAGGGGGCACCTGTCCGGGTATACTGAATATGCACCCGGACGATGGGTGCTCGAAGAAAAAAGTGTAAAAGCGAACCGCCATGGCATCTGTCACCATGGCGGTTCGTTTTTTGCTGTTGCGAAATTGATGGCATAATGTTGTATACAACATGTGAAAACGGTGACGATATCACTATTTTATAAACTGATATATCAATTGCGAAAAAAACGTTTGCCGTGGGATACAACTGATATATCACTTTGGAAGGCGGCAGGCAAAAAAGAGCGCCGCCCGGCTGGGCAGCGCTCTGAAAACTGTAAAAATCTTTTGGGAGATCTGGGCTCTCACGCAGGAAGGGTGGCTCCTGTGCCTGCCGAAGATCGACACTTACTGTGCGTTCCGTTTGGCGTAAAACGCCCGCCGTGCCTTGAAATAGCACTGGGGGCACATGCTGACGTACTGCACATCGTTTTCCAGATCGATGGCGACCTGCTCGCCCTCAAAGACAAACTCCCCATTGACCCTGCGGCAGTTGCAGGTGGCCTTGCGCCCGCAGGTGCAGATGGTCTTCATCTCCTCAATGGTGTGGGCCAGCTCCAGCAGACGGGTGGAGCCGGGGAAGCCCTTGAGGGAGAAGTCTGACCGCAGGCCGTAGCAGATGACCGGGATGTTCAGGTCTACCGTGACCATGAACAGCTGCTCGGCCTGTGCCGGGGTAAAGAACTGGCTCTCGTCGCAGAGAACACAGGCCAGCGGCTGCTCTCCGGCAGAAGCGGCGCGCACGGCCTCGAACACATCCACCTCGGGCGGGATGAGCAGGTCGGCCCTGCGGCGCACGCCCAGGCGGCTGACCAGCTCGCCGCCGCCCTTGGTGTCCACCTGGGGCTTCAGGATCAGTACCCGCATCCCCTGCTCTTCGTAGTTGTGGGCCACCTGCATCAGCGCGGTGCTTTTGCCGCTGTTCATGGCACCGTATCGGAAGTATAGCTTCGCCATAGTTGCTCTCCTCATAAAAAGGCAACCCTCTCTGCTCGTTCGGGGGGAGAGGGCTGCCTGTTTTCTGTGATACGTTATGAATAGATGATAGATCAGTCCTGATTGCGCAGGCGGTAACCCAGGCTCATCAGGCTGTCGCCCAGGTGGACGTTCTCCACCACCACTTCGGGGTAGGGCACCGACAGGTCATAGTGGGAGAAGTTCCAGAAGCCTTTGATGCCCAGTTCGACCAGCCGGCCGCTGAGCTCCTCCGCACCGCTGCGGGGCACACAGAACACAGCCACCTCAGGCTTATGCTCTGCGCAGAAGGCCTCCAGCTCGTCAACGTGTAAGATCTGGATGCCGTTGATCTCTTTGCCCACCTCGCTGGGGGAATTGTCAAAGGCGGCGATCAGCTTGTAGCCGTTGGTGTCGGTGGTGATGAAGCGGCTCACGGCCTTGCCCTACCACGGGTTTGTCTCCTTTGCCCAACCGGCCGCAGCCGATGAGGATGGTGGGCAGCAGGTCACCGTTGCCGAACAGCAGATGCTCCAGGATGGAAAGCAGGTTCTCCACCGAGTAGCCGATGCCCTGGCGGCCGTTCACGTCGCCGATGCAGTTGAAGTCCTGCCGCACCTGAGAGGCCGTGGTGCCCATCTGGGCGGCCAGCTCGCGGGAGGAGATGCTGGTGATGCCGTCGTTCTTCAGCGTCCGCAGGTAGCGGTAGTACTTGGGCAGGCGCTTGATCACCGGAAGGGAAGCTTTGCCGGGATTGTTCATGGAAATGGTTCTCCTTTCATCCAAAGGGAATGCCGGTCTCTTTGCACCCTGCAAGGTGCACCGGCGATTAAGACAGTTTCTGAACAATAATGATATATACTTGTCAATCTTATTCTTACATAAAGTATACTGCAATGAGACAGAATGTCAAATCCTCTGGGCCAATTTTTTTCAAAGTAAAGAAATTTTAACCGCCGCATATTGCTTCGATCCCCGGGAACACTGAAAAAAACACCCTGAGGAGGAGCCAACATGCCGGAATATGAAAAGGAAACCACCGAACAGCAGCGGCTGGAGAAAGAGCAGCTGGAGGATCTGGGCACGGTGTGGCGCACCCGCGGCCCCCATGCCATCCACTGCCTGACCGTGATCGGCCAGATCGAGGGCCATGTGGAGGCCCCGCAGGGCCAGAAGACCACCAAGTATGAGCATGTGATCCCGCAGCTGGTGGCAGTGCAGGAGGACCCCGCTGTGGAGGGCCTGCTGGTGCTCATCAATACCGTGGGCGGGGACGTGGAGGCCGGGCTGGCGCTGGCAGAACTCATTGCCAGCATCTCAAAGCCCAGTGCCACGGTCGTGCTGGGCGGGGGCCACTCCATCGGCATCCCGCTGGCAGTCAGCGCCCGGCGCAGCTTTATCGTGCCCACGGCGACCATGACGGTGCACCCGGTCCGCCACTCCGGCATGATTTTGGGCGTGCCCCAGACCATGCGGTGGTTCGAGCAGATGCAGGAGCGCATCACCGGCTTTGTGGCGGGCCACAGCGGCATTACGGCAGCGCGCTACTCGGAGCTGATGCTCCGCACCGGTGAGCTGGTGATGGACGTGGGCACCATGCTGGACGGCAAAAAGGCCGTAAAGGAGAAGCTCATCGATCAGCTGGGCGGCATCTCTGATGCACTGGACTGGCTGTACCAGGAGATCGAGCGGGCAGAGTGAGAGCACGGGTCTGCCCGGAGCGGTGTCAGGCTTACAGCTCGCCCTTCCGCAGATACTTTACCATCATGGGGGCTTCATAGACCAGCATGAGGATCCAGCCCACAACATAGCTGTATGGCAGGGCCTCAATATCCATCTTCATCAGCAGCACAAAGACGGCAGCGGCCGCCACACGGCCCGCCCTGTTGAGCGTGCTGCTGTTCAGGGTGATCTTGAGGTCGCCCAGGCCGCGGAAGCCGCCCTGGATGCCATTGGTCAGCGAGGGCATCAGATAGAACAGGGAGACCAGCTTCAAAAAGCGTACTCCCAGATGCACCACGGCGGCATCGGTGACGAAGAGCCGGATGATGGGCTCGGCAAAGAAGAAGCAGACAGCGGTGATAAAAATGGCGTAGAGGAACTCCAGCTTCAGGCCGCAGAAGAAGCTGGCACGGACACGCTCTTTTTTGCCCGCACCGCGGTTCTGGGCCATCAGGGTGGTGGTGGCATGGCCGATGTTCTGCTGGGGCACATAGGCAAAGTCATCGATGCGGCCTGCGGCGGCAAAGGCTGCCATGGCGTTGACCCCCATGGTGTTCACGATGGCCTGAATGGCGATCTTGCCCAGCTGAACGGTGGCCTGCTGCATGGCGCTGGTCCAGCCGTAGCTGATGGTCTTTTTCAGCAGCGAGGAGTCAAAAATGAACCAGCGCCTGCCCAGCTGCAACACAGGGATCTTCCAGCGGATATAGATCAGGCAGAACACGCAGCAGAGCGCTTCGCTCAGCACGGTGGAAAGGGCACAGCCCTCGGAGCCCCAATCCAGCACCTCAACAAAGAACAGGTCGCCGCCGATGTTCAGCACCGAACTGATCATCAGGAAGTACAGCGCGCTTTTGCTGTCGCCCAGCGCACGCATGGTGGCGGCGAGGAAATTATAAAAGAAGGTGAACAGCAGCCCGCCGAACACGATGCGCAGGTAGTTCACAGCGATGGGAAGGATCTCTTCCGGCACCTGCAGCAGACGGAGCAGCGGATTTGCCAAAATCACACAGGTCAGCGAGAACACCAGGGAAAAGACGGAGCCTGCAATGGCGGTGGTGGAGACCTGACGCTCCACCAGCCTGGTGTCGCCTGCCCCGAACGCCAGGCTGACAAGGATGCCTGCACCCAGGCAGACTCCGTTGATGAACAAAATCGCCAGCGTCATCAGCGGGTTGGAGGTGCCCACGGCGGCAAGGGCATCCTCGCCCACGAATTTGCCGACAATGATGCTGTCCACGGCGTTATAGGTCAGCTGGAACAGGTTGCCCAGCACAAGGGGAATGGTGAAATTGACCAGCAGCGGTGTGATCGGGCCGGTCGTCATATCCTTGGTCATTTGGAACTCTCTTTCCTTTATAGATTAAATCCCTGCCGTCCGCTGAAGATGGCCAGCGCCGAGCGGCTGGTGCCGGTGGCAATCAGCTGTGCAGCGGCGTGGAGGGCTGCACCGGCGGCAGGGGAGGCGGGAATGGCATCGGTGGCAAGGACCCGCTGTGCAGCGCGGTTGGCATCGGTGCTGGTAACGGCGGCTACATTATCCACAACATAGGCGTTGTAATTGCCCGGCACGATGCCGTAGCCGATATCCGGGATGCCGTGCCCGCCGGTGAAGCCGCCGCCCAGAGCCTGATTTTCAAAGGGTTCTACGGCCACGATGCGGACATCGTTGGTCCAGGCCTTGATGGTCTCACCCACACCCGTTACAGTGCCGCCGCTGCCCACGCCGATGACGATGGCGTCTATGGCATCCCCTGCGTTTTTATAAATCTGCGGCCCCGTCACGCGGCGGTGGTACTCGGGGTTGTCGTCGTTGGCAAGCCAGTTCATATAGTACCAGCCCTTTTCGGCGGCGGTGGTCTCTGCCAGCGCCCGGGCCCCCGCAAGGCCCCGCTGGGCGGGGGAATGCAGGATCTGTGCCCCCAGCCGGAGCAGGTATTCCTGCCGCAGGGCCGGGGCATCCTCCGGCATGGTCAGCACCACGGGGTGGCCCGCCGTCCGCCCGGCAAGGGCCAGCGCCATGGCAAAGGAGCCGGAGGCCGCTTCAATGATGGGCTGGCCAGGGAGCAGCTTGTGCTTTTCCGCCGCAAGGGCCAGCATCCCCTCGGCCACCGAATCGCGGGACGTGCCGGTGGGCCCATTATAATCAAGGTAAGCATACAGCCGCCCTTTGAGCCCGCAGGCGGCAAGATAGCCCCGCAGCTCCACGATCGGACAGGGGACCAGGGTCTGGTAGATGTTTGGATAGATTGCCACGAAATTCCTCCCTTACGCAAACCTGAGCAGTCAGCACAGAACTGTCTGCCATGCCAAGGGCTCCCCTGTTAGGGGAGCTGGCAAAGCCATCAGGCCTAGACTGAGAGGTTTAATACCTATAAGGTAGCGCATCCTGTGCCCAGCGTCAAGCCGCAATTGGACAAAATGGAGAAAAATCTGCCGAAAAATCAGCAGAGTGATGGAAAAAAGCCTTGACAAGGAAAAGAATGTCTGCTATACTCCGTATGTAAAGCAAATAAACTTTACAACAAATGGAGGTCAGGGCAGAACGCATCATGGCAAAAGACTTTGAAATGGGCTATCTGCTCGATTTTTATGGCGAGGTGCTCACGCCCAAGCAGCGCGAGATGCTGAACCAGTATTACAACGACGACCTCTCCCTCAGTGAGATCGGGGAAAACTTCGGGATCACCCGTCAGGGCGCACGGGATGCCATCAAGCATGGCGAGACCACCCTGAAAGAGCTGGAAGCCAAGGTTGGCTTTGCAGGCCGCTACCGCCGGGTGCAGGAAAAGCTGGAGGAGCTGGAACAGCTGGTCATTGACGCGCGGTTCGAGTGCACCGGCCCCTATGCCAGGCTCACCACCACTGAGTATGCAGCAACGCTGAACAAGATGCTGGGGCTGATCCGCTCCATCGACGAAGTCAACGAGAGCTGACACCATTACTATTTTGAGAGGAGCACCGAACATGGCATTTGAATCTTTGACCGACCGCCTTGCCGGTGTGTTCAAAAAGCTGCGCGGCCACGGCAAGCTGACCGAGGCCGACATCAAAGCCGCCATGCGCGAGGTGCGGATGGCCCTGCTGGAAGCCGATGTCAACTACAAGGTTGCCAAGGATTTCTGTGCCAAGGTCTCCGAGCGTGCCATGGGTCAGGAGGTCATGGAGAGCCTGACCCCCGCCCAGCAGGTGGTCAAGATCGTCAACGAGGAGCTCGTTGCCCTGATGGGCGGCGAGGAAGCCCCCCGCCTGATCGTCAAGAACAAGGGTCAGACCATCATCATGCTCTGCGGCCTGCAGGGCAACGGTAAAACGACCCACGCAGCCAAGCTTGCCAAATACTTCATCAAGCAGGGCCGCCGCCCCATGCTGGTGGCCTGCGATATCTACCGCCCCGCCGCCATTGACCAGCTGCAGGTGGTGGGCAAGCAGGCAGGTGCGCCGGTGTTCACGTTGCCGGGTGCCAAGCCCCCGGAGATCGCCCGCAAGGCATTGGCCCACGCCAGGGATTACGGCAACGACATCGTGATCCTGGATACCGCCGGCCGTCTGCAGATCGACGAGGTCCTGATGCAGGAGCTCGTGCAGATCAAGGAAGCTGTCCCCGTGGACGAGACGCTGCTGGTGGTGGATGCCATGGCAGGCCAGGACGCTGTGAATGTTGCCAAGACCTTCAACGAGACGGTGGGCATCGACGGCATCATCCTGACCAAGACCGATGGCGATACCCGCGGCGGCGCGGCACTTTCGGTGCTGAGCGTTACCGGCAAGCCCATCAAGTTCCAGGGCACTGGCGAAAAGCTGGACGATCTGGAAGTGTTCCATCCCTCCCGCATGGCCAGCCGCATCCTGGGCATGGGCGATGTGCTGAGCCTCATTGAGAAGGCGCAGGATGCCGCCGATGAAAAGGCCGCAGAAGAGACCGCCCGGCGGATGATGGAAAACAAGTTCGATATGAACGACATGCTGGCCCAGTTTGCGCAGATCCGCAAGATGGGCGGTGCAGGTGCCATGCTGAGCATGATGCCCGGTATGTCCGGCATTGATGCCAGCCAGATTGACGAGAAAGCCTTTGACCGCATCGAGGCCATGATCTATTCCATGACCAAGGAAGAGCGTGAAAAGCCCTCCATCATCAACCCCAAGCGCAAGCGCCGCATTGCAGCGGGCAGCGGCACCCGGGTGGAGGATGTCAACAAGCTGCTCAAGCAGTTTGAGATGATGCAGAAGATGATGAAGCAGTTCAAGAAGAGCCCCAAGGGCTTTGCCCGCCGCCTGGGCGGCATGATGGGCAACCCCAATGCCTTCCGGGGCCTTAAATAAACCTTGAAGCCTGCCTCCCCTGCCAGGGGAGGTGTCACCGAAGGTGACGGAGAGGTTTTCTTTCAAACACAGGTATACACCCCGCAGGGGTTGTACAGATAGATTTAATCAAACCCCGAAACGGGGCACAAACATTTTTGGAGGATATTTACCATGGCAGTTAAGATTCGTCTGCGCCGCGTTGGCGCTAAGAAGGCTCCCTTCTATCGTGTTGTTGTTGCTGACAGCCGCTTCCCCCGCGACGGCCGTTTCATCGAGGAGATCGGCACCTACGATCCCAACCAGGAGCCCTCTGAGGTGAAGATCGACGCTGAGAAGGCCAAGGCTTGGATCGCCAACGGCGCACAGCCCACCGATACCGTCCGCGTTCTGCTGAAGAAGTCCAACATTCTGTAAGTAGGAGGGCTGACTCATGCAGGAGCTGTTGCTGGCAGTTGCCCGCGGTCTCGTGGAGGACAAGGAAGCCGTCAAGGTCACGGTGGACGAGCCCCGCGAGGACGGCACCATCGTCTACCACCTGAGCGTGGCAGAGGGAGATATGGGCCGTGTCATCGGCAAGCAGGGCCGGATCGCAAAAGCCATTCGTGTGGTGATGCGCGCGGCTGCTGTGCGGGTCGATGAAAAGGTCCTTGTTGAGATCGACTGAGCACCCTACGGGCCCTTTGCCGCAAGGCAAGGGGCCTTTTTGTGTATAGAGGAATAGAACCTCTCTGTCACCTGGTAGGGGAGCTGGCGCGAAGCGCCTGAGAGGTTTTGGACAGGAGTAAAAGCAATGCAGAAATACTTGGAAGCCGGCAAGGTGGTGACCACCCACGGTGTGCGCGGCGAGATGAAGCTGGAGCTGTGGTGTGACGGCGTGGCCTTTCTGAAAAAGGTGGGCCGCCTGTACACCACCCCCCAGGGCGGCAGGTGCTACAAGATCACCTCCATCCGCCCCCAGGGGCAGATGGCCCTGCTCCAGCTGGAAGGGGTCAGCGATATGGATGCCGCCCGTGCCCTGCGGGGGCAGGTGTTCTACTTTGACCGTGACGATGCCACTCTGCCTGCGGGCAGGTGGTATGTGGCCGACCTCATCGGGTGCGAAGTGCGGGATGCCGATACCGGCAAGGTGTACGGCGTGGTGACCAGCGTGGACCACCCCGGCGCACAGGATATCTACACCGTCAAGGCCCCCAGCGGCAAGGAATATATGTTCCCCGGGGTGGATGCCTTTTTGAAAGAGCGCAACCCGCCGGAGGGCTATCTCCTTGTCACCCCCATCCCGGGCCTGCTGGATGACGATTTTGACAGTGAGCGGGAGGAGGAGTGAGCCATGGGGATGCGTGTGGACATTGTGACCCTTTTCCCGGAGATGTGCCAGCAGGTGCTGGATTCCAGCATCATCGGCCGTGCCGCCAAAAAGGGATATATTGAGACCCACTGCCACCAGATCCGGGACTACACCCTGAATAAACAGAAGCAGACCGACGACTATCCCTATGGCGGCGGCTGCGGCATGGTGCTCTATGCCCAGCCCATTGCCGACTGCCTGCGGGCAGTCCAGAAGGAAGTGCAGGAACAGGGACGGCCTGCGCCGCATATAGTATTCCTGACGGCAGGTGGGCAGCGCTATACCGAGGAGCACGCCCGGCGGCTGGCCCAGTACGACAACCTGACCCTGGTCTGCGGCCACTACGAGGGCATTGATGAGCGCGTGATCGATGCCTTTGCGGACGAGGAGATCTCCATCGGCGATTATATCCTCACCGGCGGCGAGCTGGCCAGCCTTGTGGTGGCGGACAGCGTGCTGCGCCTGAAGCCCGGCGTTCTGGCTGAGCAGAAGGGCTACGAGGAAGAGAGCTACTGGGACGGTCTGCTGGAATACCCCCAGTACACCCGCCCCGAAGTGTGGGAGGGCCGCGCCGTGCCGCAGGTGCTGCTGGGCGGCGACCACCAGAAGATCGACACCTGGCGCGGGCAGCAGAGCCGGGAGCGTACCCGTCTGCGCCGGCCGGAGCTGTACGAGCAATGGTGCGAGACCCACCCCATCACCCAGCTGCCCAAGTGGAAGCGGGGCGAGAACATGCGGCTGGTGAAAACCGAGGAGCAGTTTGCTGCCGCTGCCCGGCTGTTTGCCGAGGGGCGGCGCACCGTCTGCGAGGGCTGCTGGACGGAAGAAGCTCTGGCGGAGTGGACCCCGGAGTTCTTCTATGCGCAGCTCAAAGAAGAAAAACAGCAGGGTTGGGCGGTCTACCTGCACTGCACCAAGGACGTGCCGGACGGCATGGTGGCCGTGAGCCACAAGACCGGGCAAGTCGAGCACCTGTTCATCACGGCAGACGCCCGGGGCAAAGGGCTGGGGCAGAAACTGCTGGATTTTGCCCGCAAAAAGCTGCCGGAGCACGCGCACCCGGTGCTGACGGTACTGGACAAAAACACCCGGGCCATTGCCCTCTACCGCCGCATGGGCTGGAAGGTGTGCGGCGTGGCTGAGGTGTTCGACCCTGCAAAGGACGGCTCTGTCACCGCCCGCGCCGAGCTGCTGGAAATGCGCTACGAGGGCCCGGCAGAAGCCTGAACCCGACGGTGAAGCAGGCCGGAAACCGTTCCTGCCGAAGGGGGTCGCAGGGTGTTACAAACGCACAAAACCGGGCGAGAATGCGCGCCACGGTCGAAAAAATGTTGAAAACTTTTGTGTTACCCCTATAACCTTTCGGGAATAATTTTATTATCTTTGTATAAATAATGAAAAATGGCCCCCTTCTGATTGGAGAAACCGCCAAAAATGCGCCGGGGGTCTGTACAACGGTTTCGACTTGCGCTAAAATGAGTGTAACGCAACAGGCACTATAGCTTTGAGCTACCAAAACGATATTAGATAGGAGCGCTTTACTATGTACGTGAAAGAAGTTACGGTTGAAAATCAGGTCGGTCTGCACGCTCGTCCGGCAACCTTCTTCATCCAGAAGGCTAACGAGTTCAAGTCTTCCATCTGGGTCGAGAAGGAAGAGCGCCGCGTGAACGCTAAGAGCCTGCTGGGCGTTCTGTCTCTGGGCATCGTGGGCGGCACCACCATCCGCATCATCGCTGACGGCGCAGACGAGCAGGCTGCTGTTGATGGCCTGATCAAGCTGGTCGAGTCTGGCTTTGCAGAGTAATTCGAGCCTTTGATTTTTGAGGCGGCGGGATGTTTCCTGCCGCTTTTTGTTTTACCAAGGAGCTGCCATGACCAAAGCAGAACTGTATCAGAAAGCCTGTATGCTGCCGCTTTTGCCCGGTGTGTATATCATCCGTGACAAAAGCGATACCATCATCTATATCGGAAAAGCCAAGCGTTTGCGCATCCGGGTGAGCCAGTATTTCCGCGAGGGGGTGCCCCACGACAACAAGGTCAGCCAGATGATCGCCCACGCCTATGCGTTTGATGTCATCGTCTGCCAGAGCGAGTTCGAGGCGCTGGTGCTGGAAGCCAGCCAGATCAAGGCGCACACCCCCAAATACAATATCCTGCTGAAGGATGACAAAGGCTACAGCTATATCAAGGTGACCCGGGAAGCCTGGCCCCGCCTTTCCTTCGTGCTGCAAAAGGAGGATGATGATGCGGAATACATCGGCCCCTATACCTCGTCCTTTGCGGCCCGGCAGATGGCCGAGACCGCGCTGGATGCCTTTTTGCTGCCCCGGTGCAGCAAGCGGTTCCCCCAGGATATCGGCAAGGGACGGCCCTGCCTGAATGCCCATATCGGCAAGTGCATGGCCGTATGCAGCGGCAAGATCAGCTGCGAGAACTACAATCAGGCCGTGAAAAACGCGGTGCATCTGATCCGGTACGGCAAAAAGGAAATTCTCAAGACCCTGAACGAGCGGATGCTGGAAGCCTCTGACCGGCTGGAATTTGAGACAGCGGCCCTCCTCCGCGACCAGATCAACGCCATCACCAAGGTGACAGCGGGCCAGAAGGTCGTGGTGGACCCGGAGGTGGAGATGGATGTGGTGGCGTTGGCCGGTACCCCCAGCAGTGTCTGCGCGGCGGTCCTGCGCTTCCGGGAGGGGCGGCTGACCGATAAGCGGGAGTTCCTTTTCCACGATACGGCGGATATTGCCGCCGTGCGGGAGGAGTTTCTGCCCCGGTATTATTTGGACGATGAGCAGATCCCAAAGATCATTGCCGTGGACGAGCTGCCGCCGGACAGCGAAGCGCTGCAGCAGGCCCTGAACGAAAAGCGGGGCAGTGAGGTACAGCTCTATGTGCCCCAGCGGGGCGATAAGGCCCATCTGGTGGAGATGGCCCACACCAACGCGGTGGAACGGCTGGCCCGGGAGAGCGGCCGCTACGCCCGTGAGGAAAAGCTGCTGGATGAGATGGCGCAGGTGCTGGGGCTTTCCAAGCCGCCGCGCACCATTGAGAGCTACGATATCTCCAACTGGGGTGATGGCACCAGCGTATGCGGCATGGTTACCTTCCGGGATGGCAAGCCCTACAAAGCCGGGTATCGGAAGTTCCGGATGAAGACCGTGCTGGGGACGGACGACTACGCTTCGCTGGCCGAGACGGTGTCCCGGCGGGCGGCAGAGTATGAGAAATACGCCAAAAGCCTGATCAAATACGTGCGTCTGGGCTTCTCGGGCGCCGTCTACACCCAGACCACCGACGTGGAGGGCGAAGTGAACGGTCTGTTCACCTACGACCGCAAGGTGATGAAGGTGCTTCCCGAACGGCTCAAGACCGCCAACAAAGCGGTCATCGAATCCATGCCGCTGGACATGGAGTAAACGCTTCGGATTCCTGCAAAAACAACCTCTGCGTACACTTAATAGCGAAAAAGGAAACGGGCGTGAAATTCACGCCCGTTTCCTTTTCAATCCATCGCCTATTTCAGCACCCGCTCGACATAGGCCTTGTAATCCTTCACGACGGGTTCGTAGCCGTCGTCCTCGTACAGCGGCGAGGAGATCAGGAAATCGGCCGACGAACGGTTGATGGCCGTCGGGACGTTGTAAAGCGGCGCCAGACCGCCACCAT
>OGPQ01001898.1_pt1 | contig 13154 bp, 10 predicted proteins | sample 1552971 | NCBI WGS metagenome assembly OGPQ01 (sample SAMEA2580232, study PRJEB22360) | human gut metagenome | biome: human gut; feature: human-associated habitat; material: faeces | place: Denmark | collected 2008/2010 | reverse complement strand
GGGGCATGGCCGCAGCCCGCCAGCAGCAAAATTACCGGCAGCAGAAGCATTAGACAGCGTTTCATCGGGGGCGTCCTCCCTTCTCTTTTTGGGGGCTTGGGGTTCACATGCTTATTCTGGCCCTATCATACCGCAAAATGAGAAAGAGTGCAAATCTCTTTGCGGGTGGGGCGCCTAAGGCGGTACGGGCCGCAGGCGGGCGGGGCGCAGCCCCGGCGATGCAAAGCATCGCCGCAGCGGACATTTGTCCGCTGGACCCATCCGCAGGATGGGTCGGACTGCGCCCCGAGCCGGCCCCCTGCAGAAACCAAAATCACTGCAGGGCGGCAATATAGAGCTTGCAGGTATCGGCCAGAGCCGCGGCTATTTCCTCCTGCCGGCCCTCCGAGAGGGCACAGCGCAGCAGAAAGCCGGAAATACAGCCCTCTCCGACCATGGAAAGGTATTCCGGCTCCGGCATACGGGGGGCCAGGCCCTCCTCCACCGCGGCAGTGGTCAGGCAGTTCATGATCTCCCCGATCATGCGGCGGGTATCGGCACGCTCCTGCGGACCGCCGCAGATATCATACAGGGCGGCCTGCGGAAACCCCATGGAGGGCACCTGTGAAAAGAAAACGGAGCTGCACTCCAGCAGCTGGCGGGCGGTGATCTCGATGACCTTCCAGCGGGCTTCAAAGCCCTCGGCGCCGGAAATGGCGGCGTACAGTTCCTGGAAGCCCTGGGCCCTGCTGTACTGCATGGCATCCCGCAGCAGCTCCTCCCGGGAGGGGAAATACTCGTACACAGTGCCTTTGCCGATGCCAGCGGCTTCCGGCGTCTCCGAAACCCTTATGGCTACCATTCGGCGATCTCAGAAACCTTCAAATCTCCCAGCGGACGGCCCTGCCGCAGCAGCTTTAATACCGCACGGAACACCGCGGCCTTTTTCTCCGGCAAGTTCATACCTCTTCTACCTCCTCGATGACAACTTTCTTGGGGTCTTTCTTTAGGAAAATATCGTAAATGGCGGGGACAATGAACAGAGTAAGCAGGGTGGCGTAGGCCAGGCCGCCGATGGTAACGATGGCCAAGGGCTGCAGCATATCGCCGCCGGCGCCCAGGCCCAGCGCCATGGTAGCCAGGCCGAAAATGGTGGTCATGGCAGTCATGAGGATGGGGCGGATGCGGTCGCGGCCGGTCTGTACCAGCGCTTCGGCGCGTTCCATCCCCTCCAGCCGCAGCCCGTTGGCGTAATCCACAAAGACGATGCCGTTATTCACAACGACACCCGCGAGCATAAGGAAGCCCAGCATGGCAATGACTGAGAGCTCCTTGCCGGTGATCCACAGGGCCAAAAGGCCGCCGGTGAAGGCCAACGGAATGGTGAACAGCACGATAAACGGCGAGAGCAGCGACTGGAACTGCGCCACCATGATGAGGTAGATGAAGGCGATGGCCAGGGCGATCATCAGGATGAGGTCGCTCATGGTGGATTGGATCATCTCATTTTCGCCCTCAATGGCATAGGAGCAGCCCTCCGGCATCTCATAATCGGCCAGCAGCTTTTCCACCTCACGGCTCACCAGGCCGATGTTGTAGCCATCGGCGATCTGGGCGGTGACGGTGACGGTACGGGCCTGATTTTCACGGTGGATGGCGGAAGCGGACGCGGCCTCGGTCACTGCGGCGATCTCGGAAAGGCGGACCTCGCATTCCTCCTGGTTTTTGGTACCGGTCAGGCGGAGCTCCTCCAGCGTTTCCCGGGTGGTGATACCGGCGCTATCGGGGACGACCACAACCGGCAGGTCACTGCCGTTTACGGTGATATTGGTGGCGGTGGTTTGGGAGAGAACGGCGGCGGCCACCTGCTGGTAGACCTGCGCGACCGTCAGGTTGTACTCGGCGGCTTTGGCTTTATCCACGGTGATGCGCACCTCGGTGCTGCTGTCCTCCTGCCCATCACTGACCGAAGCGACCCCTTCCACGGCGGAAAGGGTTTTGGCCAGGTCGGTGGCGGCGGCCCTCAGGGCATCCATATCATCGCCGGTGACGGCCAGCTGAATACCGCTGCCGCCGGTCATCATACTCATATCCATGGTGGAGCCGTTGGCGGAAACGGTGCAGTCCAGATCGGCGCAGGCTTCCTCAATCTTTTTGGCGATCTCCTGGCTGGAATCGCTGCGGTCATCACCCAGCAGCACATAGATGGACAGGCTGCTGCCGCCCATGCTCATCATGCTCTGGCCCTCCATGGCGCCGACGGTATCCACCCCATCCACGGTAAGGATCCGCTCCAGGACGGTATCGCACATGGCCCATGTTTCGCTTTGGGTGGCGTCCTCCGGCATCTCGATGGAGACCGACACCTGTGGGCTATCCATTTCCGGCATAAAGGCGGTGCCCATGCTGACCGCCAGCACCGCGCTGGCAATAAGCAGTGCCACCGCGCCCAGCAGAACGGGAGCCTTGTGCCGCAGTACTTTCCGCAGAAGGTTTTCATAGCCCGCTATCATGCGGTTCAGGAGACGGTTGGGCTTTTCCCCTGCGGTATCGCGGGTCAATATTTTGCCCGAAAGGGCGGGCACCAAGGTAAGGGCGACCAGCAGACTGGCACCCAGTGAATAGGCGATGGTCAGGCCCATATCGGCGAAGATCTGCCGGGTAAGGCCGCTGGTGAACAGGATGGGCACAAATACGCAGACAGTGGTAAGGGTGCTGGCGGTGATAGCCCCGGCAATCTGGCGGCAGCCGTGAACCGCCGCCGTGGCGGCATTGTAGCCCAGCTGGCGCAGACGGTAGATATTCTCGATGGCAACGATGCTGTTATCCACCAGCATGCCGACGCCAAGGGCAAGGCCTGAAAGGGAGATGATATTGAGAGTGACGCCGGTGAAGTGCATAAGCACCACCGCCAAAAGCAGACTGATGGGGATACTGAGCGCCACAATGATAGTGGGGCGGAAGTCCCGCAGGAACAGCATGAGGACAATGACGGCCAGCAGCGCGCCGAACAGCAGATTTTCCAGCACCGAGCTGATGACCAGATCGATGTACTGGCCCTGATCGCTGAGGGCGGTGAGGTGCAGACCCTCGTATTTTTCCTCCAGCTGGGCCATGGCGGCATAGAGATTATCGCAGGCACCGGAGGTGGAAGCGATGGAGGACTTTTGTACCGTGAGCAGCACACCGTCATTGCCGTTTATTTTGGCGTACAGCTCCTCGGCGTTATCCGCCAGGCGGACAGTGGCGATATCGGTCAGGCGAATCTCCCCCACATCGCCGACATCGTATTGGAAGAGCACCCAGTTCTGCAGCTCCTCCAGGCTGGTAAATTTATCGCCGACCTTGAGGGCATTCTGCCCCTCGGCGCTTTGGATATAGCCGGCGGGCATCGAGAAGTTCTGCGCCATGAGCAGCTGCGAAACGGCGGACTGGGTGAGAATGCCGTCCAGCCCGGCGGCCTTGTAGGCGGCATCCCGCTGCTGGCGGAACTGCTCCTCGGCTTCATCCAGGGCCTGTTCGGCCTGCTGTAATTGCAGGGTGGCCAGAATGAGCTGCTGAGAAAGCTCCAGCTTGCCGGTCTCCAGCTGGCTCTGCGCCTTATCCAGCTGCGAAAGAGCGGCGTCCAGCTCCTTTTGGCTGGACTGAGCGGTTTCCAGCTCCTTTTTTAGCTGCGGGATGCGGGGTGCCAGCGCATCGATGGCGGCGTTCAGTTCGGTAATGGTGCCGTAGTCATCCTGCACCTTATCGTGGCTTTCGATCCACTTCTTGCCCTCGGCCTCGCCCAGCACGAGTTTGATGGCGGCGGCGTTTTCCTCGATGGCTTTGGTAGCGCCGGCGATGCCCTTCTCGGCCTCCGCCTTCGCCTCGGTGGCCTGCTGGAAGGTCTCCAGCCGGGCGTTGGCGCGGGTCACCTCCTCCTCGGCAGCCGAGAGCTTTTCCGCGGCGGCAACGGTTTGGGGATCATTGCGGGTAAGGTAGGCGGTCTGCGCCGCCTGGATGGCGGTAAGCTCGGCTTCGGCGGTATTGAGCTGGGCTTGCAGCCCGGTATTATCGGGGTCCTTCTCCAGCTGAGCCTGGAGGTCGTCCACCTCCGCCTGCTTTTCCTGCTCCTGCCGCAGCAAGTCCTGCCAGCCGGGATCGTCCTTGAGACGCTCCGGTGCGCCGGCCAGCGCCTCATCGTAGGCGGTTTGTGCGGCTTCCTGCGCATCCTTGGCATTGGTCACATCCTGCTGCAGGGCGGCTTCACTGCTGCCGATCTCCTTGAGGGCGGCTTCGGCGGTCTCCAGCGAGGCTTGGGCGGCTTTCAGCTGGGCGCGCAGCTGGGTGCGGGTAAGCTGCAGAGATTGCAGCTCGGCATATTTTACAGCGGAAAGATGGGTACGAGCGTAATCTTCACTGGCATTGTAGCTATCGCGCAGATTTACCATGTTATCGTACTGGGCCAGCACGGCCTGAATGGCCTTGACCTCCGCCGAGGTGAGGGTGGAGCCGAGGGAGGCCTGATCCTTGGCATCGGCCAGCTGCTGGGCAGCGGCCACCAGCTGGGCATAGGCGGTGCCGCTTTGCTCCTCCAGCTTCTTTTTGGCGTCGTTGATCTGCCTGCGAGAATTCTTGAGCTGCTTTTCGGCATCGGCCAGGGAGCTATCAATGGCCGCCAACACCTTATCGTTCAACTCATCGATTTTGGCTTGATCCAGCTCCACACGGATCTGGCTTTCTACCAGACCGCTGCCGGAAACGGACGCGACGCCGTCCACCCGCTCCAGTGCCGGAATCACGGTGGAGGAGGTAAACTGAGAAAGCTCGTTTCGGGCCATATTATCGCTATCCACCGCCAATACCATGATGGGCAGCATATCGGGATTGATCTTCATGAGCACCGGGCTGCCGGCGGCCTCGGGCAGGGAGCCGGCGATCTGATCAAGGCTGGCGTTCATTTCGATCATGGCGGAATCCATGCCGGTGCCTTCCTCAAATTCCAGCACCACGATGCTGACATTTTCCTGCGAGATACTGGTGATATTCTTGACGCCGCTGGTGGTAGCCAGGGCGCTTTCCAGCGTTTTGGTCACGCTTTGCTCCACCTGCTCCGGACTGGCGCCGATGTAGGTGGTATAGGCGATGGCATAGGGCAGATCCATATTCGGCAGGAGGTCGGTGGTCATATTGATGAAGGACATGACACCGAGGATAAGCACCAGCATCACGCAGACGAATACGGTCATGGGCTTTTTGACACTGAGACGAGACAGCATAGAGGATTCTCCATTTCCGGGGGATAGATATTCCGACCGACCGGTCGGTCGGGTATTTCTAATCTTATTTTAGCGCAAAACGGGACGAACGCAAGAGGAAAGATATTAACATTTCGTAAAGGTTATAGCATCGGCGCGGGAGAGTATGCTATAATAACCATGGACATTGCAGGAAGCCGGGTTCGGGCGGCCCCGCGCGGGAGCCGAAGGCTCCCGAAGGGCGCCCCCGCAGGGGGCTGCCCCAGCCCGGCGGAGCCAGGCACGGGGCCGCCCGAATGCCAGCCTGCACCCCCAAAGGAGGTAACCGCCATGTATCACATCCTGGTCGTGGATGACGAAGCCAAGATCCGCGAGATCATTAAAAAATACGCAGTATTCGAGGGCTACCGGGTCACCGAGGCCGCCAATGGCATGGAGGCCATCGACCTGTGCCGCACCGAGCCGTTCGATCTCATCATCATGGATGTGATGATGCCGGAGCTGGACGGCTTTTCCGCCTGCCGCGAAATCCGCAAATACAACCGCACGCCCATCATCATGCTTTCCGCCCGCGGCGAAGAATATGACCGCATCCACGGCTTCGAGCTGGGGATCGATGACTATGTGGTCAAGCCCTTTTCCCCCAAGGAGCTGATGATGCGGGTGGCCGCCATCATCAAGCGCAGCGGCGGCGAGGAAAACAACCGTTTTGTTTTTGAGGGGCTGACGGTGGATTTTACCGCGCGGCTGGTTTTCATTGACGAGCAGCGCATAGAGATGTCTCCCAAGGAGTACGACCTGTTTTTCTATATGGTGCGCAACCGCGGCGTGGCCCTGACCCGCGAACGGCTGATCCACGATGTGTGGGGCTATGATTTTTACGGCGACGACCGCACGCTGGATACCCATGTAAAGCTGCTGCGCAAGAGCCTGGGCCGGTACAGCCGGTGCATTATCACGCTAAGAGGAGTTGGGTACCGCTTTGAAACTGTGGCAGAGCCGGAAAGCGATGCAGACGGAGACGCCAACTGAGTCCTCCCCTGCCCCGCAGCATAAGCAAAGCCGTTTTTCCCACCTGGGCATCCGCTGGAGACTGGTGGGCAGCTTTGCTATGTTCGTGGCGCTGCTGCTGATGCTGCTGTGGCTTTTGCAGATCGTCTTTTTGGAGAGCTTCTACAAATCCATCAAGACCAGCTCCATTAAAAATACCGCCGAGGAAGTAGCCGCCAGCATCAATGATGAGAACTTCTACACCGAGGTGAACCGCCTGACCCGCCAGGATCTCATCTGTGTCCACATCGTGCGGGAGGACGGCACCCCGGTACTGACCTCCGGCAACCAGCCCTCCTGCATCCTGCACATGCTGCTTACCGATCAGGCGGCGCTGCTGTTCCGGCAGGCGCAGGAAAACGGCGGCACCGTGCTGGAAAACTATCAGCTCCTGGAGCTTTCCCCCGCCATGCAGAGCAAAGCAACCGCCCAGGCCGCCTCCACCGAGCAGCTACTGTACGGCATTCTGACCACGCGCGGAGAGGACGAAGGCGCCGAGCCGGTCATGGTCATGGTGGATGCCACCATCACGCCCATCAATACCACGGTGGAAACACTGCGGGCCCAGCTGGTCATCATCACGGTCATCATGACGGCGTTTTCCATCCTGCTGGTGCTGCTGCTTTCCTCCATGATCTCCCGTCCCATCACCCGCATTACCAAAAGCGCCAAGCAGCTGGCCACCGGCGATTACGGCACGCAGTTTACCGGCGGCACCTACCGGGAGGTCACCGAGCTGGCCGACACCCTAAACTATGCCAGCCGGGAGCTGAGCAAGGTGGAACATCTGCGGCAGGAGTTCATCGCCAATGTGAGCCACGACCTGCGCACCCCGCTGACCATGATTACCGGCTATGCCGAGGTAATGCGCGATCTGCCGGGTGAAAATACCCCGGAAAATGTGCAGATCATCATAGATGAGGCCCGCCGGCTGACTGATTTGGTCAATGATTTGCTGAATCTTTCCCGGCTACAAAGCGGCGCGCAGACCCCCGAACCGGAGCCGCTCAATCTCACCAAGATGATCCGCGGCATTATGGGGCGGTACGCCAAGCTGGTGCTGCATGACGGCTACGCCATCACGCTGGAAGCGGACGGCGACGCCATGGTGATGGCCGACCGGCTGCGCATGACCCAAGTGCTGTATAATCTCATCAATAACGCCATCAACTATGCCGGGGCCGACCGGGCCGTACTGGTGCGCCAGACCATCGAGAATGGGACTGTGAAGGTGGAGGTCATCGACCACGGCGAAGGCATTCCGACCGAGAGCCTGCCCTATGTGTGGGACCGCTACTACAAGGTGGATAAAAACCACCGCCGCTCCACCGTGGGGGCCGGGCTGGGACTTTCCATTGTAAAGGGCGTGCTGGAGGCCCACGGCGCCGAATACGGCGTAGCCAGCACCCTGGGCGAGGGCAGCGATTTCTGGTTCCGGCTGCCGCTGCTGCCGCCCGATGCCGCTTTAACCGCCGAAAGTGAAGAAAATCATTCCGATTTTTCCTGATTTCTTCACACAGCCATCACATTGGCCGTATATGATAAAGGTGTGGAATAAATAAGGGCGCACAGCCCGGCCGAAGGTTTTTCTTTCTCCTCCTTATCTTCATCCTTCTTTATACTTTTTCGTTTTGTCCTCATTTTCTTTTCCCTTCGGCTCATTCCCCAAGCTCCTGCGCCGGCTGCAAACGGCCGCAGGAAACAGTTTTACCAGGAGCTCCCGCACTGTAACAGGTGCGGGAGCTTTTTGTGTTCTTTAATATTTTATGAATTCACCGTGAACTGCGTTGACTATATAGGGGCAAAATGGTATGCTGACTGTATTAGCTCCAGTAGTACAGTTTGCTGCAAAGTTTTTTTGCATTTTTTGTTTTTGGATGCAATAAAATCCATCAAACTGTACACTTATTTTAGTGAAATATGATTTTTCTGCGAGAGGGGGAAAAAATGTGCAATACATGGTGGAGACCAAAAATCTCCGCAAGGTGTACCGGACCGGCGATGAAAAGGTAGTCGCTCTGGATAATATCGACCTGACCATCGAGCAGGGGCAGGTGTGCTGTATACTGGGTACCTCCGGCAGTGGTAAATCCACCCTGCTGAACCAGCTGGCCGGGCTGGAAAAGCCCACCCGCGGCACGGTAAAAATCAAGGGAGAGCTGATCTCCAAGATGAGCGAAAAGCAGCTGGCGGTGTTCCGGCAGAAGCACATCGGCTTTGTGTTCCAGTCCTACAATCTTATTCAGGGGATGACCGCTGTGGAAAATGTGGCCATGCCGCTGATGTTCCGCCGGGTGTCCCGCAAAAAGCGTGAGGAAGCCGCCCGTGAAATGCTAAAGCAGGTGGGGCTGGGCGAGCGCATGGACCACCGTCCCAATGAAATGAGCGGCGGCCAGCAGCAGCGCGTGGGCATTGCCCGCGCCTTTGTTACCAATCCTGAGGTGGTATTTGCCGATGAACCCACCGGCAACCTGGATACCAAAACGACCAAAGAGGTCATGGAGATGTTCCTGCGGTTTGCCCGGGAAAAGGGCACCACGATCATACTGGTGACACACGACCGCAGCCTGGCAGAATACTGCGACCGCATCGTGACCATCTCGGATGGACGCATCATTTCCAATGAGGACCACCGCCATGCCAAGGCGATCCAAGACCCTCCTGCCGCCCCTGCCGAGGAGCTGCCGGAGACCCTGCAATTTACCGATAACACACTGGCCGCCGGCCAAGGAGGAGTATGACTGTGAAAAAGATGAGCAAGATCCTGACATTTATTCTGGTGCTGGCCATGGTGCTGGGCACCGTAGCGATGGCGGAGGTTGGTGGCTCCACCGGAACGCCTACGGCAACTACTACTTATACCATTACTGCCGGTTCTTTTGATAATGGTACAATTACAGTAAAGTATACTGATGATAAAGGGCAAGAACAGCAACCCCCGCTCAAAGCAGGTGAAACAGTGACCGTAAAAAGTGGGACAAAAGTTACTGTTTCGTTTAACCCGAAGCCCGGCTATGAATTTGTCAGTGCTACATATAAAGTAGGCAATACTGATGCAAAGCCTGTTGCAGATTTCGGCGAAATTGAAATCACCGACAACACAACCATTACCCCTGTATTCCAGGCCAAGAGCACCCTGGGCGGCGAAAAGACCGCTGACAGCTTCCGGCTGGATGCTATTTGCAGCGGCAGCTACTACTGGCAGATGTACCACAAGGACATGGCCAATAACAAAAAGTACACCAAATATCCCGGTTCCCCTGCGGATAAGGTCAATCCCAGCTCTGAGATCGTAAAGGGCAACTATGTTGATTTGACCCTGTATGTTACTGACAATGACTTTTTGAAGCTTTGCAGCTCCACCGGCTACAACAAGGATAATTTCTCTGTTACCACCCCTGGCGACAGCAGCTTCCTGGCTGGCTCCGGCGCCGGTGCTGAAATTGAAAAATGGACAGTAGGCAGCACCGATAAAGGTATGGTAATCCAGCTGACCGGCGTATACTATGTGGGCGGCAGCGATAACACCCTGAAGCTTATCATTACCCAGGGCAACTACAATGCTATTGTAACCTGCAAGATCGACAATGCGACCATCGTGCCAGAAAAGGAAAACGACAAAAAGCCGGATGAGGAGACTACCGCAGCGCAGCCCTATGTCATCATCAGCAGCTACAGCTACGGCAAGGGCGACCTGGTGGCCGGTGAGACCCGCAATATCACCATGACCTTCCGCAATACCAGCAAGACCATGGCCGTGGAAAACATGATGGTGACCATGACCCTGCCCGATGCCATGATGCTGACCAGCAGCTCCAATTCCTTCTACATCGAATCGCTGGCGGCCGAGGGCACCATCACCAAGACGGTGAATGTGACGGTAAAATCCAATGCTGCGGCGCAGTCCCATTCCATGACGGTGGACTTCACCTATGACTATCTCGATAACGGCATCCGCCGCAACGCCAAGACCACCGAGAGCATCAGTATGCCGGTGCTGCAGGTGGACCGCTTTACCGTGACCGGCATCGACCTGTCCCAGGAGATCTTCATAGGCGAGGAAAATAACCTTTCGGTCAATTTCGTCAATAAGAGCCGCACCGAGATCTACAATCTTTCCGCCAAGCTGAACTGCGAAGGGCTTTCCAATAACGGCGAGGAGCAGTATCTGGGCAACCTGGCCTCCGGCACCGCCTCCAGCGCCGATTTCTACATCACCGGGAATGAAAAGGGCGAGCTGGTGGGCGAGGTCATCATCACCTACGAGGATACCAACATGAACCAGCGCACCGTTTCGGTACCCTTTACCACGAAGGTGACCAGCTACGAGGACGCATGGGGCCCCCAAGGCCCTGTCGGCCCCCAAAATCCCGACGACCCCGGCATGGAGCAGCCTGCGGGCTTCCCGTGGTTCTGGGTCATCGGCGGTGTGGTGGTAGTGGCTGCCGGCGTATTTGTGTACCTGAAGCTGCGTAAAAATAAAAAGGAGAGCGTAGAAGAAGATGAGGATATCTGACCTTCTGAACGTCTGCCTGCGAAACCTGACCCGCCGCCGGGTGCGTACCGCCCTGACCGTCATCGGCGTTGTCATCGGCGTGTGCGCCATCATCTTGATGGTCTCACTCGGCATCGGTGCGCGGGAATCCATGATGCAGATGCTGCAAGAGTGGGGCGATCTTACCATCATCAATGTCTACAATTACGGCGGAGGCGAGACCAAGCTGGACGATAAAGCCCTCTCCAAAATACAGGCGATGGATAATGTGCAGATCGCGACCCCGTTTTACAGCAGCCGGGTCAGCTTCCGGCTGAAATCCCGCAACGGGCGCTATGCGGCCTATACCAATATCATCGGCATCTACCCCGAGGCGTTTGACGCTCTCGGCTATAAATTGAGCGACGGCACCTCCTTCGCAGACAGCAAAAAGGATTACAGCATGGTGGCGGGCGCCAATGTGGCGTATTCCTTCCGGGATACCAAGAAAAAACGCAATAACTATGTGGATCGCAACCAGACCGACGCCATGGGCAACCCCAAAAAGCCCTTTGTGGATATGATGAAGGATAAGCTGGTTTTGTACAGCGAAAGCTATGACAACAACGGCAACCTGAAAAAGGGCCTGGAGGTCACCCCCAATGTGACCGGCGTGATGGTGGAGGACTGGAACAAGGGCTGGGAGACCAGCGAATGCATCCTGATGGACATCAACCAGCTGAAGGCGCTGGAGCAGAAATACTATAAGATCAGCGGTGAAAAGGCTCCAGACACCACCAACTATGATGAGGTACGGGTCAAGTGCGTAGACGCTGCATCGGTTGCCGCAGTGCAGCAGTCCATCACCGATATGGGCTTCCAGTGCTCCTCGATGGAGGACACCCGTAAGATGTTCGATGAACAGCTCACCATGATCCAGACCATGCTGGGCGGTCTGGCGGCTATCTCTCTGTTTGTCGCCGCCATCGGCATTGCCAATACCATGGTCATGTCCATCTATGAGCGCACCAAGGAGATCGGCGTCATGAAGGTGCTGGGCGCCGAGCTGGGTGCCATTCGCGCCATGTTCCTCACCGAATCCGCTATGATCGGTCTGATCGGCGGCGTGGTGGGCGTTGGGCTCAGCTTCCTGATCAGCTATCTGTTAAACAATGTGCCGATCGTAGCAAACCTTCTGGCATCGCTGGGGCTCAGCTTCGGCAACGGCGGGGCGGTTTCCATCATTCCGTGGTGGCTGGTGCTGCTGGCAATGGTCTTTTCGATGATGGTCGGCGTTGTTTTCGGTTTTATCCCTGCCAACCGCGCTGTTAAGATCTCCGCTTTGGAGGCCATTCGGCACGACTAAACCTACTGCAATGAAAAAGCCCCTTCGGGGGCTTTTCTCTTTGTGCCGCCCGTGGTATAATTTTAGACAGAACCGGCCTGCCCCGCGCCATACCTGCCCGCTGCATCCACTCTGCCAAGGAGGGAAACACCATGCCACACGATCTGCAAGCCAGCCTTGCCGCCTATCGGCCCTACAATGAGCAGGAGCAGCACGATCTGCCGCTGCTGCTGGCCGCGCTAAAGCAGCCGGATAGCTTTACCCGGCAGAATGAAACCGCCCATTTTACCGCCTCGGCCTGGGTGGTGAACCCCGCGCGGGATAAGGTGCTGATGATCTATCACAATATCTACAATAGCTGGAGCTGGACCGGCGGCCATGCCGATGGAGAGACCGACCTTTTGGCGGTCGCGCTGCGGGAGGTAGCCGAGGAAACCGGACTGCAAACGCTCCGCCCCGTCAGTCGTGAACTGTTCTCGGTCGAGATCCTTACCGTGGATGGACACGAAAAACGAGGGCGGTATGTCCCCTCCCACCTGCATCTCAATTGCACCTATCTCATCGAAGCCGATGATACCGAGCCGCTGCGGGTAAAGCCCGATGAAAACAGCGGTGTGCGGTGGTTCGCCCCGCGAGAGGCGCTGGCCGCCTGCACCGAACCCTGGATGCGCGACCGTATCTACCAAAAGCTCATCGAAAAAAACACCCAGTATAAATAAAAGGAGGGACTGTCATGAAGCCGCATGAAACCACCGCCCAGTGCGTGGAGCGCAAGCTGGGGCGCAAGCTCCGCCTCATCCGCGTGGATACTGACCGAAATTTCACTGTTATCCATCGAAATCTCTGGCCCTTTCCCGTCTTTTCCGGTTCGCTGCCGCATCAGGCACCCACCAAACGCGAGCGATGAGGCAAGAAATAAAATCAGAACAGCCGCTCTCATTTTGTGCATATCCTTTTGATGTCTCCTTTCGTTTTTCAGACAAACCAGCGTCTTTTCCGCCTTCGTTCCGGAGACGGCTCATACAGAACCGGCCGGTTCTCCAGAATTCTCCTCGGATTTACCTTCAGC
>OGPQ01001884.1_pt1 | contig 13238 bp, 10 predicted proteins | sample 1552971 | NCBI WGS metagenome assembly OGPQ01 (sample SAMEA2580232, study PRJEB22360) | human gut metagenome | biome: human gut; feature: human-associated habitat; material: faeces | place: Denmark | collected 2008/2010 | reverse complement strand
GCAGACCGCAGGTTCCGGCAATCTTCAGCCATGTTCTCTGCCACACATATGCAAGACCACCGCCGACAATGGCTCCACAGATCACATGCATGGCTCCAGTCCCAATACCACGGAAGAAAATAAAAGAAAAATGTCCGGCTCCGTTTTGGATCAGGTAGCAGACGTTCTCAAATGTGGCAAAGGAAAGAGCTATAACTACAGCTGTATTTTTTATCTGCTCTCTTTTCGGCTCAAATATCAGCAGATAAAAGAGCAATGGCAGAAATTTCATCACTTCCTCCACCACCGGGGCGATCTCTGTAGTAGTGGTAAAGGTGTCCGCTCTATAAAGTGCGGCAAAAAAGGTGTTGATGTAAGCAGACAGCAGACAGGCACCCATTCCGGCAAGGCAGAACAGAAAGAATTTTCTCTGCCGCTTTCCCATACACAGAGCCGCGATCAACAGGGGCGAAGCAATGCAGAGAAATACATTTTCAATATAGGTCATGTCTGCACCGCCTTTCCTGTGGCCGGGAGCAGTGCGAACAGGCAGCCTGTAAGCAGAAGATCAAACCAGCAATAGGGATTGGAAATGGAATAACCCGGCCACAGACAGCCGGAGAGCCAAAGAGCATACTCCACCGCCACATAGCACAGCACCCCAATGTGAAAATACCGGATCTTACGTGCCGTTCCCGTCTGTATCAGAGCATAAATAAGCCCTCTGATGGAATGATAAGAAACAACGATCATCATGCTACACCAGAGCAAATTGGAGAGAACATCCCCAAAGGTACAGTAAAACACACAAAGCGGAATGCCAATCAGAGGAGCTATCAGAGATTTCCGTGTCGAAAAGTCTCTTTCCTCCGCAGAAGAAAGGGTGTATTGCAGAAGATAAAGAAAAATCACGCTGGCTATCCAGCCGAACTCTGACACATAAAAGACCTGCGGCGTTTCAGAAAACAGAAGCAGATACAGCGTCCAGTAAAGAGAGCCAAGGGCAAAGCAGCCGTAAAAACAGGTCAGCAGGAAACAGGTCTGTTTTCGATCTTTCAGATACCAGATACCACTCAGACAAAAGCCCAGCAGGGTGACAGCGAATTGAAAAAGATTATTGATCAGCTCCATCTCCATTGTCCCCCTTTTGTTCCTCCGTCTGCTCCTCTTTGTCCAGCTGGCGGATGCGGAAGCACAGAACCGTCACGCACACGCCGAGAATAAAAGCGAGCAGTCCGATCACCATATATCCCAGTGCGGTGCCGCCGCCTAAAATTGTTGCTGCTGTTTCAAAGCCGGAAGAAGCACCGGGCTCAATCTGTCCGACAATACCTGGCATGACAAAGGAAACACCAACGATTACTGCAAGGCATGCCGCTATGCAGAATGCGGAGACAATCCGTCTGTGCCGCAGTCTCTGCTGTCGTTCTTTTTCCTCAATACGCCGTTTTACCTCAACAATCCGTTCCTCATTTTTCAACATCTGTAATACCCTCCCGTTGCAATAATCCACGTAAACGCTCTTTTCCCCGGTACACCATATTTGTGATCTGCTTTACACTTTTCCCCATGACCTCAGCTGCCTGTTGATAGCTCATACCCTCAAAATAGGTCAGATAAAGAGCTTCCCGATAATCTGAATTTAACTCGTCCATGCAGAGATGCAGGATCTGATTTCGTTCCTTTGTGCGGACGATCTCCTCCACCAGCGTTTGTGCCTCCGGTTCTCTGGTCAGGTCGTCAAGACTGAAGATAATCCGCCGTCTGCTTTTGTGGCGTAATGCCATGTGACGCGCTGCTTTATAGAGATAAGCCTTAAAACATCCATCCCGGATGCGGGGCTTTTTCGTAAACAGCCAGGAAAAGGTTTCCATCATTAAGTCCTCCGCTTCGTGGACATCATGCAGATAACCATCGATGTATAAGGTCAATGGGTCGCCGTATTTTTTTATCAATAGTTCAAGTCCTGTCTCGTCACCGCTCAGATATTGCCCATAAAGCTCTTCATCAGTAGCCATACCGTTCAATTCCTTTCCCCATATTACTCCTCTGTTGTCAGGTGTAATCTCCGGGCTTCTTTCCTTCGTTCTTTTAATAAGCATAGTATACTTTTGTTTACAAAATACGTCAATTGTTCATAGTTCATAGCAATTCTATAAAATAATGCAACTTTGTATACTTTCCTGTGTTATCTGATTTCTTACAGTGGACAGTGCAAAAGAACTGTCCGTAACCGGACTGAAAACACCGGAAATAATAAAAGCAGCTGTATAGCTCTAAAGAGCAAACAGTAGTGGCGCCATGGATGCACCATGAAAAAAGGCGGTATCCCGCCTTTTTTCAGATGCTCTGGTAACTCAGTTACCGAGTAATTCACAAACATTTATTAGAACTTTATTCAGCCTTTATAGCCCAGCGCATCTTTGTGGAACGAGCTCTTGGGTTCTGTGTGCACTCTTTGGCTGAGGGGCGGATCACATCTTTTGCATAGTCAGAATAAATTCCATCTTTGTATCCTGCCTTGAGAGCTTTCTTTACCAGCTTGTCCTCACCGGAATGAAAGGTAAGGATTGCCACTCGTCCGCCCGGACGCAAAGCATCCGGAAGCTTCTCCATAAATTCATACAGTACTTCGAATTCATGGTTAACATCAATACGCAATGCCTGGAAGGTTCGCTGACAGGTCTTCTTAATTGTCTCTTTCTTTTCTTTTTCAGGAAGGAAATCAAGAGTTTTTTCGATTACCTGACGCAGTTTTGTGGTAGTATCAATATGATTGCCTCTGCGGATCTCATCGGTAATGGCTTTGGCGAGTTCCTCACAGTATGGTTCATCAGAATTTTCACAGAGCATTCCCGCAAGCTCCTCTCTGGAAATGGTATCCAGACGCTGGGCTGCACTGATGCCGGTTTCCTGATTCAGGCGCAGATCCAGAGGTCCGTCTGTTTTAAAAGAGAAACCTCTTTTGGGGTTATCAATCTGCATGGATGAAACACCGAGATCTGCCAGAATAAAGTCAAATCCTCCAACCTCTTTGGCAATCTCATCAATGGTGCAGAAGTTCTGAAGCTTTACTGTCAGCAGTTCTTCCCCGAATCCCTGCTCTGCCAGACGTTTCTTTGTTTTGGCGGATTCCTCAGGGTCTACATCTGTTGCATAAATATGGCCCTTGCCATTCAGACACTGAAGCATCGCTTTCGTATGGCCGCCATAACCCAATGTGGCATCAAATCCGGTTTCTCCCGGCTGGATATTAAGAAAATCAAGGATTTCCTTAACCATAATGGAGATATGCATTCCCGCCGGGGTATTTCCTTTCTGAATCACGTGTTCAATGGTATCTTTATATTTCTCAGGCTGTAATTCCTTGTATTTCTCTTCAAATTTCTTCGGATATTTTCCTTTATAACGGACACGTCTTTTATGTGGTGTCTGGTTCTGGTTTTCCATAAAATCCCCTTTTTGTTTTTTATTCCTGTGTGATACAGGTTACTTCATAGCCGGCTTCTTTGATCACTTCACGGATCTTATCCTCGTCCAGTTTCTCCGGAGCATGGATCACTGTGGTTCCTTTTTCATGGGAGGAAACTACATCTTCCACTCCAAATGCCTCTTTTACTGCCTTTGTCACATGTGCTTCACAATGTCCACACATCATTCCTGTTACGTTTACTGTGATTGTTGTCATTTCTTTGTTCTCCTTGTTTTCTTTTATATTTTCCTGATCTTTTGGATCATGAATTTCACTGTTGCAAAAGTCTGGATTCTCTGCCTTTAGACTTTTGTTTTCTGTTACGTTTTTCATTTCTGCATTAGCTGAAATATAATGGATTTCTTCCACATTCTGTTTTATTTTTTTGTCTCTGGAAGCATCATGTACCTTAAAGAGATTCAGTCTCAGTGCATTGGTTACCACACAGAAACTGGAAAGGCTCATGGCAGCTGCACCAAACATGGGGTTCAGTGTCCATCCGAAAATCGGAATCCATACACCGGCTGCCAGTGGAATACCGATCACATTGTAGAAGAATGCCCAGAAAAGATTCTCATGGATATTTCTCAATGTTGCCCGGCTTAAACGTATGGCAGCAGGTACATCACTGAGCCGGCTCTTCATTAATACCACATCTGCGGCATCAATGGCAACATCTGTTCCTGCACCGATCGCAATACCGATGTCTGCCCTGGTAAGTGCAGGGGCATCATTGATTCCGTCTCCTACCATGGCAACCTTTCCCTGTTCCTTCAGAGAACGGATCACACTTTCCTTGCCATCCGGAAGAACACCTGCAATTACATCGTCCACTCCTGCCTGTGCTCCGATTGCTTTTGCTGTGCGTTCATTATCACCGGTAAGCATTACTACCCGGATTCCCATGTTCTGCAGTTCTTTTATTGCCTGAGGACTGTCCTCTTTTATAACATCTGCCACTGCGATCATGCCGAGAAGCTTCCCGCCTTTTGCAAAAAGAAGTGGTGTTTTTCCTTCTCCTGCAAGTTTTTCTGCCTGCTTCATCAGTTCCGGTGATACAGAGGTTTCATTGCTGATAAATTTCATATTTCCGCCTGTAAGCACATCACTGTTTAATGCTGCACGAAGACCGTTTCCAGGAAGAGCCTGAAAATCAGAAACCTTCTGCAAAACAATCTTTTTCTCTTCTGCTCTGGCAATAATGGCTTTTGCAAGAGGATGTTCACTCTTCTTCTCAAGTGCATAGGCATAGCCTAAAAGCTCTTCCTCTGAGATTCCCTTTGCAGGAACCATATCTGTCACCTGCGGTTCACCCTTTGTGATAGTTCCTGTCTTATCTAATGCAACGATCTGGATCTTACCTGCTTCCTCCAGGGATACTGCTGTTTTAAACAGGATTCCGTTTTTGGCCCCCATTCCGTTTCCTACCATAATGGCAACCGGTGTGGCAAGCCCAAGGGCACAGGGACAGCTGATGACCAGAACAGAAATACCTCTGGCAAGTGCATATCCGAACTCTTTTCCTGCCAGCAGCCAGACAATGGTGGTGATAACCGCAATACTGATAACTGCCGGAACAAAAACTCCGGAAACCCTGTCTGCGATTTTTGCAATAGGAGCTTTTGTTGCAGCCGCATCACTTACCATCTTAATAATCTGGGAAAGAGTAGTGTCCTCGCCTACCCTAGTAGCTTCGCATCTGATAAATCCAGACTGGTTTACGGTTGCAGCAGAGACTGCATCTCCCGGATTCTTGTCAACAGGAATACTTTCCCCTGTAAGTGCCGCCTCATTGACAGCACTGTTTCCCTCAAGGACCACTCCGTCCACCGGAATGTTCTCACCGGGACGTACCACAAAAACATCACCTTTTCGGACCTGTTCGATGGGCACCGTAGCCTCCTGTCCGTTCCGGACAACAACTGCTGTCTTAGGTGCCAGCTTCATCAGACCTTTCAGCGCATCCGTTGTCTTTCCCTTAGATCGGGCTTCCAGCATTTTTCCAACTGTGATCAGGGTAAGGATCATGGCTGCAGATTCAAAATAGAACTCCATCATGTAATTCATAACTGCCGCCGAATCTCCGTCTACCTGTGCCCTTGTCATTGCAAAAAGTACATAAACACTCCACAAAAAGGATGCCATGGAGCCAAGTGCCACAAGGGTATCCATATTTGGTGCACGATGCCACAGGCTCTTAAATCCGCTGACAAAGAATTTCTGGTTAATGACCATTATGATTCCGGCGAGAAGAAGCTGCACCAGTCCCATGGCAATATGATTATCATTAAACCATGCCGGAAGAGGCCAGGCCCACATCATATGTCCCATGGAAAAATACATCAGCACAAGCAGAAAGCCTACAGATGCGATCAGCCTTCGTTTCAGTGCCGGTGTTTCATGGTCTTCCAGTGCCTCCTCTGCCGCAGAAGCAGATATCTGTTCTCCGGATGCCCCCTTTAAGGATGCTCCATAACCTGCATCCTGTACTGCCTTGATGATCGCACCTGCACCGGCAGTTCCCTCTACTCCCATGGAGTTGGTCAGCAGACTGACCGAACAGGATGTCACACCCGGAACCCTGGATACGGCCTTCTCCACTCTGCTGCTGCAGGCTGCACAGCTCATTCCGGTTACATTGTATTGTTCCATTTCTATTCCTCCTACGACTTGTTGTTCCTTACCTGATATCTACTGCTCTGTTGCTTTGCAGTTCCCGGATCTTTGTTCTGCTGTACTCTGATGCTATAACAGTCTGAACACAGCTTTCACTTCATCAGTTTCTGCAAAGTAGCCACCAGCTCATCAATCGTCTCATCCTTGCCCTCGCGGATATCTCTTGCCACACAGTTGCGGATATGGCTGGCAAGCAATTCTTTGTTAAATGCATTCACTGCTGCGTTGACTGCTGCGGACTGGATCAGGATATCGTTACAGTACGCATCATTCTCCAGCATACCGATAATCCCTCGGATCTGTCCTTCCACACGTTTAAGACGATTGATCAGCTTCTTTCTCTCCTCCTCAGAACGCATTGTGTGTTTTGTGCAGCAGGGACAGACTTTTTTCTCCTGTGTATCTGCCATATGGGAAATCCTCCTTCTGATTTTTATGTACTCTCGGAATCTTTTTGTACTTGATTTTATGAGAAGATTTTTTGTCAGATGTGCCCGAATTTTTGAGGCGTACGCGGTGCGTACGTTGATAAAATTCGGGTGCATCTGGCGAAAAATCAGCCATAAAAGCAAGTGCAATAAAGACTCCGAGAGTACATTTTTATAAATAAGCTCTGTTTTATATAAATTTCTGAAACATATAACGATTTCAAAATACCCTTACGGGGTATCTTTACAGTAGTCACTATATACCCTTATGGGGTATTTGTCAATACTGTTTTTTCATATCGGAAACAAAAAGATTAGTTACTGTGGACAGAGTAAGCAGCAGTAACACAAAAAAGAGCTCTCACAGAAAATAACCGCCGGTAATATTCTGCCGGCAATTATTTTTCGCGAAAGCTCAAAGACCTATACTCTATGCACTTTTCTTCTGACAAAATAAAAACAGGTGACCTGCATAATGATCGTCAGCATCCAGGATGCAGGATAGGAAATAAACAGAACAGCCAGTGATCTGTGATGCGGGAATATTCCAAATATCCATACGATCCTGGTTCCTACTGTTCCGATCACTGACAGGATCATTGGAACGCCGGAATGTCCCATTCCACGCAGGGCACCCGGAAACAGATCCATAATCCCGCAGAGAAAATAAGGTACGGTAGTGTAAGACAGGATTTCCAGTCCGCAGCGGATCACTTCCGGATCGGCAGTATAAATCTTAAGAATCTCAGAACCGAAGAAATATGCACCGCATCCAAGGGAAAAGGAGGTAACTACGGAAATAATAAGACAGTCGACCAGAACCTTATCCATACGTTTAAATTTATGCACACCATAGTTCTGACTGGTAAAGCTCATACATGCCTGTGTGACAGAGTTCACCGCCACATACAGAAAACCGAAAATATTATTGGCCGCCGTATACCCTGCCATGGCGGTCGATCCAAAGGAGTTAACCGAGGACTGAAGCAGAGCATTTGACAGATTAATGACTGTGCTCTGGATCCCGGCCGGAATCCCAACCTGGAAAATCTGTTTTAAGTAAACAGTATTGATCCTTAATTTTCCAAAATGAAGCTGGTAGCTGGTTTTCGATGTACGCAGACATCTGAGTACCAGAATGCAGGAAATTAACTGGGAGATCACAGTAGCAATGGCTACGCCCGCCACATCCATATGAAACATGATCACGAGGATCAGATTCAGTACTGCATTTACAACACCGGAAATAACCAGAAAGATCAGTGGACGTTTCGTATCTCCTACAGCCCGCAGAATCGCAGCTCCATAATTATAAAGCATAAAAAACGGCATACCCAGAAAATAGATTTTCATATACAGTGCAGACTGTCCGATCACATCATCCGGGGTACCCATCAGTTCCAGAGCCCATCTGGAAAAAATCAGTCCCACAAATGCCATGACGATACCGCTTACCAGCGCAAGAGTTACAGCCGTATGAACGGTATCTGACATTTCCCGGTCTTTTCCTGCCGCATAGAACCGGGCAGCAAGTACATTCGCACCAAGTGAGATACCAATAAACAGATTGGTAAACACATTGATCAGTGCTGTGGTTGAGCCTACGGCTGCAAGTGCCTGACTTCCGCTAAATCTTCCCACCACTATGATATCCACAGCATTAAACATCAGCTGCAGGATTCCGGACAGCATCAGCGGCAGTGAAAAGGAAATCAGCTTGTCCATGATGGTTCCGTTACACATATCTATTTCGTATTTATTTTGTTTCACTTTTATCTTCCACCCTTTATATCCAAATTGATATGGGCTTCTGTAGAAGTCCTTTATATTACTGTTCGTAAACAGTTAGTATTTTTCAATGTTTTTATTCTGCAAGGCTTCCGAAATAATAGAATCCCTTGCAGGTATCCAGTTTTACTTTTACATATTTACCGATCAGATCCTGACATCCCGGGAAATGGACCAGAAGGTTATATTCTGTCCTTCCTGTAAAGATACCTTTTTCTCTGCTTTCTTCCTCTACAAGGATCTCCTGAACAGTTCCCTCGAAACGGGAAGAAGCCTTTCGGCCTTTTTCCTGAACCAGAGCCAGAAGACGGTCAAAACGGTCTTTTACCACATCCTCAGGTACCTGATTCTCCATTTTGGCAGCAGGTGTGCCGCTTCTTTTGGAATAAATAAAGGTAAACGCAGAATCAAAATCGCATTTTTCCACAACGTCCAGAGTATCCTGGAAATCCTCTTCCGTTTCTCCCGGAAAACCTACAATGATATCTGTAGTAAGGGAAATATCCGGTACGGCATTACGGATCTTGTCTACAAGCTCCAGATACTTTTCTTTGTCATAACGGCGGTTCATGATCTTTAAGATTCGGCTGCTTCCGGACTGCATGGGAAGGTGAAGGTGATGGCACACTTTTTTGCTCTCTGCCATTGTCCGGATCAGTTCATCAGACAGATCCTTCGGATGGGAAGTCATGAAACGGATTCTCTTTAATCCTTCAATTGCTTCCACCTGTTTCAGAAGCTGTGCGAAAGTAACCGGATGTTCCAGTGTCTTTCCATAGGAATTAACGTTCTGTCCCAGAAGCATAACTTCCGTTACACCGTCAGCCACCAGACCCTTGATCTCTTCTATGATCGCCTCCGGTTCGCGACTCTTCTCTCTTCCTCTTACATATGGTACAATACAGTAACTGCAGAAATTATTGCAGCCAAACATAATATTGACACCCGTTTTAAAGGAATATTTACGGTCAGAAGGCATACCCTCCACGATTTCATCAGATTCCTTCCAGACATCAATAATCTGTCCCTCCGTATTTAAGCTTCTGTAGAAAAGCTCCGGAAACTTATGGAAGTTATGGGTACCGAAAACCAGATCAACAAAAGAATATTCTTTGTGGATCTTCTCAATTACTTCCGGCTCCTGCATCATGCAGCCAAACAATATAATCTTCAGTTCAGGATTCTTTTTCTTAATACTTTTCAGATGGCCAAGATGACCGTAAATCTTCAGGTTTGCATTCTCCCGGACTGTGCAGGTGTTATAGATGACAACATCTGCATCTTCTTCTCTGGATACTTCTGTATAGCCCATACGTTTCACGATACCGGCCACTGTATCCGTCTGCAGGGAATTCATCTGGCAGCCTGCATTCTGGATAAAGAAAGCTGGCGCCTTTTCATATTTTTCCTTCACAAGCTCTGTACATTTATTGATATATTCTAACTGTATTTTACTTTCCTGTGTATTATTATTCACTATTGATTCCTCATCTTTCTGTTTACAACATTTCGGGGCACTCTTTTTATCATACAGAATCTATGGCTTTATGTCAAACGCTAATCTCTGTTTTTATTACTTTTTATTTTCGGATACAGTTTTTCTTTGACTATGTGACGGATTTATGCGTTTGCCAATATGCCGCTGTTTAGAGAATAAAGATATTCAAGTGGAATCAGACGCAGTTCTTCCATATCGTCCTTGCGGTATTCCGGAATCTCAATTGCCAGAGAGGGCTGACGGATTACTTCCGCATAAAACTGTTCCGGAGATCCCATCTCAGGTTTTGCTCCGGCTTTTTTGACTCTCGCACCACCTGCAATCCCTTTTTCCAGACGATAGCCGGAACATTTCTGTAAATGCCTTGCCAGTCTGTAATTTTTCTGATTGTAGGCAAAGCCTTTCTCCTGTCTGCAGTAAACGATCTTCCCTCTGGAATAACTGAATGTAAGCAGGCCAAGGCTTGAATATTCCTGAAAAATGCTGATCAGGGCACGAGTCTCATTCTCACTGGCAGGCTCCTGATTCACTCTTTTCCGCTGATAATAATTAGTCGGAAAATTTCTGCGCAGATCAATTCCCCTGGCATTACATTCATACTCTTCCACAGGCCTGTCCTGCATTTTCAGCATCTGTCTGTGGATGGGATTATGTATGGCACCATATCCATATTCGCATATCTCATAGCTGTCAGGATTCAGCATGGGAATCATACAGATACGAACCTTATCCAGAAGTTTACGAACTTCATAACTTTCTCCGATGGTCCAGTTGCTTTCATAGGATCTGCAGTAATCTTTTGCAATGGACAAAAGATATTCCGGGAGATTTCTGTCTCCGCTTTCCACTCCGCTCAGACAGATAATGCAGGTATCACCCTTTCCAATCTCAAGCATGGGGATCATTCTGTCATCATGACTTCTTCCGATCACTCTGAACTGGACAAAATTTCCATATCTCTGTCCGAGTTCCCACAATGCGAAGTATATTTTTTCATAAGTTCCCATCTGTTCTGTTGACATACATTCTTTCCTCCTTTTTGGCAAATGTTCAGCAGCCTGGATCAGATTCCGGATTCTGACCTGTATGGACGGCTGAATGGCTGCCTTATTATTATATATATGAAAAGAGACAGGCCATAAGACCTGTCTCTTAAAAATAATTGAATTATATTTACATTTCTTTTTTACGTCTTCTTATCAGTACGTAACCACCTGCAAGAACAGAAGCTGCAGCAAGAGCCAGCATAGTTCCGATCGGTGATTCATCACCTGTGGATACTGCTGATTTCGCTGTTCCGTTTGTTCCATCTGCATAGGTGGTAGGAGTTACATCTGTAGTTCCTCCATCTGTAGTTCCGTCGCCGGATCCGGTTCCGTCTCCGCTTGTTCCGTTTGCACCTGGTGTGGTAGTGGCCTGTGTCAGAGGAGCTGCCTTGAACTGATAGGGCAGAACTTCGGAAGCATCTGTTTCCTGCCAGTCATTTCCACTGTATACCTGTTTTGCATATTTAATGTAAATAGTATATGCTTTCTCGGCATCTGTATAAATACCACTCTTGGCACCAATTTTCCAGGATGTGTTCCAGGTTGACGGGTTAGAAGACATACTCCATCCTACAGGTACCCATCTGACATCACCTTCTCCCGGATTATTGTTCTGTGTACCTGCACCGATTACCTTGAAGTCATAGAAAGTATTCGGATAGAACACAAGTGCTTTCTCAAATCCCTGTACAACACTCTCTTTTACATCGGGTACTACCGGAGTATGAGATGGTGTAGGTGTAACAGGACGTTCTTTTGAATCAGGCTGGAACATGACAGAGCCATAATTACTCTTATCCTTATCACTGATTACACATACATAAATATCAACATCATAGTCAGGAAGATCAGTAACTTTTGCTGTTACATTTGTATCAGCCTCAATAGGCGCGCCTACTCTGGAAGTATCGATTGTTGGTGCTTTCTCACCACGTTTTACCCAGTCTATATAATAGGTACCTTTTACATTTGACTGGAACTTAATTTTAACAGTACCACTTCCTGACCATTTGCATTCTTTTCCTGTTACTTTCAGTTTTTCTTCTGCAGGAGTTGGGGTAGGGGACGGTTCTGTTGTACTGACTAAAGTTCCGTCTTCTCCGATTTTAAGGCTGGAATCTCCCTCATATGTAATCTGAGAAAGAACATCCGCCAGTTTCACATCAGTAACAGCGTCACCCAGCTTTACGACTGTTCTTCCGGCGTTAGCCTCCTGAACAGCAACACCAATGGCAGAACCTGTAACAGCACCGCTTACATTGATCACACCATCTTTGGCAAGCACAAGGTTACTTGCAACTTCAAAAGAATTTGTAACCGTATTTCCTGTAACACTTACGGTTCCACGAATATTGACAGTTCCTTCACTGTAAATTGCACCGCCTGCTGCTGCGGAGTTTGCTGTGATAGTACCACCCAGAAGATATACATTTGCACCGGCAGCATTGTTGACCGCACCGCCATTTCCGGTTGTGGTATTTCCTTTCAGAGTTGTACCGTCAATCAATGCATAATTACCGCTTACTACGTCTACAATCGAACCGGTAACGCCATCGCCTGTACCCTCAACAGTTAAACTGCCTGAACCGATAGCATTTCCATCTGAATCAGTTACAGAACCGCCTGCCATCTGAAGATTACCACCATTAACAGTAAACATACTCTCAGTAAAGCCTGCTGCACGTTTGATCGTAGTATTATCTTCAGCAGCAACCAGCATGATATTCTTCTTTTCAGGAACATTTATTGTGTTGTTGACTTCAATGGTTCCTTTTAATTTTACATAAGTAGGCTCACCATTTATCATATCCTCACAGTCTGGTACTGCTGCGAACGCTTTTTCCAGAGAAGTAAAGGAATCTCCGCCAATCACAATCGCAGATCCTGCCTCAGCAGCCTGCTCATCAGTTTCTTCAGCAGTCGGTGCCTCTGTAGGATCAGCTGTTGTTTCGGCAGGAGTTTCAGCCGGATCTTCCGGTGTCTCGCTAGGAGTTGGATCCTCAGCAGGATCTGGTGTTTCCGGATCTTCCGTGGAAGCTGCAGTCTCATCTGACGATGCTGCTGTTTCTTCCCCCGGTTTCTCAGTCTCTTCTGCCGGAGCAATCATTTTTTCTGCGTTCTCATTCTCCGTTTCACTCTGTGTGGACGGTGCATCTGCCTGTTCTTTCTGCGTTTCCTGCACCGTTTTCGCCGTCTCCTCCGCATGAGCCGGTGCTGCCGAACCGAGAAGCATTCCAGCTGCCACACCGAACGCTGTTACTGTTGTGCCAAATTTTTTCTTTGAAATCATATTTATTGCCCTCTCCTCTCTGCTGTTTGTCGATTTCTTATAACCAGGCCATTCGGATTTC
>OGPQ01001883.1_pt1 | contig 13250 bp, 6 predicted proteins | sample 1552971 | NCBI WGS metagenome assembly OGPQ01 (sample SAMEA2580232, study PRJEB22360) | human gut metagenome | biome: human gut; feature: human-associated habitat; material: faeces | place: Denmark | collected 2008/2010 | reverse complement strand
TTCCCATCGCATGTGAATACTCCGAAGGAGCTACCGGACGATCACTACCCTTACGCCCGATTTCCTCTAGCCATTCAGCGCTCGGGTATTGAGGTACGTACATATCCGTATTCCATTCCCAAAGGGCACGTTCGTAGTTCACCGGACGATTCATGCTATTTATTTCCTTGTCTTTCAGGTATAAATAAGTCTGATAGAAGTTGTATCCGTTTCCAGCCTCGTTTCCGAGTGACCAGAAAGTAACGCTCGGATAATTCTTGTTTCGTTCGTACATATTCATCGTACGGTCCATATGCGGGATCAGCCATTCCGGATTATTACCCAAAGTGCCGCCTTTTTTCAGACTGTAATACATACCGTGAGACTCGATATTCGCCTCATCGTAAACATACAATCCGTATTCGTCGCAAAGTTCATAGAATTTACGGTCTTGCGGATAGTGGCATAGGCGGACAGCGTTGATATTGTTTTGCTTCATCAGCTCGAAATCCTTACGCATGAGTTCCTCGGTTACGTAATGTCCGGTTTCCGGGTTATGCTCATGGATATTGACTCCCTTGAACTTCACCGGTTGTCCGTTGAATAATAAGACCGTATAAGGTTTTCCGTTTTCCGCTACTTGGTCGATTTGCTTCATCTCGAACCGGCGGAAACCAACGTTGAATGGAACTACCTCGATTACCTTACCCTCTTCTTTTATCGTCATCAATAATTTGTATAGATTCGGATGCTCGGCGCTCCAAGGGGCTACGTTCTTTAAATCATACTCGAAAGATGCTGTTTGAGGACTTGCGGGACTTACCCATATATCATTAGCCTCGGAGGTCACAAGATTACCTTTTGCGTCCAAAAGCTCATATCCGACATTTAAGTTTTTTGTTTCTTGGGTATGATTCTTTAAGTCTACCGCCAGTTTGAAGATTCCGTTCGTATACGTATCGTCCAAGGTTGAGACGACACGGAAATCTTGAATACTGGCCTTGGGTTGAGACCAAAGGAATACGTCACGTTCGATACCGCTCATTCTCCAGAAATCCTGACATTCCAAATAAGAACCGGTGCTCCAACGGAATATCTTTAATGTAAGCACATTCTTTCCGGGTTGCAGGTATTTATTGATCAGGAACTCGGCGGGATTTTTGGAATCCTCGCTATAACCCACTTCTTTCCCGTTTAAATATACGTAAAGGCCGGATTTAGCTCCGCCGATGTGTAAATAAATATCCCGGTTATCCCAACTTGCGGGTATCTCGATGTCTCTGCGGTATACGCCAACCGGATTCGCTTCCGGCAATAACGGAGGTTGGGGATTTCTTGGTTTAAACTCGTAACCATGATTCGTATAAATGGCTACGCCATGTCCTTGTACTTCCCAGTTTCCGGGAACGGTTATATCATCCCATGAGGAGGTATTAACGGAAGGATCTGTGATATTTTGAGGAAGATCTTTGTAAGAGTCGACAAAGAAAAATTTCCAAGTACCGTTTAATAGGGAATAGTACGGGCTTTTCTCAAATCGAGAGGTGAGGGCGGTTTCTCGGTCCGCATAACTCATGAAGGAGCTTCTGGGTTTTTCCTTGTTTACGGCTACGACTTGAATGTCTTGCCAATAAGGTTTTACGGGTTGGGGTGAAGAACCGTCCGCATAAGCCATTCCGGAAATAAGGCAACCTAATGCTCCGGAAAGCATCATTTTTTTGATAGAGTTCATATTCATCGTATTTTATTTAGATTAGCACTGGGGAATTGAAAATTGAGAATTGAGAATTGAAAATTAGAAGTGACTCTACGTAATTTTCAATTCTCAATTCTCAATTTTCAATTATTTAGCTGCATAGTAAGAATATCCGTTAGCTACTTGCTGGAATGCTAAAACCCCAGATTGGCTTAACTCGACATTCATTTCTTTTCCGTCCGGTAGGTACATGACAACTTCGTCATTGCCATTGAATTTTAACAATTTTGTGCTTTCACCGTCAGCCTCTACATTCCAGCTTTGATCTGCTTCGTTGAAAACTAAGTCAAGCGCTTTCTCGTCGCCTTCCTTTTGGATATGGTATCCGTCAACTTTTGTTTCTACGGTATAAACGCCGTCTTTACCATCGATTGTTTTAACGTTACCTACATCTGCTACAGGATTACTTCCGCTCCAAAATTCGATAGAGTTGATCACAAGGACATCAGCCAAAGCGGAAATCTCGTAAACCGGGACAATCCAGAAAGCAATGAACACTAGCTCATTAACAAACTTACTGTCGATGCTTCTATTCCACGTTAAAAGTTTGTTTGTTAAACCAAAAGATCCTATACAGGACGAAAATAGGATACTACTTGCCACCGTAGTCGCTAGTAATAAAGTTAAGCTTTTCTTTTTCATAATTTAATAATTAGTTATTACAAGGGACGAAGATAACAACTTTTTCATGATAAATAGTGGTTATAAAGGAATAAATGGAATAAGTGCCTTAATATTAATCAAGCTTCTATTAAGTACGTAGTTCTGGCGGAACTCCGTTTATTACTAATATACACTAACTTCATGTTTGAATTTCAAACCATATACCTCTTTGATGTCCATAGCTCCATACTAAAAAAGATTATGGTTGGAAAGATTGTTTGTTAAATATTTTAATAATTAGATGGTGTTGTTTTAGATTCGTATGCGAAAAATTAGTCTTTTTTGTTTTATAATTAAAAATAGTGCTATATTTGCTGCGTCTAATGATTATAAGTTCCGCCAGAACGATGAAGAAGTGCTTTCATGGTAGTTAACCGAGGATTTATAATTATACATTAATGATTTAGAAGAGTGAATATTATAAGAAACGAGATCTAAAATAGTATGCCTTAAGTCTTATAATAGTAACAGCTATTTAATAAACAAAAAACGATTCTTATGTTGAAAATTGTAAGACCTGTCAGTTTTGTTCTATTGTCTGCAGCGTTTTGTTCCGGGGGTGTGGTTCATGCTTCTGATCGTGCGGCGATAACTCCGAGGGTAGGTATTTCCCAGCAAGAAGGTAGTTTGAAGGGAACGGTTAGTGACAGTTTTGGCCCTGTGGCCGGAGCGTCAATAGTTGTAAAAGGTACTACGAATGGTACTGTAACCGACATGAATGGTAATTTCGTGTTGGATGTGAAGAAAGGGGATGTGATCCAAGTATCCTTTATCGGTTATCTAACTCAAGAATTCAAATATAATGGAGAGCCTTCCATCAATGTGTCCTTGCAGGAAGATACCCAGAAATTAGATGAGGTGATCGTTGTTGGTTATGGTACGCAACAGAAGGCAAACTTGTCGGGAGCGGTAGCCCAATTGGATAGCAAGGAGTTGACAAGCCGTCCTATCTCCAACGTGTCTTCCGGTCTTCAAGGTATGATGCCGGGTGTAACCGTTACCTCGGGTCAAGGCCGTCCGGGACAGGATGGTAGTACGATCCGTATCCGTGGTGTCGGTACTTTGAACTCTGCCAGCCCATATATCTTGATCGATGGTATCGAGAGTGGCTCCATGAATGATATCGATCCGAATGATATTGAGAGTATTTCTGTATTGAAAGACGCTTCTTCCGCCGCTATTTACGGTTCGAAGGCTTCTAATGGTGTTATCTTGATCACGACAAAACGTGGTAAGACGGGTGCTCCTCGTATTTCTTATAACGGATATGTGGGTGCCTCGAAAGCTACTTCCATGATTGATCGTGTCAGCTCAGCCGATTACGCACGTTTGTGGAATCGTTTCGAGCCAGGACGTTATAGTGACGAGGACATCCGGATGTTTGAGGATGGCTCTGATCCTTACGGACATCCTAATACGGACTGGAATGATGAGGCTTATCGGACAGGTTTGTTGCATAAGCACAATGTTAGTATTACAGGAGGTGCGGAGAACGTGAAGTATATGGCTTCGGCCGGATATTTAGGGCAGACGGGTATCCTTCCTAACTCAGATCGTAAACAGTTTAACGGACGTACGAATCTGGATATGCAGTTGACGAAGAAACTGGCTGTTCGGATGAACATGTCTTTTATCAAGAATGACTTCTCGGATCCGAATGCTAGCTATTATGGTGGTTCTTCCGACCAGATTATCCGTCAATTGAATATTATTAGTCCGATGATTCCTGTCAAGGATAAGGATGGCAAATACGGACAAACTAACGATGGTAACCCTATCGCATGGTTGGATTCCGGGCAGACGGTGGATAATTGTAACCAGAATTTTACGGGGGCACTTTCTGTTGATTATGATATTATTGATGGGCTGAAGGCTACTGTGACGGGTGCCTATGTGAACGAGGACCAACGTCATACGGAGCGAGTTCTGAGCATACCGGATGATCCGGCATCTGCGTCTCGTACCACTTCCTTGGTTGAACGTTTCGTGAATTGGAAACGTTATAATTTCGATGCTTTGCTGAATTACAGCAAGAACTTTGGTCAGCATGGCTTGAAAGTGATGGTAGGTTATCATGCGGAGAAGTATGAGGTTAGCAAGAATCAGATGCAGAGGAATAATTTCCCGAGTAATAGCCTGAATGATATGGATGCCGGTGGGGCTTCTACACAAACAAATGATGGTTTGAGCCGAGAGCTTGCCATGCTTTCCTATTTTGGGCGTATTAATTATGATTTTGCGGGAAAATATTTATTAGAGGCAAACTTCCGTGCGGATGCTTCCTCTCGTTTTGCTCCGGGACATCGTTGGGGATATTTCCCTTCTTTCTCCGGTGCTTGGCGTATCAGCGAGGAGGAGTTTATGGAAAGTACGCATGATTGGTTGAGCAGTTTGAAGATTCGTGCTTCTTGGGGTATGTTAGGTAATCAAGACGCCTTAAATAAATCGAATCCTTGGGAGAACCAATATTATCCTTGGATGCAGACTTATAATTTGGATGGTAATTATCCTATGGGAAGCAACTTGACGACGGGATATTATCAGAAAGCCTATCGTATCGAGGATTTGTCATGGGAGAAATCTACGACTTGGGGTATTGGCTTGGATGCGGTTATTAATCATGTGACTTTCACGTTTGATTACTATGATCGCAAGACTACGGATATCATCATGGAGGTACCGGTCCCGACTGAGTTTGGCTTGGATCCTTATTTCGATAACGTGGGTTCTATGCGTAACCGAGGTGTCGAGGTACAGCTAGGTTATAACAATAAGTGGAATGACTGGTCATTGAATGTGATGGGAAATATGGCCTATAATAAGAACAAGATCGAGGATTTAGGAGGTGTAGACCGTATGACAAATCCTGATGACGGTGATTTGTGGCGTTTTGTTGGAAAGCCAATCGATTCTTACTATGTATATAAGGCTGATGGCTTTTTCCAATCTGACGCAGAGGCACAGCAATGGATGGATACCTATAAAGGAAAAGACGGCTACCCGTTCGGACAGGATTTCCAAGCCGGTGATTTACGTTATGTAGATACGAATGGAGATGGAAAGCTGGATGCGGATGACCGTGTATTGTCTAAGACTATCAATCCAGTTGTTACATTTGGTTTGAACTTGAATGTAGGCTATAAAGCATTTGACTTGACTTTGAACTTCACCGGTGCGGCTAATGTAGGCCGTGCGTTTACGAAAGAAGCGTTTGGTGAGTTCTCGGGTAGTGCCGGACATCCTTCTACTGCATGGCTGGATAGCTGGACACCGGAAAATACCAATGCAAGTATGCCGCGTGTAGCGGAGTCTAGAAAATCTCCGAGTGAGGCTTCTAACGTGATGTCTGATTTCTGGGTAATTAATACCAGTTACCTGCGTCTGAAGACATTGCAATTAGGATATACGCTTCCAAAGAGTGTGCTGAACGCTATCGGTTTGTCGAATGTACGTGTTTATTATTCTGCGGAGAATTTGTTTACGATAGATTCTATGCCATTGAACGTAGACCCGGAGACTGTTAGTTCCCGTTTGTCTAGCTACCCATTAGTGATGACAAATTCTTTTGGCGTAAATGTGACATTCTAATTAGTTAAGACCATTTAAATAGAAGATTTTATGAAACGATTATCAATATATATGTTGGCGGCTGGTATGGCTGCGTTATCTACTTCGTGTTCGGATTTTCTGGATACGGTGCCTAAGGATCAGTTGGCTCCTTCTACCACATGGCAGACAGAGGCGGATGCGAAGGGCTTCATAGTAGGCTGTTATAAGGATTTGCTAGATGGAAATACGTTGCTTTATCTGGATTGTGGCTCAGATATAGGCTATAATAATTTCCCTTGGGAAGGATTCCGCCCGTGGGGGGATGGGTCATTGTCTAGTTCTAATCCTGGGCAGATCCTTTATGATTACAAGTCGATTCGTAAGGCGAATACATTCTTGGAGAATGTAGACAAGGTGACGTTTTCTAGTGACGCTGTAAAAGCTAATTATGTGGCTCAAGCTAAAGCGATCCGTGCTTATAAGTATTTCTTGATGAATTGGTGGTATGGTGGTGTACCTATTATTAGTTCTTATTCAAGTGCGGACGAGGCTAAAGTGGAACGCAATACGGAACAAGAGGTACGCGATTATATAGCTAAGGATTTAGACGAGGCCTTAGCTGGGATCGCGGAGGCTCCGGAGGCTCGTGGCTATATCGCTAAAGGTGCTGTTTTAGCTATCAAGATGCGTGAGGCTTTGTATTATGGTGATTGGCAAAAGGCAAAAGACGCAGCTAAGGCAATCATTGATTTGAAGCAGTATGAGTTGGATCCGGATTATACGAATCTTTTTAAGGTATCGGGAGTGGATTCTAAAGAGATAATCCTAGCGGATCAGAATATTGAGACGTTGGACGGATTGGGAACCATCGGGCAAATGTACAATAATGTAGACCAAGGCTGGTCTTCTATCGTCCCGACCCAGAATTTGGTGGATATGTATGAAATGTCTGATGGATTGACGAAAGAAGAGTCGAAGACTTATGACGCAAAGCATCCGTTTGCGAATCGCGACCCTCGTATGGCCATGACCATTTTATATCCGGGACGTGACTGGAGAGGTGATATCTTGAATACTTTAGATGAGAAACTTCAAGATGGTACTGTCAACAAGAACTTCCCGACTTATACAGATAATGCTTCCAAGAGTGCTTTGACTTGGGCGAAATACTTGGATCCAATGGATCAATATGGAGATGTTTGGAGCTCGGGAGCTTGTCCGATCGTATTCCGTTATGCGGAGGTTCTATTGACGTATGCGGAGGCTGCGAATGAGTTGAGCGGTCCTTCTGATGAGATCTATGGTTATTTGAATCAGATCCGTCAGCGTGTAGGAATGCGGGAAGTGGATAAGGCTAAATATGGGACGAAGGATAAACTTCGTGAATTGATCCGTCGTGAGCGTACGGTAGAGTTGGCCGGCGAAGGCTTGCGTCGTGCGGACATCGTTCGTTGGCAGGAAGATGGAAAGATGCTTGCCGAGAAAGTCCTGAATGGTGATTTGTTACGTGTTACAGGAACGATTAATTATGGGGAGTCTGAGCCTACTAAACGTGCGGAAATCACGGGTACGGCTGTTATTGAGACTCGTCAGTTCTCTTCTCGTAACCGTTACTTGCCGATTCCTCAAACAAGCATGGATAAGAATCCAAACTTGAAACAGAATCCGGGGTATTAGTTTCCTATGAGATGTTAGATAAAAAGGGGGGGGAGGCCGAGAGGTTCTCCCCTTTTTTAGTTACATTTGGCGAATATTGAGATTGTATGTCTCATGTGCTTAAGTATATAAATTGATTCCGTTATGAAAAAGAAACTGATAGTTTTTGCCTGCTTTCTTCTCGTATCCTTGTCTTGTTTGCCGCAGTTGCCTGTACGGTTGAACGAGCGTTCGGTGGTGTTAAATACGTCTACCGGGGCATTAAAAGGGAAGATGGTAACTCCCAATCAGGAGTCCGGTTATCCTGTGGTATTGATTATACCCGGTTCCGGCCCTACGGATATGGACGGGAACTCCGCCGCCTTGCCGGGTAAGAATAACTCCCTTAAATACTTGGCGGAAGGGCTAGCGGGAAAAGGTATCGCTTCCTTGCGGTATGACAAACGGGGTATCGCCTCCAGCGCCTCAGCGGGAAAGGATGAGTATTCCATGCGTTTCGAAGACGGGATCAAGGACGCACGAGGCTGGATCGATTATTTGAGCCGGGATAAACGTATTTCCGGAATCTATGTGTTGGGGCATAGCGAGGGAGCGTTGGTCGGTATGGCGGCTTCGGTGGATAACCTGAAAGTGAAAGGATACATTTCGGTGGCGGGTGCGGGGCGTCCGGCCTATGAGATCGTGGAGGAGCAAATGGAGGGTCAGCCGGAAGTGATCCGGGACATGGTAAAGTCGATAAATGCGTCCTTGAAGGAAGGGAAGCTCGTACCGGACGTGCCGATCGGCTTACAATCCTTGTTCCGTTCGTCGGTACAGCCTTATATGATCTCATGGTATACGTATAATCCGCAGGAAATCATCAAGAAACTAAAAGCCCCGGTGTTGATCTTGCAAGGGGATAAGGATATGCAAGTATCCGTAAAAGACGCCGAGCTGTTGAAGCAAGCCCAGCCTTCGGCGGATTATCATTTGATTGGAAATATGAACCATCTGATGAAGACCTGCGATACGATGGACCAGCAAAAACAGATGGCTACCTATATCGATCCGGCCCTTCCGTTGCATAAGGATGTGCTGATATTAATTGAAAAGTTTGTGAGTAAACCTTGAACTGTTGTATCTTTGCGGTCATAAATTAAAGAGACAGTATGATTTCGGTTGAAGGACTAACAGTTGAGTTTGGCGGTTTTACGCTTTTTGATGACATTTCATTTGTAGTAAACAAGAAGGATCGTATAGCCTTGGTAGGTAAGAACGGTGCGGGTAAATCGACGATGTTGAAGATATTCGCCGGTTTGCAATCACCCACTTCCGGAACTGTTAGCGTACCGAAAGATGTTACGATCGGGTATTTGCCCCAGCACATGCAATTAGTTGATACCCGTACGGTGCGGGAGGAGGCGGAATGCGCTTTCGAGCATATCCATGAGATGGAGGAGGAGATCAACCGCTTGAATACCCAATTGGCGGAGCGTACGGATTATGACTCCGAGAGCTATCAAAAGCTGATCGATCGTGTCACGTACCTATCCGAGCATTTCCAGATGATGGGAGGAAACAACTACCATGCGGAGTTGGAGCGTACATTGGTCGGATTAGGCTTTAGCCGTAGCGATTTCGACCGCCCGACGTCTGAGTTCAGCGGAGGCTGGCGTATGCGTATCGAGCTGGCAAAGCTCTTACTCCGGCAACCGGACGTGTTGTTGCTGGACGAGCCGACGAATCATCTGGATATAGAATCCATCCAATGGCTGGAGAACTTTATCGCTACCCGTGCCAACGCCGTGATCTTAGTCTCGCACGACCGTGCCTTTATTGATAATACGACTTTCCGCGCCTTGGAGATCGAATTAGGCAAGGTCTACGATTATAAAGTGAAATATTCGGAGTACGTCGTACTTCGCCAAGAACGCCGTGAGCAGCAGCAGCGCGCTTATGAGAACCAACAAAAGAAATTGGCCGATACCGAGGCGTTTATCGAGCGTTTTCGTTATAAAGCCACGAAGTCCGTACAGGTACAATCCCGCATCAAGCAATTGGAGAAGGTGGAACGTATCGAGGTAGACGATGTGGATACAGCCATGCTGCGGCTGAAATTCCCGCCCGCTCCCCGTTCCGGCTCCTATCCGGTGATTTGTGAGGAGGTGGCGAAGCGTTATGGCGATCATCTGATCTTCGACCATGTGACGCTTACGATCAACCGGGGCGATAAAGTAGCTTTCGTCGGAAAGAACGGCGAGGGTAAATCTACCTTGGTGAAATGTATCATGGGAGAGATTGCCGATTTCACCGGAAAGCTCCAATTAGGTCATAACGTGAAGATCGGTTACTTCGCCCAGAACCAAGCGCAACTATTGAACGAGAATCTTACCGTTTTTGATACGATCGATTACGTAGCGCAAGGAGATATCCGCTTGAAGATACGGGATATCCTAGGCGCTTTCATGTTTGGTGGCGAGGCTTCCGATAAGAAGGTGAAAGTCCTGTCGGGTGGCGAGCGTACCCGTTTGGCGATGATCCGCTTGTTATTGGAACCAGTCAACCTGCTGATTCTCGATGAACCAACGAACCACTTGGATATGCGTTCGAAAGACGTGCTGAAAGATGCCTTGAAAGAATTCGACGGCACGGTGATCGTGGTTTCTCACGACCGTGAGTTCTTGGATGGCCTAGTCGATAAGGTCTATGAGTTCGGTAACCAGAAAGTCGTCGAGCACTTAGGCGGCATCTATAATTTCTTGGAGCATAAGAAAATGGATAGCTTGCGTGAATTGGAACGTTCTACCGGGACGAGCACTTCCACATCCGGTACCGGTGAGGCTCAGGTATCTCAAAACAAGCTCTCCTATGAGGCAAGGAAGGAACTGAGTAAAGCGATTAAGAAAGCGGAGAAAGCAGTTGCCGAGGCCGAGGCCCGTATCTCGGAGCTTGAGAATGGCATTGCCGTTATCGAGGCGAAGCTGGCTACGCCGGAAGGTGCCTCCGACGCTTCTCTCTACGGTGAATATTCTGCCCTAAAAAAAGAACTTTCCGATGCGATGGATCTATGGACCGAACGGACAATGGAGTTGGAAGAGCTGAATACGCAGGATTCATGAAAAGGCTGCTAGTCAGTGAAAGGCTGCTTATCTGATCTTTTTGATCCAAATACTCCTGTTTTCGTGACAAGCGCTTGCCGTTGATGACGCAAAATAGCGGAAGGGAGAGTACGAGAGCTGGCTTTTAAAGGGGAGAATATCCCTTTTCTCATGCGTGATAGGCTGCGTTGGGCTACGCCAGTACTGCCATCGGCCGATGCGTATGCCGCCGTTGGGCATTGTGACTACTCAAGAATAGGGTTATGACTACTCGTGAATAGGCATTCTTACCCTGCTAGAACCCTATTGTAACCCTATAAATGATACCAATCTTTCCCTTTGATATGAATTAGGATGAATTGATTTCGCTAGAATAAAAGGCTCTTTTTGGGTATAGAGTTGGCTATTAGTTGTTTGCTGAAATTTTCTTTCGGATTTGGAGGCGAGCAGTACTTAGGCCCGGAATATTCGGTTCTCCGGAGGTTCGGATTACAAAGTGTCATTTTGATTATTCCTTGAAAATAACCTTTAATAGCTTACTCGTTTTAAAAAGAAAGTCCTTAACTTTGCTATCCAAAGAAACGCGAAAGCTTAAAACTCATATCATGTTAACTCAGATCATTAATGGAAAGATTCTTACCCCGCAAGGCTGGCTGAAAGACGGGTCGGTATTGATCAGCGACAGTAAGATTTTAGAAGTAACAAACTGCGACTTAGCGGTAGTAGGGGCAACCTTGATAGACGCCAAAGGTATGTATATCGTCCCCGGGGGGGTGGAAATTCACGTGCATGGAGGTGGAGGCCGTGATTTTATGGAAGGCACCGAGGACGCTTTCCGTGCGGCAGTAGCCACGCACATGAAACACGGTACGACGAGTATCTTCCCCACCTTATCCTCTTCTACCATCCCGATGATCCGTGCCGCCGCCGAGACCACCGAGAAATTGATGGCCGAGAAAGATAGCCCGGTTCTGGGGCTTCACTTAGAAGGACATTATTTCAATATGAAAATGGCTGGTGGACAAATCCCTGAGAATATCAAGAATCCCGATCCCGAGGAATATATCCCTCTGTTGGAGGAAACGCATTGCATCAAGCGCTGGGACGCCGCTCCGGAACTTCCGGGAGCGATGCAGTTCGGTAAATATATCACCTCGAAAGGCGTACTCGCCTCGGTAGGGCATACCCAAGCCGAGTTTGAGGATATCTTGACCGCTTATGAGGTAGGTTATACCCACGCCACCCATTTCTATAACGCCATGCCGGGCTTCCATAAACGCCGCGAGTATAAGTATGAGGGAACGGTGGAAAGCATCTATCTGCTCGATGATATGACCGTCGAGGTCGTTGCGGATGGTATCCATGTGCCGCCTACGATCCTTCGTCTGGTCTATAAGATAAAAGGTGTGGAACGCACTTGTCTGATCACGGATGCCTTGGCTTGCGCCGCCAGTGATAGCCAAGTCGCTTTCGATCCCCGTGTCATCATCGAGGATGGCGTGTGTAAGTTGGCCGACCGCTCGGCCTTGGCGGGTAGTGTCGCCACGATGGACCGCTTGATCCGTACGATGGTGCAAAAGGCCGAGATTCCCTTGGAGGATGCCGTGCGTATGGCCTCGGAGACTCCCGCCCGTATCATGGGCGTATCCGATCGCAAGGGAACCTTGCAGCGGGGCAAAGACGCCGATATCGTCTTGTTGGACCGTGACTTGAATGTCCGTGCGGTCTGGGCGATGGGTAAGTTGGTTGAAGGTACGAATAAACTATTCTAAACAAGAACGATTATGTTGACACAAATTATAAATGGCCATATCCTTACTCCGCAAGGTTGGATGAAGGATGGTTCCGTATTGATTAGCGATGGGAAGATCTTAGAGGTAACAAATAGCGACTTGGCTGTGATTGGCGCCAAGGTGGTGGATGCGAAAGGCATGTCTATCGTCCCGGGCTTTGTCGCCATGAATATCCATGGCGGTGGGGGCTTCGACTTCTCTGAATGTACGGAAGAGGCTTTTCATGGTGCGGTAGCTGCCCATCAGAAGCATGGGGCCACGACGATATTCCCTACCGTGTTGGCTCCGGAAATTGGGGTGATCGATAAGGCGGTGGCCGTATGCGAGGAGATGATGAGGAAAAAAGACGGCCCTATCTTGGGATTGCATATCGAGGGACCGTATCTGAATCCGAAGATGGCGGCGAGCCTGTTTATCGATAAGGAGAATTCCGCCGACCCGAAAGAATATAAAGAGATATTGGAACGTACGGATTGCATCAAGCGTTGGGATTCCAGCCCGGAGATACCGGGTGCGCTTGAGTTCGCCCAATACTTGAAGTCGAGGGGAATCCTATCCGCTATCTCGCATACGGAAGCGGAGTTTGATGATATTAAGACCGCTTACAATGCCGGTTTCACGCATGCGGCTCATTTCTATAACGCTATGCCCGGTTTCCATAAGCGTCGTGAATATAAGTACGAGGGAACGGTGGAAAGTGTTTTCTTGATGGACGATATGACGGTAGAGGTGATCGCTGACGGGCGTCATTTACCCTCTACGATTCTCCGATTGGTC